>ERZ1066120.621-NODE-621-length-30748-cov-14.903007_pt1 | contig 30748 bp, 7 predicted proteins | sample MGYA00382767_ERZ1066120 | MGnify/ENA primary metagenome ERZ1066120 (study PRJEB33369, sample SAMEA5778350) | biofilm metagenome | biome: Industrial cooling water; feature: Water cooling tower basin; material: Biofilm | place: United Arab Emirates | collected...
ACTTCTGCCCTCGAAACGATCCCTTCTTCATCTGGTGGTCGTCTGGTAATAATATTGATGACACCACCTGTTCCGCCGTCACCGTAGATCGCACTGGGTCCTCGAACCACTTCAACGCGATCGACAGATGCGGGATCGATGCTCCTTAAATCTCTGGGTTGAGCAATAAAATTCGATCGAACCGGAACACCATCAATCAGAACTTGAGGTGTTCGCCCGCGCAAAGTTTGATTGCTGTTGATGCTACTTTGAGTTGAGGGAGCTAAACCAGGTACTAAATTACTCAGAATATCTTGTAAGTTACGCGACGGCGAGACGTTAGCCTGTTGCTGAATTTGTTCGCGGTCTATAACTGTCACCGATCGCGGCACGTCTTCTAAGGCTTGTGCTATGCGGCTTGCAGTAACCACAATATCCACTTCTTCTGCATCTGCTGGTGCTTCAGCCGTAGGTTGTGGCTTTTCCTCTGGCTTTGCTGCTGGTGTTTCCGGTGCAGTTGGTGGTTGTGTTGGTGGTTGTGCTGTTGTCTGAGGTGCTGGTGTGAGGCTAAAAATTAGCCCTCCTGTTTGATTTGCCGTAAATACTTCAGCTTTCGGTACTCCTGCTGTTCCAACTACCGTCACCTGCACGCTATTGGTAGTCACGTTAGTTACAGTGACTCGCTCGATACCCGTGGCTGGATTATTAGCCAGAAAATCTTTACCTTGGGGTAAGCGCAGTTGCGCGTTGGCAATATCAGCAACCAAAGTTTGGTCTTTACTAGACGTAAAGACTTCTGGTGTTACTTTATCTGCTGTTTCTAAAATGACTTCCAAACCACTGGCTGTCTGTTTGAGCTGTACTCCGGTCACTTGTACGACTTGTTGCGCCCAGGTAGGCGAAGCAACTAACACGGTAGCTGCGCTTGTCAGCAACAGACCAGGAAGCAATGGCAGTATTTTCATTCCGTTTTTTCGTACTCACTCACTCAATTCAATCGGGTCGCAGTAGCAACCAACGATCTAATAGTCTATTGCAATTTAGATGCATTAACTCAAGGAAATTAAAATAACTTTTTTGCCAATGTCACGATTTTGTTAAGTTTTATATTATTGAGAATTTGTAGCAAAAGACTTCCCTTTAAAATAGACTTCAGCGAGCTAAAAGCAGTTTGATGAGCTTTGACTTCAGGATCGAGCATCATCTACGCTGCTTTTTGACAACATCAGATCGATTGTAAATACCAATAGCACGAGATGAATTATCTACTCTGAACTATTGTCAAGCTGGAGTGTTTGTACTAATGCGGTCTGAAATTATCAAAAATTAATTGCAATAAACTCCAACAAATGCTACCATCTGCGTCGCCCTAACAAGCTTACAACTATCAAAACTAGTTGCAATAAATTCCGATCGCTGCTATCTGACTGTAACTAGTTATTCATGACACTAAGTATAGAGATCGGGTTAGCGATCTTGCGGTTTCTATAAATACGTTAGGAATTACAGCTTTGAAATCCGAGATCTCGATCCCCCAACCCCCTTGGGGCATTAGTTCCCCCCGTTTGAAGGATTGGTAACTTCAACCAGCAGATTTCACACTGCGACATTGTTTTTCGAGCAGATTATTTTTCGAGCAGGAAGAGTGAGGGTCAACCCTTGATTGAATTTCCAGATATTGCTACTAATTTCTCCTCTTTGGTGGGCTTATTACGTTATAGAGCCTCGTACCAGTCCGAGCAGTTAGCTTTTACCTTCTTACAAGATGAAGCAGAAGCTAGCTGGAATTATCGAGAGTTAGATCGGCGCAGCCGCGCTATTGCCGCTCAACTCCAAATTTTAGGCGTGAGTGGCGAACGGGCTTTATTACTCTACCCCCCAGGACTAGATTATTTAGCAGCATTTTTTGGATGTTTGTATGCGGGAGTTGTGGCAGTTCCCGCTTATCCTCCGCGCAACCAACGCAACACGCCCAGAATTCAGGCAATTGCCAAAGACGCTCAAGCCGCGATCGCCCTCTCGACAACAGCCATCTTATCTCAGGTGCAATCTCTCTTAGCAGCAACGGCTGACTCGGAAGCATTGCAATGGCTGACTACGGATAACCTTGCGAGTGACATTGAGGATTGTTGGCAAGAACCAACGATAAATTCAGACAATATCGCTTTTCTGCAATATACCTCCGGTTCTACGGGTACGCCAAAGGGAGCCATATTGAGTCATGGCAATTTATTACATAACGCTGCTACGACTTATCTTTACATGGGACATTCGCCCAGCAGTAAATTCGTGTCGTGGCTGCCGACGTACCATGATATGGGTTTAATCGGTGGCATTCTCCAACCTCTGTACGGTGGATTTCCCTGCATTCTGATGGCTCCAGCATCTTTTCTCCAGCGTCCGTATCGCTGGTTGCAGGCAATTTCTCGCTACCAAGCAACTACCAGTGGTGGTCCTAACTTCGCCTACGAAATCTGTATTGAGAAAATTACTCCCCAGCAGCGGGAAACTCTAGATTTAAGTAGCTGGAGCGTAGCATTTAATGGTGCAGAACCCGTGCGAGCCGAGACTTTAGAACGCTTTGCTGCCACCTTTGCTAGTTGCGGCTTTCGTCCTTCAGCTTTCTATCCCTGCTACGGCATGGCAGAAGCAACTTTGATGGTGTCTGGAGGTTTAAAAACTGCTCCACCTCGACGCAAAACGCTTCAGAAGCGGGCTTTGGCAAACAATCGCGTCGTGGAAGCCAATGCCGAGCACGAAGATGCTTGTACCCTAGTCAGTTGCGGTCGCACTCTCCCAGAACAGCAAATTGCGTTAGCGAAGCTTAACGAAGTTATCGCTCATCCTGAAAGTTTAAGCCGTTGCCAACCGAATGAAGTCGGTGAAGTTTGGGTGAAGGGTCCGAGTGTGGGTCGCGGCTACTGGAATCGTCTAGAAGAAACACAGCAAACTTTCCACGCCTACTTATCGGATACAGGGGAAGGTCCATTTTTAAGAACTGGGGACTTGGGTTTTTTAGATAACGGGGAACTCTTCATCACGGGTCGTCTGAAGGATTTAATTATCATTCGCGGGCGCAATCTTTACCCCCAAGATATCGAACTGACAGCAGAACGCAGCCATTCAGCCTTACGTGCGGGTAGCAATGCAGCTTTTGCTGTAGAAGTTGGTAACGAAGAACGGTTGGTAGTCGTGCAAGAGTTGGAGTTTCGCGCCAAACCGAATTTAGAAGAAGTTACGGCAGCAATTCGGCAGGCAATAGCAGTAGAACACGAACTACAAGCTTATGCGATCGCCTTAATTAAGCCAGGGAGTATTCCCAAGACCTCTAGCGGCAAAATTCAACGTCGTGCTTGTCGGGCAGATTTCTTATCAGGCAACCTCAGCGTTATTGCTAGCAGTGTATGCGATCGCGTCGAGCTTGAAAGTGACGAGTATAGTCTGACCCGTGACGAGTTACTGGCAACATCCAATAACCGCCAGCAGCGATTGGAATTTTATTTACAACACCAAATAGCGCGGTTGCTCAAAGTCGCACCATCTCAAATAGACTGCCAACAACCTTTAAGCAGATTTGGCATCGACTCGCTGATGGTATTCGAGATTAAAAATCAACTTGAGCTTGACTTTGGGGTAGATGTAGCCGTAACAGACTTATTTGCTGGTGCGAGTATTGTTTGGTTGGCAGCGCAGATCCTCAACCAAATAGAGCAGGTGGAGTGCTTGCCAGTAACATCTATCGATCGCGTGCAGCGGACGACAGCATATCCCCTTTCCTTCTCTCAGCAGCGGTTTTGGTTCCTGGAACAGTTCGATCCTGGTAATTGTGCTTATAACGAGCCTTTTGCCCTCCGCTTAGCAGGCAAGCTGAATTTGGATATCCTACACCGCAGTATTAACGAAATCGTGCAGCGGCATGAAATTCTACGGACGACTTTCACGACAGCAGCAGGACAAGCAGTACAGGCGATCGCGCCCCATGTCAATCTCAGCTTACCTGTAGTCGATCTGCAAGAATTTCCCCAAACTGAACGACAACAAGAACTCCAACGGCTAATTACTACAGCACTGCAACAGCCTTTCGACTTAACCCAAGCACCTTTACTGCGAGTTACTCTCTTCCAGCTAGACAAGGCAGAATACATCCTGCTGTTAGTCGCGCACCATATCATTGTCGATGGCTGGTCGATGAAAATATTCATCCAAGAACTAACAGCACTCTATACCGCTTTCAGTCGCAGTCAGCCTTCTCCATTGCCCGAACTCCCGATTCAGTATGCTGATTTTGCCGTTTGGCAGCGGCAGCTATTACAAGGAGAAGTCTTAGCAAAGCATCTAGCTTACTTTAAACAGCATTTGGGGGGCGAACTACCAATATTAGAACTGCCCGTAGATTATCCCCGCTCGGCAATCCAAACCTTTAAAGGTGCTACACAATCTCTGGTAGTGCCTAAAGTTCTCGGAGAGGCAGTTAAGGAGTTGAGCCGCCGCGAGCATGTGACATTATTTATGACGTTGTTAGCGGCATTCAAAACGTTGCTTTACCGCTATACCAGCCAAGAAGACATCCTTGTAGGTGCGCCCATTGCCAACCGCAACCGGACGGAAACTCAAGGACTAATTGGGGTTTTTATTAATACCTTAGTATTTCGTACTAACCTGGCAGGTAATCCCAGCTTTCGCCAACTGTTGGAGCGAGTGCGATCGCTTACTTTAGCTGCCTACGAACACCGAGATTTACCGTTTGAAAAACTATTAGAAGAACTACAACCAGAAAGAAATCTCAGCCAAACGCCGCTATTTCAAGTAGGTTTTGACCTTCAGCAGCCACCAATTTCTACCGTAAATCTTCCAGATTTAACCGCAAGTTATTGGGAGGTACAGCGGCAAACGGCAAAACTCGATCTGACATTATATATGGTGGATTCCGAGTCAGGACTGGTTGCAAACCTGGAGTACAACACGGACTTGTTTACAACGGCAACGATCGCCCGTATGCTAGAGCATTTTCAAATCTTACTAGAGGGCATTGTTACCAATAGCGATCGCTGTTTGTCAGAGTTACCCATCTTAACAGCGACGGAACGGCAAAAAATTCTCGTGGAGTGGAATAATACTCAGACCGATTACCCGCAGGATTGCTGTGTCCATCAACTCATTGCCGATCGCGCCAGACAGACACCCGATGCTGTAGCAGTGGTGTTTGCAGATCGAGAGTTAACTTATCAAGAGTTGAATCAACGCGCCAATCAGTTAGCGCGTTACTTGCGCGGGCTAGGAGTAAAACCGGAAGTAGTTGTCGGTATCTACATGGAGCGATCTGTAGACCTGGTAGTAGCTATCCTCGGCGTTCTCAAGGCAGGGGGAGCGTATTTGCCACTGGATCGAGCGTATCCTAAGCAGCGATTGGCTTTTATGTTGGAGGATGCTCAGATCTCAGTTTTATTGACTCAAAAGCATTTGGTAGAAGAACTGCCTCAACATCAAGCGCGAGTTGCGTGTATAGATGCAGACAAGGAGGCGATAACTTCGTTAAGCTTCGCTAACGCCTGCGAGAGCGATCGCGATTTAGAAGTTGAGGTAAAAGCCGATAACTTAGCATATTTGCTCTACACTTCTGGTTCTACGGGCAAGCCTAAAGGCGTGATGGTTCAGCATGGCGGTTTAGTCAATGCCTATTTCGCATGGGAAGCAGCTTACCAATTGCGCGCCACAGATTGTCACCTCCAAATGGCTAGTTTCTCGTTTGATGTCTTTAGCGGCGATTTAGTCCGAGCTTTATGTTCTGGTGGCAAGCTGGTTCTCTGTCCGCGTGAGGTGTTGCTAGAACCCGCAGCACTGTATGCACTCATGCGACAACACCAAGTAGATTGTGCCGAATTCGTGCCAGCGGTGTTGCGAAATCTGATCCAGTACTTGGATAACAGCGGGCAGACACTTGACTTTATGCGCTTGCTTATTTGTGGCTCCGATAGTTGGTACGTAGGAGAATACAAAAAATTCCGCTCATTCTGTGGCGATCGCACTCGGTTAATTAATTCTTTTGGCTTAACTGAAGCCACAATTGACAGTACGTATTATGAAGGCGAAGTATTAGATTTACCTGTCGAGCAACTAGTACCAATCGGTCGCCCGTTCGCCAATACGCAACTTTATATCTTAGACTCCCACCTCCAGCCCGTACCAATCGGAGTTAGGGGCGAATTGTATATCTGTAGTCCTGGCTTAGCACGGGGTTATTTCAACCGCCCCGACTTGACAACGGCAAGATTTATTGAAAAGTCAAAAGTCAAAAGTCAAAAGTCAGAATTAACTCCCGACTCCCGACTCTACAAAACAGGAGATCTTGCCCGCTGGTTGCCCGATGGCAATGTTGAATTACTCGGTCGGATTGACAATTTAGAAAAAATCCGAGGTTATCGGATCGAACTGGGAGAAATTGAAGCCACGCTGAGTCAACATCCAGCCGTGCAAAATGCAGTCGTTCAGGTACGAGAAGACTCGCCAGGAGACAAGCGGTTAGTGGCTTACCTCGTCCAAAGTCCTCAATATTTAGCTGGAGAAACCTCCTCATCTAAAACGGATTTAGCCGCCGAGCAGATTTCGCAGTGGCAAATGGTCTATGACTCCGAGGAACGGCTGTTTCAGCAACTTCCCGCAGATTGGAATCCGACATTCAATATTAGCGGTTGGAATAGCAGCTATTCTGGACTGCCGATTCCAGCTACAGAAATGCAAGCATGGGTCGATCGCACGGTTGAGCGGATTTTAGCTTTAAAACCCACCCGCGTCCTAGAAATTGGTTGCGGTACGGGATTGCTACTCTTCCGAATTGCGCCTCATTGTCAGCAGTATTGGGGCATGGACTTTTCACCAGCTGCTTTGGGTTACATCCAAAATGTTTTGGCAAGACCGGAATATCATTTACCCCAGGTCACTTTACTCCAGAGAACGGCAGATAATTTTGAGGGAATCGAGACAGCTTTCGATACAGTTGCGATCAACTCAGTGACTCAACACTTTCCCAGTGCTGATTACCTACTACAGGTTTTAACTAAGGCTGTAGAAGTCGTGAAACCTGGGGGTTCGCTCTTCTTGGGAGACGTGCGTAGTTTACCGTTACTCAAAGCTTTTCATGCTTCTGTAGAACTGTACAAGTCACCAGGTGGGCGATCGCTAGACCAATTACGGCAATGCATCCAACAACAAACGATGCAAGAAGAAGAACTGGTTGTCGATCCAGCCTTCTTTATCGCCTTACAGCAGCATTTGCCTCAAATTAGCCAAGTACAAATTCAACCTAAACGCGGTCGCGATCGCAATGAAATGACCAAGTTTCGTTATGACGTGACGCTGCATATCGGCACTGTAACCGATACCGCACCGGAAATTCCCTGGCTAGATTGGCAACAGCAACAGCTAACGATCGACTCTCTCTGTCAATTATTGCGATCGGATGCACCAAAAATGCTTGGGATCGCGGGCGTACCAAACGCACGATTGCTTTCAGATGTCAAGAGCTTGGAATTACTAACTCACAATTTTGAACTCCAGACTGTCAGCCAGTTGCAACAAGCTTTGCAGGACGATACTTCTACTGGAATCGAACCCGAAGATCTGTGGAGCTTGAGCCAGGATTTACCCTACGTAGCTCATATTAGTTGGTCGAATTCGAGTACCGATGGTAGTTACGATGTTATCTTTCAGCATTGTTCGACAGTTGCCGAAATTCCCGTACAATTTCCGATTTCCAAAGCAGCGATTCGTTTTCAACCGTTGAGTACCTACACCAATAATCCCTTGCAAGGGAAATTGGGACGAGAACTCGTACCGCAACTGCGCCAATACTTGCAGGAAAAGCTCCCAGAGTATATGGTTCCTGCCGCCTTCGTGACTTTGGAAGCGTTGCCATTGCTCCCCAACGGTAAGGTGAATCGGCGACTACTGCCAGCACCCGACCCGGCACAGCAGGACTGGGAGACTACTTATGTGGCTCCGCGTACTTCAGTCGAGGAACAGATAGCTCAGATTTGGGCTGACGTGTTGAGGTTAGAGCGGGTTGGCATTCACGATAACTTCTTTCGCTTAGGTGGACACTCGCTGTTAGCAACTCAAGTTATTTCTCAAGTGCGCCAAACCTTACAAGTGGAGTTACCTCTGCGCCAGATATTTGAGTCTCCCACTGTGAAAGAATTAGCCGATCGCCTTTTAGTAGCAAGTTCCACACAGACAAAAGCGGTTCCTCCTATAGAGCGTTGCAGCCGTAATGCACCATTACCACTATCTTTCAACCAGCAACGGTTGTTGTTTTTAGATCGGTTGCAGTCTGGAAATCCTGCCTATAATATTCCGATCGCGGTGCGCTTTCGCGGCGCGTTACAGGCAAGTGTCTTGGAGCAAAGCTTCAACGAGATTATTAGACGGCATGAAATCTTACGCACTACATTTACTACATATAACGGGCGACCAGTTCAAGCGATCGCTCCAGAACTGAGCTTGAAACTACCACTGGTGGACTTGCGATCGCTTCCAGAAGCCGAGCGGCAGGCTAGGGTAATGCAACTAGCAATACAAGAAGCCCAACGTCCTTTCGATTTGGCTCAAGCTCCACTAATGCGGGGAATGTTGCTACAACTAGATGCGGCAGAACACGTACTGCTGTTTACCATGCACCACATTATTACCGATGGTTGGTCGATGGGGGTACTAATTCGCGAACTGACAGCTATTTACACGGCGGGCGATCGGTCTTCTCTACTGCCCGAACTTCCGATTCAGTATGCTGACTTTGCTGTTTGGCAACGACAATGGTTGCAAAAAGAAGTGTTGGAGACTCAGCTTGATTACTGGAAGCAGCAACTTCAGGGTGCTTCAACTCTATTGCAGTTACCGATAGATTATCCGCGATCGGCAGACCAAACTTTAGACCAAACTTTTAGGGGAGCGCGGCAAACTCTGACGCTATCTCAGCCTTTGAGTCAAGCACTTAACGAACTGAGCCATCGAGAGGGCGTTACCCTATTTATGACGCTACTGGCAGCTTTCAAGGTTTTACTACACCACTACAGTCAGCAAGAAGACATTCTCGTAGGTTCGCCCATTGCTAACCGCGATCGCGTCGAAGTTGCAGGGCTAATTGGCTTTTTTGTCAATAGTTTAGTGTTACGTACCGATCTATCTGGTAATCCTAGTTTTCGCGAACTGTTGAGACGGGTGCGACAGACAGCTTTAGGAGCTTATGCCCATCAGGATCTACCATTCGAGCGGCTCGTGAGCGAACTACAACTAGAGCGACACAGCCATAATCCACTGTTTCAGGTGTGGTTTGTGCTGCAAAATGCTCCGATTTCAGCTTTAGAGTTACCAGGATTGAGTGTAGATGTATTGCCAATTGATAGTGGCACGACACGTCACGATCTGAATCTGAATTTGACAGAAACATCTGACGGAATAAACGGTTTCTTTGAATATAAAACTGACTTGTTTGATGCGGCTACAATTGCTAAGATGGTACAAATATTTGAATTAGTTTTAGACAAAGTTGCTAGCCAGCCTGATACTAAACTAGATACCTTAAAACAAACGCTGTTAGAAGTAGAAAAGCAACAGCAACTTCTCAAAGAACAAGAATTTAAACAAGCTCGTCTTCAGAAGTTAGGAAATTTGAAGCGGCGAGATATGAGTAGAAATTTAATCGACTCATAAAGATGTTTAAAAGGGGAACTTTATGTCTTCAACACTTTATTCTGATTATGACGTGTTAGCTCAGATTTATGCAGAAATGTATTCTCAGCCTTACGATGAGGATATAATGCAGCTTTTAGAGAAATTGTTTTTACAATATCTGCCTGAGCAGGGACATATTCTCGATTTATGTTGTGGTAGTGGAGACTTAACAGTACCATTACTTGAACGCGGGTATCAAGTTACTGGACTTGATGGTTCTGAGGCAATGTTGAATTATGCTCGCGTAAAAGCTCCAGGTGGTAAATTCGTCCTTGGAGACGCTCGTTACTACAAATTTCCACATACATTTCACGGTGCGATCGCCGCAGGTGATAGTCTTAATCATATGATGAATATTGAAGACTTAAAAAATGTTTTCCAAAATGTATTTACAGCCTTATTGAAAAATGGTCTGTTCGGGTTTAATATGTCTATGGAGGAAATGTATGGATCGGATAACTGGGATCGAGAATTGCAAGCTGGTGTGACAGATAAACTAGTTTGGGTCTGGAAACAAAACTACGATTTAGAAAAAAAAATTGGTGGAAGACAAATCACCATCATGCAACTTAAAAATGGCAACTGGCAACGTTTAGATCGGGTATTATCATCCAAAGTTTATTCCCCAACTGAAATTATATCTACTTTAGAAAGTACGGGTTTTAGAGAAATTTGTCATTACGATTTAGAACGCGATTTAGGACTATCGAATTCTCTTGGTAATGCTGTGTTTATTTGCCGCAAATAAATAGGTAGGCAGAGTTGCTATAGCTTCAGACGTAGGAATTTAGAAACATGCAGGAACTATCTATAAAAGGATTTCGGCTTTCACCTCAACAAAAACGTTTGTGGCTTTTGCAGCTATCCACATCGCCACAAAATTATCGCGTTCACTGCACCGTTAGGATTCAAGGAAGCTTAAATTTAAAAATCTTAGAACTTGCCATTCAGAAGGTAGTGGAAAGAAATGAAATTCTTCGGACTAATTTTCAAACTTTAATGGGAATGACGATTCCCTTACAGGTGATTAATCAAAATAGTCTGCTAGTAATTTGTCATCACGATCTAAGCAAACTCAGTACGGAAGAACAAAATAGTAAACTCGAAACACTATTTCAAACGGTAACTCACCACAGTTTTGATTTAGAACGCGGTTCAGTTTTAGAAATTTCTTTAGTTATACTTTCATCTAAAAAATACATATTACTAATTGGCTTACCTGCCATGAATGCAGATGCAGTCACTCTGAATAATTTGGTGGATGAAATCAATTGTACTTATACAACGTACTTGCAAAATCAGAACTTACAAAATCGGGAAATAACTGAAGCACCATTACAGTATGCCGATCTAGCAGAGTGGCAAAATGAATTATTTGAAGGGGAAGAAACTAAGCTTGGTAAAGGGTACTGGTGTAAACAATATTTTCCAGATTTTACCAATTGGCAACTCCCGTATGAAAATTCTGCGCCGGAGCCAGAATTTGAACCGAGGATTTTTTCTCTAGCATCTCATATAAAGCCGGAAAGACTTGAGGCGATCGCCCAAAAGTACAACACAAAAATTCCTGTAATTCTGCAAGCTTGCTGGCAAATTTTACTCTGGCGCATCACGGGGCGGTCAGAATTTGTTATTGGAACTTATTGTGATGGCAGAAATTATCAAGAGTTAGAGTCAGCGTTAGGGTTATTTGCTAAATACTTACCAATTAATTGCAATTTAGAGGCAGGACTGAAATTTAGTGAAGTTTTAGGACAAACTAGTAGAGAAGTCGATAATTCCTTCAAATGGCAAGAGTCTTTTAGTTGGGATTATATTACTTCGTCTACAGAAGGCGATCGCAATTTCTTCCCTTTTTGTTTTGAATTTGAAAAACAGCAGAGCCGACATTATACTTCTGACTTATCATTTTCCATCGAGGAGCAGTTTGTCTGTATCGATCGCTTCAAAATTAAACTTGTTTGCTGGCATCGAGATGAGATATCAATGGCATTGCATTATGATGCCAGCTTGTTCCAGTTAGAAGATATTTCTCATTTAGCAAAACAGTTTCAAACACTGTTGGAAAGTGCAATTAATCAGCCGGAAGTTGCTATTGGCGAATTAGAAATTCTGCCAGATAGCGATCGCCAACAGCTACTTGTTGAGTTTAACAACACTAGCGCCGATTACCCAAAACACCAATGCTGGCATCAATTATTCGAGCAGCAAGCAGCGCTGACTCCTAATTCTATAGCAGTTGTTTGTGAAGATCGGCAATTAACTTACGCCCAGTTGAATGCTCGTGCCAATCAACTCGCCCATCACCTGCAAAGCTTGGGAGTCGCCTCTGAAACCATTGTGGCATTGTACCTCGATCGCTCAGTGGAAATCTGCGTTGGGATGCTAGGAGTGCTAAAAGCTGGTGCGGCTTATTTGCCTTTAGATCCGCAACTGCCAGCCGATCGCTTGACTTTTATGGTGCAAGATGCCAAAGCATCCGTTATCTTAACTCAACAGCACTTAGCCCAGCTAACCCCACAGATAGCAACAATTTGCTTTGATACTGACTGGCAGGCGATCGCCCAACAACCAGATGTCAATCCGTGCAGTCAAGTCACGCCGACGAATTTAGCTTATATCATTTATACGTCAGGCTCCAGTGGCAATCCTAAAGGAGTTGCGATCGAGCATCAACAACTGCTTAATTACCTGCACGGTATTCTGAAAAAACTCGATCTACCGCTCGGTTCCAGCTTTGCAACAGTTTCGACTTTTGCGGCTGACTTGGGCAACACTGCGATTTTCCCAGCTTTATGCACGGGTGGATGCCTCCACATTATTGCTCAAGAACGAGCTACCAATGCCGAAACGTTAGCAGATTATTGCGATCGCCATCCGATTGATTGTCTCAAAATAGTTCCTTCTCACTTAAATGCGCTGTTGAGTGCTACCCATCCAGCCAAAATTTTACCTCGCCAACGCCTGATTTTAGGCGGGGAGGCACTGAGCTGGAATTTAGTCGAAAAAATCCAGCAGTACGCTCCAAATTGCCAAATTTTCAACCATTACGGACCCACTGAAACGACTGTTGGTGTCTTGACATATGCAATTCAAAATGGTGCGATTCAGGATGAAGTTGTGACTGCAACAGTACCTCTGGGTCGCCCAATTGCGAATACCCAAGCCTACATCCTCGACGATCGCCTCCAACCGTTACCCATCGGCATACCAGGAGAGCTATATATTGGCGGAGATAGTGTAGCGCGGGGCTATTTAAATCGACCGGAGTTAACAGCCGAGAGATTCATTCCCAATCCTTTTGTAGGAGAGAGGGAACACGGAACGGGGGACAGGGAACAGGGAGCTGAGGGAGAAGCCTCTCGCCTCTCGCCTTTCGCCTCTCGCCTCTATAAAACCGGAGATTTAGCCCGCTACTTACCCGATGGGAATATTGAATTTCTCGGACGGCGCGATCGCCAAGTCAAGATGCACGGCTTCCGCATCGAACTGGCTGAAATTGAGTCAGCACTGGCACAACACCCAGCAATCCGAGCAGCTGTTGTTTTAGCGCGGGAAGATGAACCAGACAAAAAGCGCCTTGTAGCTTATGTTGTCCTGCACCAGCAACTCGATTCCGTTACCGATCTGCGGCATTTTCTCAAGCAGCAATTGCCAGAATACGCGATTCCTACAGCTTTCGTGCAACTTAAAGCATTGCCGTTAACACCCAATGGCAAAATCGATTGGCAAGCGTTACCAGCTCCCGATAATACCAGATCAGAATTATCAGGGCAATTCGTCGCTCCCCGCACCCAGACAGAGAAAATTATCGCTGGCATTTGGTCTGAGGTGTTAGAACTCGAAAAAGTGGGCATTTACGATAATTTCTTTGAAATTGGTGGAGATTCAATTCTCAGCATTCAAATTGCGACGAGAATCAATCAATCTGGGTTGCAAGTCACGCCCAAGCAACTATTCGAGCAGCCAACGGTGGCTGGGTTAGCCGCAGTTGTGGGTACAGTCGCAACTCAGGCAGAACAGGGAACTGTGACTGGATTAGTACCTCTGACTCCGATCCAAGACTGGTTTTTTGAGCAAGAATTGCCCGATCCGCACCACTGGAACCAGGCTTTACTTCTAGAGGTGCAGCAAGCGATCGCTCCGGCTTTGCTAGAGCAAGCAGTGCAAAACTTACTGATGTACCACGATGCCTTGCGGTTACAGTTTACTCCGACAGAATCGGGTTGGCAGCAAATTAACGCCGGACTGAATGCTACAGACGTGCCTTTCTCCCGTCTAGATTTATCGGGATTGTCAGCAGACGAACGAGCAACTGCTCTGAGTGCGACTACGGCTGAATTGCAGGCAAGCTTAAACTTCACTCAGGGTTCGTTATTGCGAGTTGCTTGGTTCGATTTAGGCGGCGATCGCCCAAATCTGCTGCTATTTATTATTCATCACCTAGCAGTAGATGGCGTTTCTTGGCGCATTTTGCTTTCAGATCTTCAGACGATCTACCAACAACTAAGTCAGGGGCAGTCAATTCAGTTACCTGCTAAAACAACTTCCTTTAAGCAGTGGTCGGAGTTTTTACAGGAGTATGCTCGGTCAACGACGCTTCAGCAAGAGCGCGATTACTGGTTGTATCGTTTTGCTGGGACTACGGCGGAGAAGATCCCCCCAACCCCCCTTGGAAAGGGGGGCAGTCAGATCCCCCCAACCCCCCTTGAAAAGGGGGGCAGTCAGCTCTCTTTATTACCGTTGGACAATCCAGACGGCACGAATACTGTAGCTACAGCTAACTCGGTGTTAGTGGCTTTGAATGGTGCGGAGACTCGCGCTTTGCTGCAAGAAGTGCCAGCAGCTTATCGCACCCAGATCGATGATGTGCTGCTGACGGCGCTAGTGCAAACCTTTAACCAGTGGACGCAAGGAAACTCTCTACTCGTCGATTTGGAGGGACACGGACGAGAAGCGATCGCCCCCCATCTTGACTTATCGCGCACGGTTGGCTGGTTCACAACAATCTTCCCCGTGCTGCTGACCTTGGATGGTATTTCTCAACCAGGAGAAGCACTCAAAGCAGTTAAAGAACAATTGCGAAACGTACCCCAGCGCGGTATCGGCTATGGAGTGCTGCGCTATCTCAGCCAAGATACTTCAACCCGCACGCAGCTAGAGATACCACAAGCACAGGTGAGATTTAATTACTTGGGTCAGTTCGATCAAGTTTTACCGGAATCGTCTCTGTTTAAACTAGTCGATCGCCAACCTGAAGCTAGTCGCAGTCCTCAGGGTAATCGGCACTATCTATTGGATGTTAGCGGGTTGGTGCTTGGAGGTCAGTTGCAACTGGAGTGGACGTACAGCGATCGCATTCATCAACGCACCACGATTGAGAGACTTGCTAATAAATACATTGAGACATTGCGATCGCTGATTGCTCATTGCCAATCTGCCGCAGGAGACTACACGCCTTCAGACTTTCCCCAGGCGAACTTGAGTCAAACAGACTTGGAACAGTTCCTAGCGAAAATCAAACCAAGGGAGTGAGAAGTAGCGTCAATGAATGCAAAAGATATTGAAGATATTTACGAACTCTCGCCGATGCAGAAGGGCATCCTCTTCCATAGTTTGTACGCTCCCGAACTGGGACTGTACTTTCTCCAATTGAACTACACCGCACGCGGCAAACTCAACCTTGATGCCTTCGATCGCGCTTTGCAACAAGTTACAGCTAAACATGCCGTTTTGCGAACTAGCTTTTATTGGCAGGAAATTGAAAAACCCCTACAAGTCGTGCATCGGCAAGTCAAACTGCCCATAGAACAGCACGACTGGCGGGGAATCGAACCAGCTACCCAAAAAGCCCGATTGCAGTCTTTTCTGGAGAGCGATCGCCGACGGAGTTTCGATCTTTCTCAAGCACCCTTGATGCGCGTGACTTTAATTCGCCTGACTGACGACACATATCAATTGGTCTTGAGCAAACACCATTTAATTTTAGATGGGTGGTCGAGTGCGTTAGTTCTGAAGGATTTCATGCAACTGTACGCAGCCCTGTGTCAAGGTGAAGCTGGACTTTCAACCCCCACTCCCAGCAGTCGTTTTCGCGACTATATCGCGTGGTTGCAAAGGCAAGAGCGATCGCCATCTGAGGCATTTTGGCGGCGATCGCTCAGCGGCTTCAAAGCACCTACTTCGCTAAATTATCTAGATGACGATAACTTGGGCGACCGACAAGATAGATACGACGAAGAACGCATCCAGCTATCGACAGCGACCACAGCCACACTTCAATCTTGGGCGCGGCAGCATCAACTGACACTGAACACGCTTGTGCAGGCAACTTGGGCAATTCTCCTAGGTCGTTATAGCTGTCAAAACAATGTTGTTTATGGCTGTACTGTTGCCGGACGTCCAGTAGATTTAGCTGGAGCAGAAGAGATGGTGGGGGTGTTTATTAACACCCTACCTGTACGGGTAAAGCTAGATAACGAGCAGCCTTTGCTAGCGTGGCTGAAGCAATTGCAAGAGCAACTGGTTGCTATGCGTCAGTATGAGTGGACTCCGTTAGTGGAGGTGCAAGGGTGGAGTGAAGTGCCAAGAGGCGTATCCTTGTTCGAGAGTATTGTCGTATTTGAAAACTATCCGGTGGATCGGGCGTTACGCGAGTGGCAGGGAGATTTAGAAATCCAAAATACCGATAACTTTTACAAAACGAACTATCCCCTCACTGTAGTTGTGTATCCAGGTTCGGAGTTAACAATCGCTATTTCTTACGATTCTCGCCGCTTTGCTATAGCTGCGATCGCAACTATTCTGAATCATTTCAAAATCTTGCTTCAAAATATGATGGCTCATCCTCAAGCACGACTGCATGACTTACCGTTGCTAACAGAAAGAGAGCAGGAGATTGCTTTGATGTTGGAACAAGAAGTGACTTTTAATTTTGATCGGAAATACACATCAGAAAACCTGAGATCTCGATTCCCCCTAGCCACCCTTAAAAAAGAAGGGGAATTTAAAGCTCTTTTTTAAAGATCTCCTTAGCGATCTTCTTTGCGTCTTTGCGCGACACGAATCTTTTCTTTAAAAATAACTTGATATCACTAAGCTGATGATTACTCAACCAAAAATAAATATCTCAAATTTTGAGAGTTTTACAGACTTATTTGCCGATAAGATTTACTGGTTAAATCAGCTATCTGGCGAACTATCGGAAACTAATTTAATTATCGACTATGCCAGAACCGAACAGAGTAGTAGCAAAGATGGAGTCGTCACTTTTGATCTACCCACAAATTTATCAATTGCGATCGCCAAATTCTCTAATAACTCCGGATTTTCAACTTTTCTCTTGCTTTTAGCATTTTTCAAGATTTTACTCAAAAAATACACTGGTAATAACGATCTTATTGTCGGCGCACCTATCTATCATAAAATTGCAAATATTGTTGGTTGCGATCGGCAAATTGTACCTTTGCGGACTCTAGTATCCGACACAACATTTACAGATTTTCTCCTAAAAGTCAAAGATACTGTAATTGGTGCTTACAGCCATCAAAATTATCCATTACTTGAATTAGTTCAACTGCTAAAATTACCGCACAACCAAAATCGTTGTCCTATTTTTGATATTGTAGTTTTATTAGAAAATATTCATGGTAACGCCGAACTTTCAGAACTTAACAACGACTTGACAGTTTCTTTTGTAGTCGAGCGCCAGAAAATTAGCGGTAAAATCTTATATAAACAATCTCTGTTCCAAGAACAAACTATAAAGCTCCTGACTAAACATTACGTGCAGATAGTAAACTGTCTTGTCGCTAATAATTTTCAAATTAAAATATCGGATATTGTTTACTTAAGCGAATCCGAGCAGCATCAGTTATTAGTAAATTTCAATAATAACTTAAATCTTAATTATCCAGTAGAGCGATCGCTGCATGATTTATTTGAGCAACAGGTAGAGCGATCGCCTAACAAAATTGCTGCGATTTGGCAGAACATTCCACTCACATATCAAGAAGTAAATGAGACTGCTAACCAACTAGCTAGGTATTTACAACAATTGGGCGTTCGACAGGGCGAACTTGTCGGTATTCTCAAACAGCGTGACACTAATTTTTTAATTGCGATTTTAGCAATTTTGAAAGCGGGTGGAGTTTACGTGCCAATCGATCGCACGTATCCTCTAGATAGAATTAGCTACATCCTAAACCATAGCGAAGTTAAGACACTTTTAACTGATTCTTCTTGTTTAAATCTGCTAGCACAGGAATCTATTTCATTAAAATCTGTTATTTGTTTAGATCGCCAATCTTCAGATCTATCTAACCTGAAACTAGAAACAGTTAATATATCTGACTGTCGCGATTTTCAGAACTTATCTAAAGAAAATCTTCAGGAAAGCGGTCAAGGAATTGACCCAGCTTACACGATCTATACTTCTGGCTCGACTGGCTTACCGAAAGGAACAATTATTCGACACGGGGGAGCAATTAATCACATCTATGCTCAATTTACAGCACTGGAGTTGACGGCAGATTTTAATTTTCTCCAAACTGCCCCTGCCAGTTCCGATATTTCTGTATGGCAATTTCTCGCCCCTTTATTAATTGGTGGTCAGACAGTCATTGTAGACAGAGAAACTGTTGCCAATCCAAAAAAATTATTCCAAGCGATCCAACAGCAGCAAATTACGCTAGTCGAAATCGTTCCTGTCGTACTCGCGAATTTACTGGATTATATCTCTCGTCTAGCACCGTCACAAAGAGCTTTACCTCACTTGCAATGGATGATGGTGACTGGAGAAACAGTAGCGGTAGAGTTAGTGAATCGGTGGTTGCAACTGTATCCCAGCATTAAAGTTGTGAATGCTTACGGTCCGACAGAAGCAGCGGATGATATCGCGCAGTTTATTATCGATAAACCGTTGCCAGCTGAACAACGGACAGTTCCCATCGGCAAACCTTTAGCCAATTTAACTCTATATATACTTGGCGATCGCCTGCAATTAGTTCCCGTAGGAATTCCAGGAGAGATTTGCGTCGCTGGATTTGGTGTAGGGATGGGGTATTGGAAAAACGAAAGGCAAACTCAGTTAAGCTTTGTCCCGAATCCGTTTCCCGACTCCAGCCAACCGTTACCAGGGACGGATAGAAATGTTATCTACAGAACCGGAGACTTGGGACGGTGGCTACCGGATGGAAATATTGAGTTTCTAGGACGGATGGACGACCAAGTTAAATTGCGCGGCTTTCGGATCGAACTAGGGGAAATTGAATCGCTTCTGGCTCAACATCCAGCCGTGCGCGAAACAGTCGTTATCCTGCGGGAGGATAGTCCAAATAATAAGCAACTGGTAGCCTATGTTGTGGCTCGCAACGATGCCAGCAGCGAATTAGTAACGCAACTACGCCATTTTCTCCAAGCTAAACTGCCAGATTACATGCTGCCATCGGCTTTCGTGCTGTTAGAGGCATTGCCGCTCACACCTAACGATAAGGTAGATCGCCGCGCTCTGCCAGCACCAGATACACCGAGCCGCGCCGACGATCTCGTTCCACCCCGCAACCCAGCAGAACAGCGACTAGCTAACATCTGGGCTGATGTTTTAGCGCAAAAACAGGTAGGTATCCACAACAACTTCTTTGAACTGGGGGGGCATTCACTGCTAGCTACCCAAGTCATTTCGCGGTTGCGCGAAGAATTTCAGGTAGAGCTACCCCTGCGGAGCCTATTTGAAGCACCTACAGTAGCCGACCTAGCTCAGTGGATCGAGCAGGTGCAGACAGCGCAAAAGTTACAAACTCCAAGGCGACAAACTCCAGATGCGATCGCAACAGACGAACGAGAGGAGATCGAGCTATGAAAATTGATGCATTTTTGTCTTATCTTTGTAGTTTAGGTGTCAAGCTTTGGGTCGAGGGCGACCGCTTGCGCTGTAATGCTCCCAAAGGCATATTGACACCAGAACTAAGCGCCCAGCTGCGAGAATACAAATCAGAGATCGTTGCCTTTCTGCAAAAATCTCAACTCGCTACGCCTGCCAATCTTGCACCAATTCCCCGTAGTTCGCGACAGGAAAACTTACCTCTGTCCTTTGCCCAGCAAAGACTGTGGTTTATCGATCGCTACGAACCTGGTTGCGATCGCTATAACTTGCCTGCCGTAGTCCGCCTGACAGGTAGGCTCGATATCGCTGCCTTAGAGCAAACTCTGAATGAAATCGTGCGGCGACACGAAGCCTTGCGTACCAATTTTGTCACGGTGGAAGGACAACCCGTTCAAATTATTCATCCTACGCTGACTTTAAGCTTACCCGTAGTCAACTTACAACATTTACCCCAAAACCAACGGGAAACTGAAGCACTGCGGCTAGCCAGACACAAAGCACGGCAACCCTTCGATCTAGAGCGAGAACCATTACTGCGGGTGATGCTGCTGCACTTAAGTCAGACAGAATACATAGCAATGTTTACCATGCACCACATTGCTTCTGATGGTTGGTCTGTAGCAATACTGCTCCGAGAGATTGCCTCGCTGTACGCTGCCTTTTCTACCGGAAAACCTTCACCACTAGCAGAATTACCGATCCAATATGCCGATTTTGCTCTCTGGCAACGGCAGTGGTTGCAAGGGGAAGTTTTAGAATCACAACTAGTCTACTGGCAGCAGCAATTAGCTAACTATACTCCTTTACTACAGTTACCTACAGATCGTCCTCGTCCCGCAGTTCAATCCTTCAACGGTGCAAAGAAATCGTTTTCCTTACCCGCCAATCTCAGCCAAAAACTCAAGGCTCTTAGCCAAGCAGAAAATGCGACTCCATTCATGACGCTGTTGGCAGCATTTCAGATCTTGCTGCATCGTTACACCAGACAAGATGATATTTTGGTAGGTTCTCCGATCGCCAACCGCAACCGCACGGAAATTGAAGGGCTAATTGGCTTTTTTGTCAATACTTTAGTATTGCGGGCTAACTTACAAGGCAATCCTACATTTCGGCAATTTTTGACACAGGTACGCGAAGTGACTTTAAGCGCCTACGCGCATCAAGATCTGCCCTTCGAGTATTTGGTAGAAAAACTGCAACCTGAGCGGAACTTAAGCCATCACCCGCTATTTCAGGTGATGTTCGTTCTCCAAAATGCGCCGATGGAGACGCTAAATCTGCCCAATTTAACTTTGAGTTTCCTGCAACCAGAAAAGCAAACAGCCTTATTCGATTTAAGTTTATCGATGTGGGAAACGGACTCGGAATTTGCGGGAGAATTTACGTACAATACGGATTTGTTTGACGCTGCCACGATTAACTCAATGGTGGAGCATTTCCAGATGTTGTTAGCGGGGATTGTGGCTAACTCAGATTGTCGTCTTTTGGACTTACCTCTACTAACAACAGCCGCAAGACAGCAATTGCTGTACCAGTGGAATGACACTCAAGCTGATTATCCTCAAGAGTGCATTCATCACTTGTTTGAGGCGCAAGTAGAACTTACACCCGATGCGGTTGCGGTAGTTTTTGCCGAGCAACAGTTGACATATCGGGAGCTTAATGCTAGAGCGAATCAGCTAGCGCATTATTTAAAATCGCTGGGGATCGAACCAGAGGCGCTGGTGGGGATTTGCGTAGAGCGATCGCTGGAAATGGTAGTTGGGTTGTTGGGCATTCTCAAAGCTGGCGGGGCTTACGTACCGCTCGACCCAGATTATCCATCCGAACGCTTGGCATTTATGCTGAGTGACGCTCAAGTGCCAGTGCTGCTGACTCAAGCTCGATTGGTAGATAAGCTGCGATCGCATCCAGCCCAAATTATCTGTTTAGATCGCGACTGGGAAGCAATTGCCACACAACCGCGATCGAATCCAGTTAGCAACGTCACACCTGACAATCTTGCCTACGTTATTTATACTTCCGGCTCTACAGGCAGACCAAAAGGGGCGATGAATACCCACAAGGGTTTGAGCAATCGCTTGTTCTGGATGCAATCGGCTTATCAGCTAACGCCAGCAGACAGGGTTTTGCAAAAGACTCCTTTCAGCTTCGATGTTTCAGTGTGGGAATTCTTCTGGACTTTACTTAACGGCGCTTGTTTAGTCATCGCTCAACCTGGAGGTCATCAGGATAGTGCATATCTCGTCAAGTTAATTGCCAGCCAACAAATTGCGATCGCCCATTTCGTTCCTTCTATGCTGCGGGTTTTTCTAGAAGCAGAAGGACTGGAGGCTTGTAACTGCCTTCGACATGTGATTTGCAGCGGCGAGGCGCTTCCTATAGAACTTCAGAAACGCTTTTTTACGCGTTTGAATGCTAAACTCCATAACCTCTACGGTCCTACAGAAGCAGCAATTGACGTGACTGCCTGGACTTGCCAACCACAAAGCGATCTGTCTTTTGTCCCTATCGGTCGCCCGATCGCGAATACGCAGATTTATATCCTAGATTCTGAAGGGCAACCCGTTCCTGTTGGCGTACCTGGAGAACTGCATATAGGCGGAGTCGGACTAGCGCGCGGCTACCTCAACCGCCCAGAATTAACGAGCGAGAAGTTTATTCCCAATCCTTTTGAAAAGTCAAAAGTTGAAAGTCAAAAGTCAAAAGAAAATCGTTTGTACAAAACTGGGGATTTAGCCCGCTATCGAGCAGATGGGAATATTGAATTCCTCGGTAGGATCGACCATCAGGTAAAAATTCGCGGTTTTCGGATTGAATTGGGCGAGATTGAAGCGGTACTCAGCCAACATCCAATAATCAAAGAAACTGTAGTTGTAGCGCATCAGGATGAGTTATCTTGGCGGTTGGTAGCCTATATCGTGCCGCATTCAGAGCAAAAATTAACTGTTGCCGAATTGCGTTGTTTTCTGGCTGCGAAACTGCCCGATTACATGCTGCCTTCTGCTTTTGTGTTTCTAGAGGCACTACCGCTCACCCCGAATGGTAAGCTGGACAGGCGATCGCTCCCCGCACCCGATTGGACGCAACTTCAGGCAAAAACTGCATTTGTTGCACCTCGTACTCCCGTCGAGCAAGCACTAGCTGAAATTTGGACGCAGGTACTCGGTGTCACCCAGGTGGGGATTCACGACAATTTCTTTGAATTAGGCGGACATTCGCTGTTAGCAACTCGCGTCATTTCTCAGTTGCGGCAAGTGTTGGATGTCGAATTACCCTTACGCAGCTTGTTTGAAGCGCCGACAGTTGCAGGCTTGGCTCAAGCAGTGGAAGCAACCAATAACATAGGTGACAGATTAGCACCGATCAAGCGGGTGTCGCGACACTCAGAGTTACCTCTATCCTTTGCCCAACAGCGCCTCTGGTTCCTCGACCAACTCGAACCAGACAGTTCTTTCTACAATATTCCTGCGGCAATTCGCTTGGAAGGGCAGCTCGATATTTTCGCCCTAAAACAGAGCATTCAAGAAATTCTCCGCCGCCATGAAGTCTTGCGAACCAGCTTCAAAACTGTAGCAGGACAACCCATACCAGTTATTTCATCCACAACAGAACTGAACTGGTCGATCGTAGATTTAACTCATTTACCACCAGCGTCACAAGAGGCTGAAGTTAAACGACTGGCGATCGCTGAGGCACAACAGCCTTTTGCTCTCGATACTAGTCCCCTGTTACGGGTGAGATTACTACAACTAAATTCAACCACACACGCGCTTTTATTCACCATGCACCACATTGCGGCTGATGGCTGGTCGATGGAAGTGCTGGTGCGAGAAGTGGCAGCACTTTATCAAGCATTTTGTAGCGGACAACCTTCACCGCTACCCGAACTACCAATTCAGTATGTAGACTTTGCAGCATGGCAACGGCAATGGCTGCAAGGAGAAGCGATCGCAGCTCAACTTGCTTACTGGCAGCAACAACTGAGCGGCGCACCAGCAGTATTAAATTTACCCACAGACTACCCTCGTCCGGCAGTTCAGACATTTCGGGGTGCGACATATGCGATCGAGCTATCACAGGAACTATCTCAGGCGCTCAAAAACCTGAGCCAGCAGCAAGGCAGCACTCTATACATGACTTTATTGGCAGGTTTCAAAACTTTGCTGAGCCGCTATACCGGATCTGGCGATATTGTTGTCGGCACGCCCATTGCTAACCGTCAGCGATCGCAGTTAGAAGGGTTAATTGGTTTTTTTGTCAATACTCTGGTGCTGCGAACTGACTTGACAGATAATCCTAGCTTTGAAGACTTGCTGCGGCGAGTGCGGGAAGTGGCATTAGGTGCGTATGCCCACCAAGATTTACCCTTCGAGCAGTTAGTAGAAGAATTACAGCCACAGCGAGACTTGAGCTACTCGCCATTATTTCAAGTCATGTTCGTGCTGCAAAATACCGCGATGTCGGGGTTAGAACTATCGGACTTGACTTTGCATCCTTTAGAGATTGACAGCGGTACGGCAAAGTTCGATTTGATGCTATACGTGAGAGAGACAGCAGCGGGGCTGAGAGCGACTTTCGAGTACAACACCGACTTATTTGAGGCAAGCACGATCCACCGCATGGCAGGGCATTGGCAGACACTTCTAGCAGGAATTGTCGCCGATCCCAAACAACAACTTTCCGAGTTACCGCTATTGACAGCAGCAGAACAGCATCAACTGTTAGTGGAGTGGAACGACACCTCAGATCGTGTCACCCAAAGCCCCCCTTCCCAAGGGGGGTTGGGGGGATCTCTGCCTGCCCTATTTGCCGCGCAGGTAGAACTTACGCCTGATGCGGTGGCTGTAGTTTTTGCCAACCAGCAGTTAACATATCGAGAGCTAGATCGACAGGCAGATCGACTTGCTAGCTACCTGCAAACGCTGGGAGTGAAACCAGAGGTACTGGTGGGGATTTGCGTAGAGCGATCGCTCGAGATGGTTGTTGGATTGTTAGCTATCCTGAAAGCTGGGGGAGCCTACGTACCCCTAGATCCAAGCTATCCGCCAGAACGTCTTAGCTTAATGCTAGAAGACAGCCAGCCGCTAGTGCTGCTGACGCAAGCCAAATTAGTTGCAGCATTGCCGTCACAAAAATCTCGCATCGTCTGCTTAGATACCGATTGGCAGGAGGATTTAAGCCGATCCCCCAACCCCCTTGAAAAGGGGGCTATCAGTCCCCCCTTAACAAGGGGGGAACCAGGGGGGATCGAGATCTCAGATTCTCAGTGCGTAACTCCAGGGCAGGAAATGGAGCGATGGAGCAACTTCACTCCCATCACGCCAAAAAATCTAGCCTACGTCATCTACACCTCTGGCTCAACTGGCAAACCAAAAGGAGTGGAAATTTCTCACGGTGCTTTAGCGAACTTCTTGTCTGCCATGCAACTCAAGTTGGGGCTGACAGACAAAGATATTCTGCTCTCAGTCACCACCTTAGCCTTTGATATCGCCGCACTGGAACTCTACTTACCGCTAACCGTAGGCGCTAGCGTCGTATTAGTCAGCCGTGAAGTTGCTACTGACGGCATTCAGCTATTAGAACGACTCACATCCAGCCAAGCAACAGTCATGCAAGCCACACCTGCCACTTGGCGAATGCTGTTAACATCTGGGTGGCAAGGCAGCGATCGCTTGAAAATTCTTTGTGGTGGTGAAGCCCTCGATCGAGAACTCGCTCATGAGTTGTTAACCAAAGGTGCTGAAGTTTGGAACCTATACGGACCTACAGAAACTACCATTTGGTCGGCAGCCCATAAAGTAGAAACTCAAATCGCCACAAATACTGTCTCCATCGGTCGTCCCATTGCCAACACGCAATTTTATGTTTTAGACACCCACCTGCAACCAGTACCTATTGGAGTTGTAGGCGAATTACATATTGGTGGTGCTGGACTAGCGCGCGGCTACCTCAACCGCCCAGAATTAACGAGCGAGAAGTTTATTACTAATCCTTTGGAAAAGTCAAAAGGTGTAGGGGCGGGTTTTTCCCAACCATCAACAAACGCAGCCCCAGATTCGATAAACCCGCCCGTACAAAAGTCAAAAGGTGAAAATCAAGAGTCAGAATTGGCTGCTGGTAGTCAAGAGTGGGAAACTGATGAAGAATCCAGCCTCTCGCCTCTCGCCTCTCGCCTCTCGCCTTCTCACCTTTACAAAACTGGAGATTTAGTTCGCTACCGCCCAGATGGAACGTTGGAGTATTTGGGACGAATTGACCATCAAGTTAAAATTCGCGGTTTTCGGATTGAATTGGGCGAGATTGAAGCGGTACTCAGCCAACATCCAATAATCAAAGAAACTGTAGTTGTAGCGCATCAGGATGAGTTATCTTGGCGGTTGGTAGCCTATATCGTGCCGCATTCAGAGCAAAAATTAACTGTTGCCGAATTGCGTTGTTTTCTGGCTGCGAAACTGCCCGATTACATGCTGCCTTCTGCTTTTGTGTTTCTAGAGGCACTACCGCTCACCCCGAATGGTAAGCTGGACAGGCGATCGCTCCCCGCACCCGATTGGACGCAACTTCAGGCAAAAACTGCATTTGTTGCACCTCGTACTCCCGTCGAGCAAGCACTAGCTGAAATTTGGACGCAGGTACTTGGTGTTACCCAAGTGGGGATTCACGACAATTTCTTTGAATTAGGCGGACATTCACTGTTAGCCACTCGCGTGATTTCCCAGTTGCGGCAAGTGTTAGATGTCGAGTTACCTTTACGCAGCTTGTTTGAAGCGCCGACAGTCGCAGGCTTGGCTCAAGCAGTGGAGACGAGCGCAAATAGCAGCTTAACACCGATCGAGCGGGTGTCGCGGCAGGCAGAGTTACCCCTATCCTTTGCCCAACAGCGCCTCTGGTTCCTCGACCAATTACAGCCTGGAGATCCTGCTTATCATCTTTCGGCAGCTGTGCACCTCCAAGGTGCGATCGACTTGGCAGCCTTAGAACAGAGTTTCAACGAAATTGTCAAACGTCACGAAGCTTTGCGAACCAGCTTTATAACCGTAGACGGTCAACCCGTACAGGCGATCGCATCTACCCTGACTCTCGACATGCCAATTATAGATCTGAGCGAGTCCTCCCCAGCACAGCAGGCGGATCTGGTCCAGATGCTAGCAACAGAGACAACGCTGCAACCTTTCGATCTCGCCCAATGCCCGTTACTCAGAGTTACTTGCCTGCGTTTGAATCGGGAAGAACATATCGTGTTGCTGACAATGCATCATATTATTGCCGATGCCTGGTCGATGGGGGTATTAGTAAAGGAAATCGCAGCATTATATGCGGCTAGCTGTAGTGGTAAACCTGCCTCGCTTCCGCCGTTAGAAATTCAATATGCAGACTTCGCTGTTTGGCAGCGGCAACGCTTACAAGGAGAAATTTTACAAACGCAGTTGAATTATTGGAAACAACAGCTAAATGGTACATGTAAGCGTTTGACACAAATGCGATCGACGACACTAGCTTCTAAAGGTGCTAGACATGCTTTTGTGATTCCGCCAGATTTAACTGAGGCGATCGCGCTACTATGTCGGCAGGAAAAAGTGACTTTATTCATGACACTGCTAGCAGCATTCCAAGCGACACTCTCTTGCTACAGTGGCTTGACAGATATCCGCGTTGGTTCGCCTATTGCCAACCGCAATCGAGCTGAGGTTGAAGGGCTAATTGGCTTTTTTGTCAATACCTTAGTGCTGCGACTAGACTTATCAGGCAATCCTAGCTTTCAGGAATTGTTAGCGCGATCGCGTCACGTTACATTAGCAGCTTATACTTATCAAGACTTGCCATTCGAGCAGCTAGTTGACGAACTTCAGCCAGAACGCCAGCTAGATCGACATCCACTATACCAAGCGTGGTTTGTTCTCCAAAATGCTCCCATGCCACCCTTAGAACTGCCAGGTTTAACCCTCAGTCCGCTAGATATTGACAATGGCACGGCAAGGCACGATCTGCTACTCGCCATCTGGGAAAGTCCAGCAGGATTGAACGGTTCGCTGGAATACAAAACAGACTTATTTGACAAAACTACCGTGACTCGCATAGAGCGATATTTAATTACACTACTACGCCAGGTGACAGCCCAGCCTCACACCCAACTGAATCGGTTAGCAGAAATACTCGCACAGACTGACAAACAACAACAGTTATTACAGCGATCGCAACTTAAAACAACCGAGCGACAGAAGTTAAATACCAGCAAGCGCAAAGCAATTCGGAATTAATTAGTGACTAGTGGCTAGTGGCTAGTGAGTAGTGAGTGGAGAAAATTCATAATTTAGAACTATTTTTGACTTTTGACTTTTAACTTTTGACTTTTAACTCATGACTAATCCAAGAACCGAAAAACCTAAACTCAAACAGTTAGGTAAGATCGATCGTAAAGCTGTCAATGTGTCCTCAGAGGGATTGACTAAGACATCTTATTTTCAGCCAAAAACAGCTCTACCGCTAATTATTGAACCAACGGTAGAAGGGTTAAATCTGACTCAGTGGATACAGCACAATCGAGAAGCGATCTCCACTCAGTTACTCAAGCATGGAGGCTTACTATTTCGCGGTTTTCAAGTCGATAATGTCACTGGATTCGAGCAATTTCTTCGAACTATTTCTGGAGAATTACTAGAGTATTCTTTTCGTTCTACGCCTCGGAGCCAAGTTAAGGGAAATATCTATACATCAACTGAATATCCATCCGAGCAATTTATTCCATTACATAATGAGATGGCTTATGCTCGCAGTTATCCGCTAAAAATTGCATTTTATTGCTTGCAAGCAGCTAGCCAAGGCGGAGAAACTCCAATTGCCGATAGTCGTAAAGTTTTTCAACTCCTCGATCCTGAAATTAAACAGAAATTTCAGCAAAAAAGAGTCATGTACGTACGTAATTATGGCGGCGGAGTCGATTTAACTTGGCAAACAGTTTTTAATACAAATAACAAATCTGATGTAGAATATTATTGTCAGCGATCGCAAATTGAGTTTGAATGGAAAGATAGCGATCGCCTGCAAACTCGTCAAGTTTGTCCAGCTATTGCTAAACATCCTCAAACAGCAGAAACAGTTTGGTTTAACCAAGCTCACTTATTCCATATCTCAAATCTAGAACATACAGTAAGAGAACAGCTTTTAACTCATTTCAAACCAGAAGATTTACCTCGTAATGCTTATTACGGTGATGGTTCTCCGATTGAAGATGCTGTTTTAGCAGAGATTCGTAAAGTTTACCAGCAAGTAGCAATTATTTTTCCTTGGCAGCAAGGAGATGTCTTGTTACTAGATAATCTGTTAGCTGCACACGGACGTATGCCATTTACAGGTGCGCGAAAAATTGTTGTTGGAATGGCTGAACAAATTGGTTGTCAAGATATTTAGCTACAAGGTTTTTTAAGCAAGGTTGGTAAGTATGCGATCGCAACAAATTGAGGGATTTCGATTATCTCCACAGCAAAAGCATCTGTGGCTGTTGCAACAAGAACAGACAATACCTTATCGCGTTCAAGCTGCTATTTTAATTACAGCAAAAAGAACCTCCCAACCCCCCTTAAATGGGGAGGATAAAGGGAATTTGAATCTAGAGATGTTAAAAACAGCGATTCAACAAGTTGTTAATAAGCATGAAATTTTACGCACGACATTTCATTGCTTGCCAGGAATGACAATACCGCTGCAAGTTATTGCCGATGATTATCAGATTTTGGTTGACACGCAAGATTTAAGCGAATTGCCTTTGTCAGCTCAAGAGACTAAAATAACCTCGATTTATGAAAACCTAAAGCATCTGAATTTCGATTTAGAAAATTGTCCACCTATATATATTTCTCTCGTTACTTTATCGCCCGATAAATGCATACTACTGATGAGCCTATCTGCCTTAATTGCCGATAGCATAACTCTCAAACTTCTAAGTAACGAAATTAAAACTTCGTATGAGGCTTTAAATCAAGAAAGCCAGTTTGATGCTCCGATGCAATATGCAGATATTGCTGAATGGCAAAACGAACTATTGGAAACAGCAGAATCAGAAGTTGGTAAACAATATTGGCAAAACCAAAATATTAACTCGATTCCAAATTTGCAGCTTTGGTTTGAAAAACAAGAAGTTAAGAAATTAGAGTTTCAACCAGAGTCGATCTCTTTAGATGTCACAGAGGATTTAATTAAAAAAATAGAAAAAATAGAACAAAAATATGATACCAGTTTTTCTGTGATTTTACTAGCTTGCTGGATGATTCTGTTAGGAAAATTAGCCGGACAGTCAGATTTAGTTGTCAACATAGCTAGTGATGGTAGAAAATACGAGGAATTAGAATTAGCCCTAGGATTGTTAGCTAAATATATACCTTTGTCTTGGCATCTAGCACCAAACTTGACTTTCAACCAACTCTTGAAACAAGTACATGAATTAGTTAAACATGGCAACGAATGGCAAGAATACTATACTTGGGAAAACTCAAAAGAAGCGGGCGATCGCACCCTTAATTCATCTTCTGCTCCAATTTGTTTCGAGTTTGAAGAATGGCAGGAAATTGCCACTCCAGATGAAATAACATTTTCGATATATCGACAGTATTCCTGTATCGATCGCTTTAAACTCAAATTGGCTTGCCATCGTCAAAAAGGCACTCTAGTTACTGATTTTTACTTCGATTCCAGTTTATATAACCTGGAAAATATTCAAGACTTGTCAAAACAATTTCAGACGCTATTAACCAGTGCTGTCGATCGCCCAGAAGCCACGATTAACCAACTAAATATTTTAAGCGATCGCGATCGCCAACAAATTTTATTTGACTTTAACTACACTACTGTTGAATATCCTCGCGAATGCATTCATCAACTAATTGAAGCACAAGCCGCACGCACGCCGCACAATATTGCTGTTGTGTTTGAAGGACAGCAATTAACATATACTCAACTGAATACACGAGCTAATCAATTAGCACATTACTTACAGCAATTAGGAGTCGGAACTGAAGTTGTAGTAGCACTATATATCGAGCGTTCCCTCGAACTTGTCATTGGGATGCTGGCTATTCTCAAGGCTGGCGGAGCTTATCTACCGCTAGATCCAACATTACCAAAATCGGGCTTAGCTTTGCGGTTGCAAGATGTTCAACCACT
>ERZ1066120.627-NODE-627-length-30525-cov-40.015294_pt1 | contig 30525 bp, 30 predicted proteins | sample MGYA00382767_ERZ1066120 | MGnify/ENA primary metagenome ERZ1066120 (study PRJEB33369, sample SAMEA5778350) | biofilm metagenome | biome: Industrial cooling water; feature: Water cooling tower basin; material: Biofilm | place: United Arab Emirates | collected...
TACTATTAATAAAGTTACTTAAATGTAATAAAACTTCATCGGTCGCAAGTGGTAAGTGGCAACGGATGATAAACGGATGTAACGGATGATTTATTAGTTGTAAACAGTATCTATCGAAGGGCGCCTCCAAAACAAATCAACTATCCGTTACATCCGTTATATCCGTTGCAAAAATAGCCTTACAATATAAAACTTGCTTTCGCAAAAGCATTACATTCTACTTGTCCTGCTGAAGTTGAAACTTCTACGTCATCCACAACAGCTTTTTTCACTTCCTGGCTTCCAATCAATTCTTACAAAATCATCTGTAAGAAAAGATACCTCTAATTCTGCTAACTCGAAATAGAAGATGGCGCCTTGACTAGTTGCTTCTTGTTGAACAAGTTTGCCTGGTTTATTCTCCTCCGGAGACACTAAGTGAACAAAACCTTTCTCTGTAGAGGGTTGGGAAAAGATTCGTTCGACTTTATCTCGCCAGCGTGAGTACCGAAAAGACATGATAACGTAGCGCAAGAAGAATAACGAACCAAAAAAATACTTTAGCTTTAACTGGAGTTGCTTGAGGTTACTCATGTAACAATGCCTAGAACTCTAAAATTTTAACTATTCAATAAGAATGCAGATTGGCTCACATATAATCATCAACCCTAAGTAAGAAATATATACCAAGAATTGATCTCCCTAAATCCCCCTTAATAAGGGGGACTTTGAATTTCTTAATTATGTTACTGTACATTATAAATTCAATATGTTATAACAAATATTATAACATAATAAAACTATTGAGTATGATAAGTAAAAATTATCGAGTAATTCATGCAAAAGTTGGTAATCAACATGGATTCCGCTTACCGAGCGCTTTTTTCAAAGACTTTCCGCATTTAGCAAAGGCATCTGGTTATTTGGAGGTTGTATCACCAAACACTTTATTAATTCGTTTAGATACACAAGATGTAGAATCAGACGAAGAAGACAGTTTGATGATGAGTCTATTTCTAGATTTTTTGATGAAAGATATTATTCAAAATCCATCAAAGCTAGTTCCCTATACTCAAGAAACGAGTGACTACATGGATGATTTATTAGCTGATGTAAAAATAGATGAAGATGAAGATGAATGAGTTCGACTAATTTTAACGGCTGGAAAATATTTTTTCATCCATTGTTTAATGAGCAATGGCAAGCTTTGTCAAGTCGTGTACTTGATTTAAAAAGTAGATTGTCAAAAGAGCAGTTTATTACACACCCAGATGTCAAGCTATTAAAAACATTGGATATCGGGATAAAAAATAAAATTACTCAAGACCCTTTAGCTTCACATTTTGTTTTACAAAAACCATTACAAAAGTATAGCCGTCTCAAGAAAATGGGATTGGCATCACGTTACCGTTTGTTTTTTAGAGTATTCGATGAACAAAAAACTATAATAATCTTCTGGCTAGGCTTCCCTCGTAAAGAAGGAGACAAAAATGATTGTTATGAAGTGTTTACTAAAAAAGTGAAGAATGGCGATTTTCCTGAAAATTTAGAGAAATTACTGGCTGAATGCAAAGTAGAACTTGAAAATGATCAAGATGAAACTAAAGATGGAGGTGAAGATGAATAGATATACCTAAATCTCCCCAATCTGCGGGGGTTAGGGAACCTAAATTCCTGCTTCAGTAAAAGCTTGAGATATACTCTCAACAATATCAAGATGTTCAGCCCAATCAGTAAGATATGCATAATCAAGATAATTACCTTGCAGCTTGAGAACTCCCAATACATCGCGCCACTGTTTTTCAGATTGCTTTCCCTTACCCCATAGTAATTTTTGCAATACCAAGTCTTCAGGAGAAATAACCCAAAAATTTGGAGTTCCCTCCATATCTAAAAATCTTCGGCGAGACATTTGAGAAGCCGCAAATAAGGAATTATCCATTACATATAAATCAGCATTGGTAATTGTTTCAGTATGAGTAACATTAAGCATTCTTTCACGACCTTGCTTAATACCTTCAACTGCTTCCGACCGACAAGAAAATCTAGCAGCTTGTAATGTATTTACTAGGTCTATTTGTTTGCTTTGAATTTCAATAACCAAATCTAAATCGCACGTTGAACGAAATTCTCCATAAATTGAACTAGCAACACCTCCACTAACGTAGTACGGAATATTGACTGATTCAAGTAGCTGATGAATTTCTCCTGTTAAGGAAAAAGAGTCTTGTATTCACATTTTCTCATCAATTCCCAATGCTTTGAAACCTGGATGAAACTTCTCGGCTAAAACAGCACGCACAAACCGTTCTCTAATCTCTTCTAAAGAACCATTTTTATGTTGCCATTTTATACCAGTAAGGCAAAGTTTCTTGATACCACGGTTATGAGCAGAAGCTAGTGCTATACGTTCCTGCATAGACAACTGTCGCAGTCTACTAAACAAATAAATGTCTGCTTCTATGGAAGTATTAGGCGCCTGTGGTTGATAACCTGGTTTAATGGTTTGAGTCATGACGGTTTTGTTGTAGTGTAAGAGTACGGGCAAGGATGACCATCCCACAAGATATGCCCATTTCACAGGAATTTTAACCTGGCGCCGCTTCTTATGGATAGAATCTGCCTGATAACTGGGAATAATAAAAATAAGCTGTAAAAGCTTCCAATAACTTTAATTTTATAGTATTAATATACTAAATAAACATTTTTACAACTATGCAGTGTCTCCAGTCAGTTAGTGCATCGGATTTACAGGCATTTTTAGGCGCCTCCGAACAGCTATTACAGCAACCAGTAGAATTGCAGTTAGCTATTGCTAGTTTTGCTGATACACCCAAGAGTTTGCTTGAGATTTTAGTGAATAGTGCTTCTCTGGAGGTAACAGAAGCTGCTTCTTTGCATGTAAATTGGGTAGGGGAAATTACGAACGACTGGCAGCGTGCGGTTGATGAAATACTTCAGTCTAAGCAAATAGGACAAAATGATAGGCTGGCTGTAGAACTGCTTAAACTTGGGCCAGTACCTATAAATTTTTTTAGCAAGTGGGTTCCAGCAGAAAGGTTAATTCAAGGGTTGCGTAATCCTCATATATCGTTACGTTATCGCTTACAGTTATTGGAAAGATTAGCGCAAGAACCAACGTTAGAACCACGGTTACAGGTAGCAGAGGCGCCTGAAACTCCATTGGCAGTATTGGAACAATTAGCAGGTGATTTGGAATTGCCTATAAGGTTAGCAGTAAAATCTAATCGCAGTTGTCCAGCGCAGTTAATTGAACTGGTAGAAGGGCAGCACGCAGTTGCATCTAATTGGAATACGGATGTAGAAGAGTTAGCAGTACTTGGGCAGAGTCGCTGGGCATGGATAAGATTAGCGGTAGCACAAAATCCAAGTGCATCACAAGAAACACTTACGCAGTTGGCACAAGATAGGGTATATAAAATTCAGTTGGCAGTGGCTAAGAATCCTGCAACAGTAGCAAGTGTATTAACAGCGCTAGCAGAACACGAAGATAAAACGATACAAGCAGCAGTAGCTGAACATCCAAATGCAAGCGAAGAAATATTACATCAAGTGTTTTCAACGCAAGAACATATTTTGAAAAAACGGAAAAATCTGCCTGCAAGTATTTTAGAGCGGTTTTTTGGTGAGGCGCCGACAGAACAACCGATTTGGGAAAATAATGAGCTTCGGTATTTGTTCTTGAAACAGCAAAATACACCCATATCTATTTTAGCTGAGTTAGCAAACGTTGATTTAGAAGCATTGAGAGCAGATAAATTAGCAAAGCATTCTTCACCACCATCACCCGAAGTCTTTGAGAAATGGATTCAGGATGATATTAGATTTTTGGCAGATGTAGCTGAACATCCACAAGTTTCTGTGAATATTTTAGAAAGATTGGCACAATATCCCAATCCATACGTACAATTAGCGGTTGCTCAGAATTCTAAAATACCTGAAAGCTTACGGATTTATTTGCTAGAGCAATTATTAAATAATTCAAATAAAGATATTTGTTGGGAAATTGCGAGAGATCTTAATACACCAGCCAACATTTTAGAGCAAATAGCTAGGGAGTTAACGCCAATTAATCAGGTGACAGAGACTCTTTTTCGTTTAATACCAGTTGATTCAACATCTTTACTTGCTAAAATTAGAAATTTTATTAATAATCGTCAAAGTTTTGTTAATAATCGTCAATCACCTGAAATTATACTATTTTGGTTAAGACAAGATGCTGCTTTCCATCAGCCTATTTTAGAAGAGTGGAATCAATTATTAGCCTCTCTTGATGAGTCAGAAAATCAAGCTCTGCAACACTTAGCCCAAATCGCGGGAATGTTCGCTTTTGGAAAACAATCTCGTAAAGATATGCAGTGGTTAGGTCAAAGGTTAGGTCAAAATCCTTTTAACGCTGATGGAACTTTTGCTTCAAATTATATTCTTTATGGATTACTAACGTGGAGTAATTCGGCTTTTAACAGCGACGATGAAAATCGTAGTATTGCTATAGCACTAATTGGAAATTCTAACACTCCTCTATCATTAAGAGAGCAGCTTCAAAACCAATTAGCTCAACCTCCAGATAGTACCGGAAACTACAAGCATGATTCTGATATGCGCTTGGCAGTAGCATTTAACCCTCAAACTCCAGAACAACAGCGCATAGAATACTTACAACAAGCACTATCTTCTGGATGGAGTAATATTCAGGAAACTGTAGCAAAAAACTCTAATACACCTGTTGTAATTTTAGAACAAATTGCTCAACGCCGCGCGGGTGGTATACAGGATGTTGTAAGAAATCCTAATGCACCTGTTAATATTCTTAGACAAGCAGCTCAACAAGATAATTCATATACGTTGCGATTAATAGCGGAAAATCCTAACACACCAGTAGATTTATTGGAAGAACTTGCTTTAAACCAAGCGAGCGAAGTCCGCGAAACAGTGTTAAAAAATCCTAGTTTAGATAACTTAACTGTTTATGCGATTAAATTAAAACTGCAAGATAGAGAAGAAGTAAAACAGGCACATCAAATAATGGCACGTCGTCCTCGTAATTTCATATCACAACCAACAACTTACCAAACGAGTTCCACATTAAGAGGACTTAGCCGTATTTATAACCCTAGTACTGATGATTTACCAACCGTACTTACAGAATACGCTCAATCAGAAAATGCTTTTGTACGCTTTATAACGCTGCTTCATCCTTTAACTCCTCAAGATATTTTAAATCAAGGCGCCGAGAGTGCATCTTGGTTAGAACGTTATGCGGTCGCTGATAATCCTGCAACTTCCACTCAAATAAAACAGCACTTAGCTAAAGACGCGAATAGAATAGTAAGAGCAGCAGTAACAGACTTATAAATATCAACAGCAGTTACGACTACTTCATAAGCTAAAAAACACTAACTTAAACTTTTATGCATATACAAACTGAGCAATTACTTGGAACAATTGAAGTTTTACTAGAAGAAGAATTAATTTGTATACTTCCGTATAATCAAACATCTCAATGGAAACCTTTTGTTTGGGATTCAGAAGAAAAAGGCGAACTAAGCGCTATTTCATTACTTAAAAGTGAAGGGTGGATTAAACCTACAGATATTGAAATTGCTATTCAAAACTGGCAAGCAATTGAGCAGTCTGGTATTCCAACTCTAGATGAGTACGATGATTATGCAGAAGGAAGATTTGATGAAGATGATTATCAAGACAGGGAGGCGCCTGAATTTGTAAGCAGGAAAAGTAGTTATCGACAATTAGCTGAGTACATAACGGCAAACATTAAGAATCTACAAGTTTATCAATTAAGTTCTCATCGTGTGTACTCATGCTTTGCAATAGTTGGCGAATTGGAAGACGCTAGTTGGATTTGTATTACTTCAACCGTACCTCAAGAAACTCCAGAGTTTGAAGATATTTTAGTTACTCAACCCCAAAACTATTCAGATTTAAATAATTTGCCCAATGAATCTAATAACATTGTCAATCAGATTGAGAAACTATTAGAACCTCTTACACCAGTACAAACTTATGGTTTCTACGATGGCGGTTATGAACATACTTATCAACATCAAATTTTATGTAAAACTGCATCCACAGAAGAAGACGCACTTCAAAAAGCACTGATTTCATCAAAAGCAATGGACATTAAGCCTTTCAAAACTTTTTATCCCGACCCAAATGAATATATTTTTACAGATTATAGTGGCAGAGAAGAAGGGATTGAATGGTATAACCAGTATCAACAATTAAACAATTTTTTAACAACCAATTTTACGCGGTTGATAATGTATAAGTTTAATTTTTGGAATTACACTCATATATTTGTCATAGGAAAATCATCTAGTAATGATTGGGTTGGGTTGAGACTTACCAGTGAGTTTGATTATAATCCCTAATTAGCTCTTATCTCTGTGTACTCTGTGCCTCTGTTGTAAAAATAAGTACGACTCTAGACGCAGAGGCACAGAGAGGAAAGAAAGAAGGATTTAAGATTGGCGCCACTTTATTCATACAGACAATATTTGCTTTATAAGTGGGAATACTAAAAATAAGCGTAAAAGCTTTTAATAAGTTGAAAAATATAGTATTTTTATACTAAAGAGATATTTTTAAGATTATGCTACGTCTCCAGTCGGTTAGTGCATTAGATTTACAGGCATTTTTAAGCGTCCCTGAACAGTTATTGCAGCAAGCACCAGAGTTGCAGTTGGCTGTTGCCAGTTTTGCTGAAACACCGAAAAGTTTACTAGAGGTTTTAGTAAATAGTACTTCGTCGGAGGTTGTGGAAGCTGCTTCTTTGCATGTAAATTGGGCAGGGGAGATAACAGACGACTGGCAGCGCACGGTTGATGAGATTCTCAAATCTCGGCAAATGGGGCAGAATGATAGACTTGCTGTAGAACTACTCAAGGTTGGCGCCGTACCTCCATGTTTTTTAAGCAAGTGGGTTCCACCAGAAAGGTTAATTCAAGGATTGCGTAATCCTTATATGCCGTTGCGCTACCGTTTACAATTATTGGAGAGACTCGCACAGGAACCAACGTTAGAACCACGGTTACAGGTAGCAGAGGCGCCTGAAACACCTTTAGCTGTACTGGAACAATTAGCTGGTGACTTGGAATTACCTGTAAGGTTAGCAGTAAAATTTAATCCTAGTTGTCCACCGCAGTTAATTGAATTGGTAGAAGGACAACGCGCGGTTGCATCTAATTGGAATACAAGTATAGAAGAGTTAGCCATACTTGGACAAAGTCGTTGGGCATGGATAAGATTAGCAGTAGCGCAAAATCCAAATGCAAATGAACAAACACTAATGCAGTTAGCGCAAGACAAAATATATAAAATTCAGTTAGCAGTAGCACAAAATCCAAATGCAAGTACAGAAATACTCATACACTTGGTAAAAAGTGAAGTACATGAAATTCAATTAGCGGTGGCTAAAAATATCGGAGCATCTGTAGATGTTTTGAATTTTCTGGCACATCAAGATACAGAAATACAAGCAGCAGTCGCAGAGCATAGAAATATTACAGAAGAGGTAATGCATCAAATTTTACCCAATCAGCAAATTATTTTGGAGAAAAGGAAAGATTTACCTGTTAGTATTTTAGAGCGTATCTTTCACGAAAGAACGACTCAAAAACCTGTTTGGAAAGATTATTATTTGCGGAATTTATTCCTGAGTCAAATAAATACACCAGCTTGGATTTTAGCTGAACTTGCAAATGTTGATGGCTCTTCCGTACTTAGCGTGCTAAATTAACATTATAGTGCCAAGAAAGCAAAGCTCTAATTTCAAAATTACGGAAGTTTTTAAAGCCAAATCCGCTTCTTTTTATTAGCTTCAATTTATTATTAATTCCTTCGACAACACCATTAGTAGTTTTGTTATCAAAATATCCCGCGACTTCTCCAAACCATCGTTTAATTGTATTAACACTTTTTTGATAATAAGGTTCAGCTTTTTCTAACCAATCAAGTAGCCCTAATATTCCTGTTCCTGGGTCTTCACTCGTATCAAATAAATTGCGTTCACGGAGTGTACCGCAGGTAAATTCTTCTTTTAATGAATGCATTGTTGCTATTAAAGGAGATGCTTCTCTAATTATATCTAATTTTATTTTTTGTTTATCAGTGAGGTTTTCTTCTGCTTTTAAAATTGTATATTTATTACCTTTTAAACTATCAAATACTTTTTCTCTCGATTCAATGTTTAACTCTAAAGCTGCTTTTTTTTCTGCTATTCTGGCTTGGTTTAACTCTTCATGTATTAATTTGGTAACATGGAATCTATCGACCGTAACAACGGCGTTTGAGCATATTTTTTCAACTAAATTTTTATAATTTCCGGTCATATCTATACTTACTTCTTCTATTTGTTCTAGAACTTCTTCTCCCCACATTTTCATCACATTTTCTATTACAACTTGTTTTCTCTCTTTTACTAATCCTATTAATTTTCCTGAATCTATATCTACAAGCACCACAATAAATTTACCTTGACCTTTAACTAAACTTATTTCATCTATTCCTAATCTCCTCAAATTGCTAACATTTATTGGTAAAATATCTTTAACTATATCTTCAAGCATCGAATAAACGTTAAAGCTCTCCGGGGGAAGCTTCCCCCGGAAGACTTTAACTTCTTCTTCACTTAATCCATTATTTTTTGCTACATTACTTACATCACTATTAATAAGTTGTTTAATAATATTTTCCGCGTAACGATGCGTATATTTTTTTCTTACTCCTACAAAATCTAGTTCTTCGTTAAATGTTTTGCGGCATTTTTTACATTTAAATCTTCGTCTATTTATGTTAAGTATTACTTCTTTATCTCCCATCGGTAAATCTTTTATTAAGTAATTTTGATTTTGGTGTAAATGATGCGACTCTTTACCGCACTGTGGGCATACCGCAGTTTTAGTCTTTTTAGTTACTGATAAAATTAAGGTTTTACCCTCTTGTAGACTGGATTCTACTACTACTTCAGATAAATTTAACAACTCGGTCAAAACCCTTTTCATAACTAATTTTACTGAAATATAAGATAATTATTCTAACATTATAGCACGTTAATTACCGAAGAGCCGCGAACCCTAACCTTCCGAGTACAGTACTATCACAAATCATGCCGCAAATTCAAGACGAAAAAGAAATCGAGCAAATATTACGAGGTCAATCTGGAACTGGTAAGCGTAATTCCCATATACCTACTGATGTTTTGGAAAAACTTTCTCAGCATCCTCACGACACAATTCGTTATTTAGTTGCAACTTATCACACTGCATCAGCTACAACCTTAGAAAGATTAGCCGTTGACAAGGATAAATTGGTTTGCGAAAAAGTTGCTGAGAATCCCAGTACACCCGCAAATGTGCTTATTGAGATGGCAAGACGTGATGAACTTGTAACTAATATCGGTTGCTACCATAGTATTTCTAACAAAATTGCTATGCGTAAAGATGCACCACCCGAAGCTTTAGAATTTATTGCTCGTAAACCTGTCTCTCACGTTAGGGCAGTTGTAGCTGCAAATGTAAACACACCTTCCAGCGCTTTGGAATGGTTAGCTGAGAATGAATCTGACGAAAGTGTTCTGCTACTTATTGCTCGACACCTAAACATAACGCTTAATGTTTGGAACCATCTAGCAACGAATGAATCACCAAAAGTTAGGGAAGCAGTAGCAACTCAAGCGCAATGTCCATCAAATATATTGACAGCGCTCGCGCATGATTTAACCCAAGAGGTCAGACAAAAAGTAGGCGCCAATCCCAATACTCCACTTCATATTTTAGAAAGTTTTTTCCAAGACACAAACCCAGCCATTCGTCAAGCTACAGCTTCTAACCCTAACCTGCCCGAAACATTACTGGCACAACTAGCTAATGATGAAAAGGTTGAAGTACGTCGCGCGGTTGCTCTAAATCCTAGCACGCCTATACATACCCGTGAAACCCTTCGCGATTTAATTTTACAACCAACAACCCGCCAAACAAGTTTCACGTTAAGAGGACTTAGCCGCATTTATAACCCTAGTACTGATGATTTACCTACCATACTTACAGAATATGCTCAATCAGAAAATGCTTTTGTACGGTTTATAACCCTGCTTCACCCTCTAACTCCTCAAGATATTTTAAACCAAGGCGCCGAGAGTGCATCTTGGCTAGAACGTTATGCGGTAGCTGATAACCCTGCAACTTCAACTCAAATTAAACAGCAGCTAACGGAAGATAGTAATCGAATAGTGAGAGCAACAGCAATAGCAAACTCATAAATTTCAGCAGTTACAAAAGTTATTTCATTAATATATAAAAACATTAATTGAGGTTGACATGGATATACAAACTGAGCAATTACTTGGAACACTTGAAGTTTTACTAGACAAAGAACTTGATTTGTTTTTACCTTGCCATGAGAATGGCGCAAAGTTAAAACCTTTTGTATGGGATACAAACATTCAAGGCGCCTTTACCCCATTAAACCTTATTCAATCTGAAGGTTGGATGACGCAGACCGATATAGAGCTAGCTTTTAGTAGTTGGCAATGGTCAGAAGATACTTGTCTTGCAGCAAAAGGTATCTTTAATGATTGCTCAGATTACTTAGACGATAGAGACGATGAAAATATTGTGCTTGATAATGAAACTAAAATAGACAGAATAAAAAAATATCAGGTATTAAGAAATGCTATAGAAGTAAATATTCCGTGTATACAGGCATTTACTTTAAGTTGTAATTCTGGATATTCCTTATCAATTATTGTTGGTCAAATAACAGAACACGAATGGATTTGTCTGTCGCCTACTGTTCCTCAAGAGACTCAGTGTTATATTAACAAAACTCCTTCTCCAAATAATGATAGAATAAAAGGTTTAATTACTGGCCCTAAAGTGTATAATATATCTAGGGTTGGTTTTGCAATTGAAACTCAAATTAAAACTGCTTTAAAGAAATTAGGTAGTATACAAGTTTATGGCTGGTATCATGGTGGTTATAATCATTTACATGATTACAAAATTGTTTATACAGTAGGTGAAAGTTTTGAACAGGTAGTTGAAAATGCTTTAAAAATAGCAGGATTAATTGAAATTTATGATTTTGATTCTTTTGCAATAGGCGAACAAATTGTAGCTTATTCTGAAGATGAAGCGAAAGAAGTAGAAGAAAGATTTCAACATATAAATGTATTCCTGAATCAAAGTTTTTTGCAATTAAAACTTTATCGTTTTTGTTTCTGGGACTATGAAAATATTTATATTATAGGTGAAAGTAAGTCTCAAGATTTTGTTGGCATTTCAATTAAAAGTCAGTTTGTGTATAATCCATAACTCATACATATTATTATGAATTTACAAACAGAAAAGCTACTGGCTACACTCGAAGTTATTAAAAATCCATCGCGTATATTTTTATTTGAAACTGCAAGTCAAGGAGAATTTAACCTTTGGAATCTAATGATACATGAAGGTTTTGTCACTCCAACTGATATAGAATTAGCTTTTGAACAGTGGCAAAATATTGAAGAATGGGGAACACCAACCGACCAAACTCATTACGAATATGCTCCTCCACGTTCAGAAAGGAAAGATGAAAGTTGGAATGATGCAATTAAGAGCAAACGTAAGCAATATTATCACCAGCTACAGCATATTATTACTCAAAATTTGCAAAATGTACAAGCTTATAATTTATCTATTCCAAAATCGGTGCCTGAAACTTTACAATGGAAGCATCCTTACTTCTATATTCCTATAGTAGTTGGTTCTATAGATGATAATAACTGGTTATGTCTTGCTCCTACTGTTCCCAATCAAGCAAGTTACCATGATAAAAAGCATAAATCTATAGCGCAAATAACCTGTGAAGAAAAGAGTAGCGAAACTTTTCAAAATATCATTGCTCAAATACAACCCTTACTTGATAATCTAACTCCAATATCTATCTACGGTTACTATTACGGTGGATATAATTATACTTATCAACATCATATTGCTGGTGCCATTGTCGAAAGTAAGGCAAAAGCAATTGAGCTAGCTTTACAAAATGCAGAAATGGTTGTTGTTGAACAGCTAACGGTTGAGTATGTTAATGATAATTATAACGGTCTTAAATTCAGCCAATTTATGAACGAATGTTTAAATCATCGTACTGTCTATCGCTTAAGCTTTTGGGATATTGGCTATACTTATGAAGTTGGGCAAACTCCAGCGGGTGATTGGATAGGAGTTTGGACGCAAAGCGAATTTGAGTATAATCCTTAAGACAAGGGCGCCTTTTATCAGTGATTCCTTTGGCAGTGGTATAATATTATTGTATTTGTAGCGCTTACAATACTTATGTATAAAAGGTTGGAAGTTTATGACAGCAACTGTTATTAGGCGGCAAATCTTAAACCATCTTGAGGCATTATCGCCTTATTAACGCGAACACTCGTTTAAAAATTCCAGCAGAAGGCGATGCTGGTATTCTGGGTGGAGAAAATGGTGATTTGTACATTCAATTAATAATCGAATCATAAAATTTAATTCTATTACTGTTTAATAAGTTACATTTAGCTAAGTACAAATAACTAGATAGTCTAGGATTTAGAGATTTATCAATTTCTCTGTGTTTGCTTTTCCAAAAAGGCAATTCTCTTTTCATGCTGCTCTATTTTTAGATGTATTTGCTCAATTTCATTAGCTTCATGTTCTTCTATCGGTTGTTTTATATACATACGAACAAGGGAAACCAAAACCTCTGAAGGTTTTTTACCTTGCTTTTTGGCCATTTCCTCAAAAGCCTTTTTCTCGTCAGGATTTATTCTGAATCCGATTTGTGCGCTCATTGTTTAGCATTTGTTTGACATTATGTAAACAAGTATAACCCGTAGAAGTGGGAAAGTTGTATAACTATGTTTAGCGTATGTTTGACAATGCTAAACAAATCAATTATATTGAATTTAACACTATAGTACAAAACATTTGATTCAAAATGTATTCAAATATCTACCAAAAGCTTGCTTCTGGTTATGTAGTATGCCGTATACCTGCTTGTCTTTCAAAGTAAAAACTAAAAACCGATGTGTAAATGAAACAATCTACCAGGGAAGCATTGCTACAAGCCTATAATTCGATGCAACCAATAATTGCTAGGCTTTACTTAGAGTATGAAAAAGCTATAGAAAATGGAGACAATGCCGACGCTAGTTTGTTAGATGCTAGAGCTAACATGCTTTTTCAAGAGGCAGATTCTATACTAGTAGTAATATCGGAGCATGAAAATGGACAATAATCAAGAAATCAAAGATCTAGCAAGACTGGCTAAAGAGTTAAGCCAAAAAGCTGTTGAAGCTAATCAGCAAGGTAAATTGGTTGAAGGACATCGTTTGATGACTCAAGCTGTTGAAGCAGGAAGAAAGTCTCGACAGCTTATTAACCAGCCCAAAATAGAAAAAGTTCTAGCTCAGTTTGAGAAAAATCAACAGTAAGAATCAGTCAATACAACTATTTAGTCAGAACAAATACATCTTTTTATCCCCCCCAACAAAAGCGCCAATTTGGGGGGCTTTAATTAAATCTTGTTTTTCTCTATTCCCGCAGAGGCGCCATAGTAAATGAAAAAGCTGGACTACGAAAACTTTTAGGTCCTTTTGGTAAGTACGGCTTTACAATTCACCATATTATTTTGGAGGATGATGTTGTAATTTTAAATGTTTATCACGGACGAGAAAATCGTCCTGTTTAATATTAAAGGATTTAATTTCCTACGGCTTTTCCCTCGCGTCGAGGGTCAACACCACCTATTAAACCTTGATTAGTAATTACAATGGCTTGAGAACCACTTGTTTGTTCTCTAACTGTAACTGTGTGACCTAATGCTTCTAATTGTGGTTTAAGATTTACTATACTTGTATTTGCTTCTAATTCTGTGGCGCCATTACGGTTGCCAAAATTAGGTAATGATAAAGCTTGTTGAGCATCGAGTTTCCAATCAAGTACTCCAATAATTGCTTTGGCTACATAATTAATAATTAAAGGGCCACCAGCAGAACCAACGACCATTACTAACTTACCATTACGGTCAAACACCATTGTCGGCGCCATTGAACTTCTCGGACGTTTACGAGGTTGAACACGGTTGGCAATTAATTTACCATCTGGTGTTGTTGGCGAAAAAGAAAAGTCTGTAAGTTGGTTGTTGAGTAAAAAACCACGCACCATTAACCGAGAGCCAAATGCAGTTTCAATACTTGTAGTCATTGATACGGCATTGCCATTACTATCAACAATAGAGAAATGGCTGGTAGAAGGTAGTTCTACAGAATTATCGGCACCCCAATTAAATGCTTGCGTAGATAAAGGATTACCAGGTTTAGCTTCTCCTACGAACGCACGGTTAGGATTGATAAGAGCAGCGCGCGTTGCTATATACTTTGGATTTATTAATTCTTTTGTAGGTACTTTAATAAAATCAGAGTCAGCTATATATAGTCCTCGGTCAGCATAAGCAAACCTTCCTGCTTCTGCAAATAAGTGGATAGCTTCTACTGAGTCTGGTTTGAGCGAAGCAAGATTGAATTTTTGCAGCATTCCCAAAATTTGCAATACTGTAATACCACCAGAAGTTGGAGGTCCCATACTGCAAACTTTGTAAACTCGGTACATTCCACACACAGGTGGTCGTTCTACTGAGTTATAGCGAGCAAGGTCAGTAGTTGTTAAGTCTCCTGGTACAGAAGCATTTTTTACTGTGTTAACTATATCTTGAGCAATTTTACCTTTATAGAAGGCGCCTGCACCTCTAGTAGCAATTTGTCGCAGTACTTCTGCATATTGCTGATTAACAAGTTTGGCGCCGATAGGTTTTGGTGTACCATCAGGTTGATAAAAGTAACTTCTCGCAGGTTCCGAACGACTTAAAAACTTTTCTTGATTTAAAAGAGTGTGCAAGCGAGGTGAGATAGCGAAACCTGTTGTTGCTTGTTGTATTGCAGGCTGAAATAGTTGTGACCAACGTAACTTACCATATTGTTTGTGTACCTGCTCCAACATTCTAACTACCCCAGGCACACCTACAGACTTACCCCCTAAAATAGCATCTTCAAACTTTAAAGGTTTACCATCTTGAGCAAGAAAACGGTTAGGTTGGGCAGTTGCAGGGGCAGTTTCCCGACCATCGAAGGTGCGAATTTTTTTAGTTTTGGCATCGTAGTAAACCAAAAAAGCTCCCCCACCAATACCAGAAGACTGTGGTTCAACTAAACCGAGAGTCATTTGTACAGCAATAGCGGCATCAATAGCACTACCACCACGTCGTAAAATATCACTACCTACCGCAGCTGCTATGGGGTTAGCTGCTGCTACCATATACTTTTGAGTGCGAACAGCTTTACGTTCAACGCGCGAACTACCTGCTTCCGGTGCATCTTGAGCAAGTCCTATTAATGGGCACCAAACTATACTACCCAACGCAAGCGCAAGTAAACAAGAACGTAAACCCAATCTACGACGAGATATTACCATAGATTTTTTTTAACCTTGATAACATCATAATTCTTTCTTTGTGTCCTTTGCGTCTTTGCGGTTCATTTCTCTTATTTCAGTAATTTATAAATATATATGTTGGGTTCCGCGCTTTGCACGTAACCCAACCTACTTTTCGACTTTTCCGTAAACGCCCCAGTGGGACATGTATCTAAAAATATCAAGACATTAAGCCAAATTTGAGCTTATAACTGAGATAACACCTTTAATTCATCCATATTATGAGAAGTTTATTAATTGCAGGCGCCTCTAGTTTACTACTTACACTAGGGATGTCTTCTATACCTGCCCCCTCTTTTGCTCAAGTTACAAACATTCAAGATATTTCTAGGTCTGTTCCTCGTGCGCGCGTTACCTTTGCGAAAGGAAAATCAAGCACCGTTATTAATGGTGTAGAAAATCGTGTTTATGTACTAAAAGCTAAAGCTGGACAAAAGTTAACTTTAAAAGTGAATAACTTAGGCGCCCGTGCAGGTGTAACGCTTTATAATGCCAACGGTAAGATTGTAAAAAACTTTGGTGCCTTTGGTGAGGGTCAAAGTTTTACTTATAAGCTTCCCGCAACTGGTGATTACTATATTCTCGGATATTCTGGTCCAACTTATCACTCGTATGAATTTGCAGTATCTATAAAATAATTTTGTCGGTTAGGTTTCGCGCTTTGTGCCAACGTCGTATAAATTTCACTACTTTAATCCACATCAATAATTATGAAAAGCTTACTAATTGCAGGCGCCTCTAGTCTACTACTTACACTAGGGATGTCTTCTATACCTGCCCCATCTTTTGCTCAATCTGCAAACATTCAAGGAATTTCTAGCTCTGTTGCTCGTTCACGTGTTACCTTTGCTAAAGGAAAATCAAGCACTACCATTAATGGGGCAGAAAATCGCATATATGTACTGAGAGCTAACGCAGGACAAAGGTTAACTTTAAACGTTACTAATTTAGGCGCCCGTGCTGGTGTAGTACTTTATAACAATAAAGGTAAACTTGTAAAAGGTTTTAATGGCTTCAATCTTGATAAAGGTGGGAACTTCACTTATAAACTTCCTTCCACAGGTGATTACTACATACTTGGATATGGTGGTCCAACCTATCACCAATATGAATTCTCAGTATCTATAAAATAATGTTTTAATATGTTGGGTTGCGCTTGCGCTTTACCCAACCTACATAATCTGCGTAGGTTGGGTGACAACCCAACCATTAATTTATGATTGTGGAATAATTGTGTCTCCGTCTCTAAGATTAAGTAATCCAGAAGTTACAACTTTATCATTAGGTTTCAGTCCTTCTAACACCTGATAATTATTACCAGTCGCATTACCCAACTTCACCTGTCTTTGTCTGGCAACATATTTCCCTGAATTATCTGGTAATGCTTCTGCTACGAAAACAAATGTTCCTCCAGAAACACGCGAAACTGCTGTACCTGGAACTAATGCTCCCTGACGTTGATTCCAAATAATTCGTGCGCGTACAAATTGGTCTGCTTTTAACTCATTTTTAGAGTTGTTGTAGAGAGCCTTAATGAGTGCAGACTGTGCGTTACCAGGGTTTGGCGCCACAAAAAACACACGACTTGTACCAATGGTGTTACCTTGAAGGTTTAGTATATTAACTTGCGTTCCATTTTTAACTTTAGCCGCGCGCTCGACTGGTACGATGATGTGTACTTCGAGAGGTTGGTCTTGAGTAATTGTTAATAATTGTGCATTATGGTTGACTAAATCACCAACTTTAATAGGAACTTCTCTAACTACACCTGTAAAGGGAGCGGTAATGCGGTAATTGGTTTGAGTTGGTTGAGGTGTTGGTTTTACAGCAGGGGTTTGCGCTTGTTGGATAACTTTTTGTGCTTGAGCTACAGCAGCTTGCTGTGTTTGAATTCTTGATTGGATAACTTTTAAGTTTGTTTTAGCTGCTGCAAGACGGTTTGCGTAGATATCTTTTGTTTGTCGTGGAACGGCGCCTTCAGATGCCAGAGTATTATATCGGTCGAATACTTGCTGGTTAGAATTGACTTCAGCTAAAATACCCGCGCGTTCAGCTTCGAGAGAAGCAAGAGTTGAGCGGGCAATATCAAGCTGTGCTGTTAAAGCTGCGCTGTTAACTGTTGGCGCAGGTAGTGCTACTGGTTGAGGTGGTGGTTCTATTTGCAGAATAGGCGCCCCTTCTTTGATTGTTTGACCAGGTTTGATAAAAATTTGAGTAATTTTTCCTTGAATTTTAGAACTAAGCGTTTCTTCTCGACGCGATTGTAAGCTGGCAACAAAATCTGAGCTTTCTTGAATAGTTCCTGATTGAATGGTTGAGAGCTTGACGGGTATTGCTGGTGTTTGTGTTTGGGTTGTGGTGGTAGTAGTTTGGGTTGTTTTAGATGTAGGAAGTAGAAGGCGCCAAACAGCTACAGTAGTTCCAAGTACTGCGAGTAACGCGAATAAAGGCAAAAGCCACGGTCTAGTCCGACGCGGTTGCAGTGCAGTAGGTTGTCCGCTTTCGTTTTCGTTACTATCGGTTTGCGGTTCTGAAGGGGTCATGGCAAACTTTTACCTTAATATAGTGAATGAGTAACTAGTAAGTTGAAATTAGCTATGTTATTGAATGATAAGCTTAAGCTTACATATTTAATAGCTGTTTTGTCTTATTAGTATTTGCTGAATTTTTAAATTTTAATGTGATTAATATTGTTATATTTTGTGCGTGTAGCAAATTAGGCAACTAAAAAGAACAGGCAGGATGCCTGTTCCACAAGATTGATTATGTATAAAAAAGATTATTTGGTATTGCTGAGTACTACTTCTATAGCTTTTTCTTTTTGGGGGTCGGCGCCTTGGGCGTATTCTAAAGTAAAGGGTACAGTGATATCTGGTGTAACGCCTTTACCTTCGAGTCGAGTACCATTTACGAATACATTTGTTACTGCTACATATAATAAAGTACCATCTTGCATGATAAATGGGCGCCCAGCTACAACGGCGCCTAAAGTTTTAGTACCAATTACTGAACCAATTTTATACTGTTGAAAGCCATAAGCAATAATTTCTTTACTGCTTCTGCTACCTTCATTGATTAAGATAACGACGGGTTTTTTCCAATGAGAATCATAAGTTACGCGCGAACCATTACGGGCAATACTAGTAACACTTGGCCCCTCACCTGTGAATACAGTTAGGTAATTGGTATTTCCTCCACCCCAACCTGCACGTAAATCTAAAATTAATGCATCTGCATCTTTGAGACGGTCGTATAACAAATCATATATTAGCTTTTCTTGAGATGGGTCAGCTGCATTAGCCCAAATATGAACGTAACCAATCTTTTTATTTTGACGCTCGATGATTTGGGTACTTACTCGTTGAGCATCAAGAAACATCGTAGTTGCATCATATACTTTTGGTGTTACGACTATTTCTTGTTTACTGCTGGTGTCGGCAGTACGCTGAATTTGTATTGTCACCTTTTGCCCTGCTTTGGGTGCAAATGATTGTACAGATTGATATGGTTGATTATTTACGCTTAATATTTCATCACCAACTTTTATACCTGCTTTTATTGCTGGACTTTCATCTAAAATAGCACTAACAAATGTTTTCCCGTTTATGGCTTTTGTAAAAATACCAATATCGGTGTATTCAAATTTGCCTTTAGGAAAAAATGGCTTGAGTCTATTTAGTGACTTTCTATCGCGTGGTTGAAAAATACCTAGTAGTTGATAATAACTTTGTTCATCAGGAGTATAGAAGCGTGTGTGTGAAGTTCGTAACTCAGCTAGCATCTGGTTGACAACAGCAGCAAACTCTTGTGACGATTTAGACTTAATAGCTTGTGGTTTATACTTATCGCGCATCACTTGCCAATTAATTCCATTAAACTTAGGGTCGTAGAAGTTATCATTAATAGTCTGCCAAACTTCATCAAATACCCTTGCCTGTGGTTGTGCTAGCGTTGGAAGTAGTGGTGATGCCAACCACAGCGTTAGCATGACAACGATGCTAAGTCCGAATGCAGCTAAATAATGCTTATTGGTAGAAAATTTAAATTGTTTCATTTAAATTACGTAGGGAGTAGTGTTAATGTATCAACGTTGGATAATATCTAGTTTAAGCATTTTACTTAGTATCGTTGTGGCAGCTTGTTCTAATGTTGCTACATCTCAACCTCAACAAGTAGCTACAACACCAACGGCGCCACAACAGACAGCACAACGAGTAGTTGCACTTACACCTCTATCGGCAGATATAATTTATAGACTTGATCAAAATAAGCTTGTGGGAATAGCTGGTAGTTCGGTGTTAAATAAAGACTCGCGTTTTCAAGACATTACGAGTGTAGCTCAAGGAAGAACACAACCGAACCTAGAAAAAATTGTAGCGCTCAAACCTGACTTAGTTATCGGCGCCTCTGGTTTTTCTGACCAGACTCTTAAACGTCTACAGGAATTAAAGATTAGTACGCTAGCAACAAAAATAGATAGCTGGAAAGCACTATCCGAACTGACGACAAGTTTAGCTGTTAGAATAGGCGCCAGCCCCAAACCGTTACTAGATAAGTATCAGCAGCTTTTGGGACAAAATACTAACACAAACAAAAATACTTCAGCTTTAGTATTAGTTAGCCGTCAACCAATTTTAACTCCAAATAAAAATAGTTGGGCAGGAGATATGCTCAACCAATTTCAAATCAAAAATATTGCCGCTGACTTACAGGGTAAAAGTCCATTTGGTGGATATGTGACTTTATCACCTGAAAAAATTTTAGAAGCAAACCCAGAATCTATAATTCTTGTTAATACACCAGGTAGTTCGGAGCAAGAGATGATTGACGGATTTAAAAAAGAAATATTTTGGCAAAAATTACAAGCGACACAAAATAATAGAGTATATGTCTTTGATTATCTTGGTTTAGTAAACCCTGGAAGTATTGACGCAATAGAAAAAGCCGCCGGAAAGCTCCAAAAAATCACGTAGCACAGGCATCCTGCCTGTGTTATTTTAAACAATGATGCCTGTGTTATTTTAAACATTTTAACTATGCTACTATTGCCTAATACCAAACAAAGTCAAAATTTTCCGAGAATCAGCTAACAAACGCTTCTCTTCGTTTCGGTATTTAGGCAATGATACATTAATCGCAGGTGTATCTAAATTCCAACCTGCAACCAATTTATTGTTTCGGAACCCATATCTTTGAAAATCGGTTCCAGATACTTGAATTAACTTCCCATTTTTGTATTCATATATAGCTACATCTAAAGAGCCACTTTCATCGCCTTCTGATGCCTCTGTGCTACTTATCTGTACATATATCGGTTTTCCCTTAACTTGGCATAGAGTATATATAAAATAGCCTTGCTTTTTTGTTCGTTCAGGACAATTAGCAGGCGCCGCATCACCTCTAAATTCTTTCATCTTTTGGTTGTAATATTCCTTCTTATTATTGGCTAAAGATGGGGATGTGATACCTAATACTAAAAAGGCAATAGTTAGTAATCGAACTAAATTGGTCATATTTCAAGGTTTACGCAAAAGATTTATTATATGAAAAATTTAGCTTATAAAAAGAGACATAGAACACAGTGTTTGTACTGAATATTAGCTGAGAAACCTGGTTTCTTTGCGTAAGTCCTATAATTCTTGAACATGCATAAGTACTCAAACGTCAGAAATATATAGCTACAGATGGGGAAGCGAGGGTTCCACATTGATTTTTTAGATTCAAATGAGGTAGTTATGCCATTTACACTTAACGGTTGTAGAACAAAATATTATGGTCGCCGTGATATGGCGCCGGATGGTTCATATGTAACAACTGAGTGGATTCAACCAGGGAAGGGAGAGATTTTAAACATATATTTAATATATTTTGTGTTTATATAAACACTATAGTAAACTGGCTAAATGTTTTTTTAGTTAATCTGATGTTGAGATTTGACCTTTAAACTTAAGTAATTTTTCGGTTTTATTAACCCAGTAGCAATCAAGTTGAGTTTTAAGCAATTATTCATGGATAAAAATAGAGACTTTAAAAACTCATTGAGTGATTTATTTATTCTTTGAGCGCAAGAATTTTGGCAATGTGTATGTTATGCTTGTCGTAGAAAGGTTGAGAGCGACATTTATTTTATAAATAAGTATAGCTTTAGACTAAAAGCAAATTAAAAATAGGTATTTATAAAAACCTGAATTTAGTTGTTCCAATACGTTAACCTTCGTTTATCATAGTTTACTGCTACACATTTCCTTTTCAAGAACTATGAAGCAAGGTATAAACCTTTGTAACAATCTAAAATCTATCAGGACTCGTCTAGGCATGAGCCAGCAAGATTTAGCAAATATTGCGGGTGTCACTCGTCAGACTATAAGTGGCGTTGAATCTGGACAATATACTCCCAATGTTGCTATAACCTTACGGTTGGCTAAGGCACTTGGTTGTAAAGTCGAAGATTTGTTCTGGATGGAGGAAGATTTACCAACTGTTGAAGCAGTCGTTACTAAAACAGTTTTAACAAAAGGAAAGTTACGAGTTAGTTTGGCAAGGGTTGGAGGTCAATGGATAGCTCATCCTCTAATTGGAAAAGATGCATTTCGTACCGAAATGATACCAGTAGATGCAGAGACTATTTATTGTAACAACTTGGAGGAAGAAGCCTTTGACCAAATGTATACAAGTAAAATCTTGGTGCGAGTGCTAGATGATACTGAAAAATTGCAAAATTCAGTTTCAATAGCAGGTTGTACACCTATAATTTCTCTCTGGGCTAAAGCTAGCGAACGTTGGCATCCGCAGTTACGAGTGCATTATACTTTTGCGAATAGCATAGATGCATTGCGCTCTTTAGCTAGAGGTGAGGTTCATATTGCTGGTATGCATTTATATGACCCAAAAACGCAGGAATACAATATCCCTTTTGTGAGGGAGGTTTTATCTGATAAAAAGGCTGTTTTAATTAGTATTGGTGTTTGGGAAGAAGGATTGTTGGTACCTTTAGGCAACCCTCTGAAAATTAAAACGATTGCGGATTTGGTGGAAGCAAAAGCGACTATTGTTAACCGCGAAATTGGCGCCGGAAGTCGGATGATTTTAGAACGCCAAATGGAGCTTGAGCAGTTACCAGCATCGGCAGTCCAAGGATTTGAGCATACTGTTCGTAGTCACCAAGACGTTGCAACAGCAGTTATTTCGGGAATTGCGGATGCAGGTATTAGTACAGCTTCTATCGCTGCTATGTTTGGATTGGGATTTGTGCCTTTGCATTCGTCACGGTATGACTTGGTAGTTCTTAACTCATATCTTGATGAACCACCAGTTCAGCAGTTGCTCGGTACTTTAGAACATCGCTTTGTAAAATCTCAATTAGAAATACTTGGCGGTTATGATACTAGCTCTCTAGGAGAAGTGGTAGCAAGTATCTAGTAAGTATATGAGTAAATATCAATAATTATCAATAAATATATGTTGTCAAACACTCATACTTTTGTAGTGGGACGGGCGCCACCGGCTTTGGCTCTACATTGCGAACAATTCATAATTGTAGACCCACTAAATTCAAACAATTCTAGGAAAATTAATCATGGCAGACAATATTAGACAAATCGCTTTCTATGGTAAAGGTGGTATTGGTAAATCTACCACTTCCCAAAACACTCTGGCAGCAATGGCAGAAGTCGGGAAACGTATCTTGATTGTTGGATGTGACCCAAAGGCAGATTCCACACGCTTAATTCTTCACTGTAAAGCTCAAACCACCGTATTACACTTAGCAGCAGAACGTGGTGCTGTAGAAGATATCGAACTTGAAGAAGTAGTAATTGAAGGTTTCCGGAATATCAGATGCGTTGAATCTGGTGGTCCAGAACCTGGTGTTGGTTGTGCTGGTCGTGGGATTATTACCGCAATTAACTTCTTGGAAGAAAACGGTGCTTACCAAGATGTAGACTTTGTATCTTATGACGTTCTTGGTGACGTAGTTTGTGGTGGTTTCGCCATGCCGATCCGTGAGGGTAAAGCTCAGGAGATCTACATTGTGACATCGGGTGAAATGATGGCAATGTTCGCTGCAAACAACATTGCTCGTGGCGTTCTCAAGTATGCTCATACTGGTGGTGTGCGCTTAGGTGGTTTGATTTGTAATAGTCGTAACACTGACCGAGAAGACGAACTGATTAGCACACTAGCTGCTCGTTTAAGCACCCACATGATTCACTTTGTCCCCCGCGACAACATCGTTCAACACGCTGAGTTGCGTCGGATGACTGTCAACGAATATGCACCAGACAGTAACCAATCGAATGAATACCGTGTATTAGGTGACAAAATCATCAACAACACAAATCTTGCTATCCCCACACCAATTGAGATGGATGAGCTAGAAGATTTGTTAATTGAATTTGGTATTCTTGAAAGCGAAGAAAACGCTGCAAAACTTATTGCCACAGATACTGCTGCAAAAGACACAGAGAAAAGACAAGAAGATGCTCAAGGTGAAGCTCTTGAAGCACTGAAAAAAGGCAATGTTGAAATAGTTGCTGGTGAGAAGAAAAAATAAGATTTTTACTCTTCTTTAAAGACGCAGTAAAAATTAATAAGTGGGCAATTTTAGCCCACTTACTCCCAAGCATAAAAGTTTTTTTACATTCGGAGGTTTAATAATGCTTTAATTAATAGTCAATTATATTGACACTCAAAGATAATTATACGCGAAATACTAATATTGTTTTTCGTATTCTGCAATTGGTTGATTAATTCATTAACTGGAATGGAAAACTATTTTTCCATTCTTTTTTATTTGATTTCATATAGTATGGTGGGCATTGCCCACCTAGCCCGCTCAGGAGTGACTCATAAATTGCAGTTTTATAGTGGTAAAATTTTCCTTTCTCTCTGCGCCCTCCGTGTCTCTGTGGTGAAATAAATATTTTTTTACCACAGAGGCGCAGAGAACACAGAGGAAATAGTAATTTTTATCTCAATATTTTATCCACCTTGACAGGGCTAGTATTGCCCACCCTACTTTACTCTAAATCGTCATCAATCTGATTAATTTCTTCTTCTAGTAATATAGCATCGATTGAGATTACTTGAACTCCGCTTTCTGATTGTAAAAGAAATACTGCTTCAGAACTAGCATCTTCGGGTTTCTCTGTTTCTACGGCACTAATTATAAGTAGGTCTTCGTCTAAAATACTTGGAGTTTCTGATGACTCAGTATCAAAAGTGCCGTAATTTAAAGTTTCAGTAGCATATTCAACTTTATCACCAGTATCTTTAGTTTCATCAGTTTCTAATACACTAATTATTACTTGTTCTTCGTCTAGAATACTTGGAGTCTTTAATAACTCAGTATCAACGGCGCCATCATTTAAAGTTTCAGTAGCATATTCAACTTTATCATCAGTATCTTTAACTTCGTCTGTTTCCGAAGCGTCTATAATTACTTGGTCTTCGTCTATAATACTTGGAGTCTCTAATGGCTGAGTATCAAAGACGGCGTAATTTAACGTATCAGTAGCATATTCAACTTTATCATCAGTATCTTTAACTTCGTCTGTTTCCGAAGCGTCTATAATTACTTGGTCTTCGTCTATAATACTTGGAGTCTCTAATGGCTGAGTATCAAGGACGGCATAATTTAACGTATCAGTTGCATATTCAAGTTTATCATCAGTTTCTTTAGCTTTCTCTGTTTGTAAGGTGCTTATTACCTGTTGGTTTTGGTGCTGAATGCTTGGAGTTTCTAATGGTTTAGTATTAAGGGCGCCGTAATTTGATGTATTATTTTGTACTGTATCAATTGTGCCACCGATAACAGCGTGAGTCGCTCCCTCAGCTACAGTTTTGACTGCATCTCCTACACCTTTAGCTGTTTGGAATAGACCACCACCTATTGTTTTGGCGGCGCCTCCTAAACCTTTGGTAGTATGGTTAAAGCCCTGAGCAATTCTTCTTCCAGCTATTGCAGCAGCTAATGAACCTAATGTACCGCCAATAAGTCCACCTATAAGCGCTGGATTTAATCCAGAATTTTTCTCTTTTTCATTTGCATTTTTGTGTAAAGCGTCGAATTCCTGCTTATTTTCAATCATAATTTTTTAGCTTCTTAAATAATATAGATTATTTCTTTTGTTAATTTAACTACTAAAGATAATAGTTTAACCCTTCTTTTGATAGAGAATATAATTTTTTTAATACCACTTTAGTTGTAATGTATATTAGTTCTATATTAATTCATAAATATTGAACTGAAAGAAACCGGGTTTCTAGGCATTCATTGTCGCAGACAAATCGTCGTTTTTATTACAATATCTTAATAAAGAAACCCGGTTTCTAAGATTTTAGACTGCTATTGCTCCGGCAATTGCGGAAGCTACTAGAGAAACAAAAGCGGTGTTAAATACCCACCAAGCGGCGCCTGCAACAGCTTTTTTAGTTTCTACTGCTTGCTTTTGTGCTTGTTCTTTAATCGCTTTAAGACGTTTTTGTGTTTCCTGTTGAATGCGTTCGGCTCGATGCAATACGCTATCGCGTGAGGCTTCAATTTGGTCAATAATTTTGTTAGCTTGCGCTTCGGAAATATCAGAGCGCGAACTAAGAACTGCTACTAAGGTATCACGGTCGAATTGACTAAGGCGCCCGCGTAACGCTTCAAATCCTGCTTGCGGGTCGTCAAACAATTTGGCAAAGTCTTGTTGTATACCTTCGTAGTTAAGTTCGGGACGTTCGAGTGAGTTGAGATATTCGCGAACTTTACCAAAAACGCCATCAATGACTGATTGGACTCTTTGCTGAATTTGTTGGAATTGTTCTACAACTGAATTGCGAACAGATTCGATTTGTTCCACAATTCGGTTTGCTTCTTTTTCTGAAATGTCTTCACGTTGGGACAATAAAGCTACAATTGTCGAACGGTCGATTTTAGATGCACGCTCACCCAAAGATGATACTCCTAGACGGGGGGAAGATAGCAATAACTGTAAGTCGCGCTTAATACCTTCGGGGTTGAGTTCTTCTTTGTTGGTATTACGTAGGTATTTTTCTAGACTTTGTTCAAAGTCGAAAGCTCCTCTAGTTGCGCGGTTTGCTAAGCGCCGTGGTGCTTTGAGAATATTATTGATGGCTTCTTGTGTAGTGTCAATGGTGCGATTAACTTGCTCTTCGCTTAACCCAGCTTGAGATAATAGCTTAACTAGCGTTTCTCTATCAACTTGAGATAGTCGATCGCTTAGTGCATTGGCGCCAGCTTTGGGGTCTTCAAATAGTTTTTGCAAATCTTGTTGAATACCTTCAGGGTTGAGTTCCTCTAAGTTAGTACTGCGAAGATACTCAGCAATTGTAGTAGTGGTTTTTTCGTACTGTTCTTTGGCTTTGTCCGCTACTTGTTGAGGAGCTTGCAAAACTCTATCGCGCACTGACAACAAATTATCAATGGTTTTATTTACCTGTTCTTCGCTCAAATCTTGGCGTTGACTTAGTAATTTTACCAAAGTCTCGCGGTCAAACTGCGATAATCTTCCACGTAAAGCAGATAATCCAGCTTGGGGGTCTTCGAGTAGTTTGCCAAAGTCGCGCTCGATACCTTCTGGGTTGAGTTCTTCAAGGTTCGTATTCCGCAAATAATCTTCGACACTTTGGCGGAGTTGTGAAGCTTTTTGTTTTGCTTGTTCTTGAAGTTCGTTGGCTTTATTTAAGACATTATCGCGGGTGCGTTCGAGTTGGCTAACAATATTATTAACTTCTTCTTCGCTAATGTCTTCGCGTACAGCAAGTAATTTTACTAAGGTATCGCGGTCAAATTCTTTGAAACGCGCGCTTAATTCATCAAATCCAACTTCTGGGTCTTCAAGCAACTTGCTTAAATCTCGCTCGATACCTTCTGGACTAAGTTCGGCTTTTCCGGTTGAACGTAGATAATCTTCAACTTTAGTACGAATGTCTTGGGATTTTTCTCGTGCTGCTGCTTGTTGCACCGTTTCATAAACGGAAGTACGGATACTTTCCATTTCTTGCGCTATTTCTTTAATTTTTACCTCACTTAAATCACCTCGTTGGTTTAACAAGTTGTTAAAATAATCAAGGGAGAGGTCTTCTAACTGGCGCCGAACGGTTGCGGGGTTTGCGTTGGGGTCGTAGATGACTTCTTGGAATTCATCTTTTATAGTAATGCGGTTGAAATGCCAAGGCAAAGAATCGAGAATATATTCTTCGACATCTGCTTTAATGGTATTACTTGCTGATGCGGGTAATTTTTGAGCTACAGTACTGCCTAGTTGACTTGCCTGTTGAGTGGCTTGGTCTTTTAGTTTTTGTAGTTGTGAGGTAATTTTCTCAATATCTACATTTTGAGCTTTTCCTACTACCTGCTGCAACTGACTTGTAACTTTATCTATATCTACATTAGAAAAGTCTACTTTTTTGAGGGCTGCTGGTAAAGCACTACCTACACCAACTTCAATCGCTTGCTTTAGTAAACTATTACCTTGCTTACCATTACCAACTCCTGCTGTCACCAATTCTTGAAGACGTTGACCTAATTTCTCAGGTTCTAAATCTTGTGGTCTGGTAGAGGAAAGTAATTTAATTACTTGGTCTGTGGGATTTTGTTGCTGAAGTGAAGATTGCTTCCAGGCGCCTTCAAGTTGGTCAGCAATGCGATTAATATCTTCTCTAGAGAAATCTGTGCGACTGCTGATTAAATCGACAAACGTTTGGCGATTAATATTTTTCAGCAAGTCACTATCTGCAATAGACCCTAAATCCGCATCCTTAAGAAGTTTATCAAATTGATTGCGAATTTCTTTAACATCTAGCGAAGGTACTTGTAAAGAGCTTAAGGAACTAGAAAGTGTATTTTTAATACTATCTGCATCAAACCCCGAAGTTAATTCGCGTCGAACAGCAGCTGTAATTTCTTCGGCAGTGGAAACCATTTGCTGTTTTGCTGTATTGGCGCCAATAGCAGCAGTCGCTGTACCCATAATTCCTTGCATACCGCTAGTTGCAGTACTAACAAGCGAGCCAATTAAAGAACCTACAGCATTTGAACCTAACCACATAATCAGCGTAAAAAACGCAGACCAAATGACTACACCAATAGTGGCGCCTAAGAGTGCGTTTTCAATTAAGCTCAGTTTTACCGCTAAAAAACTAGCAGCAAATAAAGCAATACTTGCAGTGATAAGTGCCCATAAACCTACAGTCGATTCAACTTTACGAACTGTACTGCCCAAGCTTTCTGACTCATCAGAATCTGAACCTGAGCCTGTTCCTATAGCCGAAATACCTATAGCTACCGAGAGATTGGTCAAAAGTAATTGAAAGGCAAATGCCATCAATATACCAGCAAACAAAGCTACTAAAAATTTAGGCCCAGAAAAAACTAACGAAGCTTCTTCTGCTGTTAAAACTTCACCTCTAACCGGGATTTGTATTAATTGCAAAGCAGTTATTGCATTTTGGAACATACTATTTTCCTCAGTTTTTATTTTAATGAAACAGGAGTTAGAAACCGGGTTTCTTCGTTGAAATATTGTAATCAAAACAATGATTTGGCGTAGAAACCCGGTTTCTTTGCATTACATGCGGTCATTTTTTTTGACAGTTGGGCGCCCCTTGCTATCAATATCTAATTCTTCACGGCGAATTGTTTCAGTAGCTTGTACTGTTTCTTGGTCTACAACTTTTGAAACTCTGACTTCTTCTCGCACAAAAGCTTCTTTTTGGATATCAGGAACTTCTTCGTAAATTGCCATATGGGCAACTTCACCTTCACGGAAAGTTGCGACATCAGCAGAAACTACTCTGCCTGCATCGGTAGGAGTTACTCGCTCAACAATAACTCGCTCTTTTTCAATTGGTACAGAAACTCTTGCTGTCTCAGTTTCGACGTGCTTACCAATTGCTACTTCCCCAGATTTACGACGCTGTGTGCTTGCAACTAAGCGTTCTTCATAAAGTTTAAAGGTTTGGTCATCATGCACGCTGGTATCGTACAAGTCTGCATCTTGCGTATAGTCGTAAGTATCACGGTTATAAATAGGAGTGCTATGTGCAACAGGCGCCGCAGAAGCCGCATCAAGAGGTGCTGATGCTTCTAGTGCTGCTGGACGATATGCTCCACGCACCCGCTCTTCGTAGTCGAAATCAAGCGCCATACCTTCTTTATATTCAGGTAAATCTTCTGCTTGCTGCTTTGTCATTTGGACATATACGCGGTCGGTTTTAGAATCAATTTTGCCACGACCGATAGGTAGTAATACTTTCTTACCAAAAACCCAGAAACCTACATCTACGATAAGGTAACGAAACTTTCCTTGCTCATCTACCAATGCATCACTAACTGTACCAATTTTATCATCACTTTCCTGAGTATAAACACTCATTCCTTTAATATCGTTACCTTGAATGGTGTCGCGGTAATCTGGATCATAATCACTAATTTTATGAAGAACCATTTTTTTATTACTTTTTCTTTACTTCACTTACAAACTTAAGAACATAGCTGCTTATAAACATCTTTCTAAAGAATGAGTTAATTAGCTTATTTATTTATGAACTTATTTGAATGATCAAACTATGTAAGGTAGAAATAAAATCTTGCTATAACTTGGTTATGAAGATTTTAATTGGCAAATTTGTGACTAGATTCTAGCAATATATGTGACTATTTTTTAGCATTAAATGTAAGTTATAAACTCGTTTGGATAGTAATAGTATACTAAATGGTGATCCCCCCTAACCCCCCGCGAATTCGGGGGGAAATAAATAGATTTCTAACTTCTCTTCAAAAAGGGGAGAAATAAATAGATTTCTAGCTCCTCTTCAAAAAGGGGAGAAATAAATAGATTTCTAGCTCCTCTTCAAAAAGGGGGGAAATAAATAGATTTTTAGCTTTTCTTGAAAAAGGAAGGAAATACTCAGATTTTTAGCCCCCCTTATCAAGGCAGGGCTGTTTCATTCTCCAGAGAAAAATGGTTTAATCAGCACTAGGATAACA
>ERZ1066120.630-NODE-630-length-30336-cov-15.322579_pt1 | contig 30336 bp, 28 predicted proteins | sample MGYA00382767_ERZ1066120 | MGnify/ENA primary metagenome ERZ1066120 (study PRJEB33369, sample SAMEA5778350) | biofilm metagenome | biome: Industrial cooling water; feature: Water cooling tower basin; material: Biofilm | place: United Arab Emirates | collected...
CAAATGGCTAAGCCTTTGGCAGTAAAGGGTTTCGGGCACTTGTCGCCCCCTGAAGAATGCCAGCGAACAATTAAGCTTTGCGGTTCTCTAATTCCTCAAACGCAGCAGCAGCGATTGCAGAAGCTAGCCACACAGCTAGAAGAGGCGATTGAGAATAACAACGAATCGGCAATGCAGTCGCTATCAGAGGATACAGAACGGGAACTCGGCAACCTACCGGATGAAGTAAAACTGGTAAGCGCCTGTCGAGAGGCAATTGATCGAGCCAATGCCACTGCCCCAACGCAAGCTAGGGCAATGGCTGACAAGCTTTCTCGAATGATAAGCGCCCTGGAAGACAAAAATGGAGGTGAAGCAAATCGCCTGTGGCAAGAACTTCAACCCGATGTTGGTCACTGGCTCAAGCAAGATTCACCCAAAAACAGTATTGCTACAGGAATAACGCGATGACGCACTTACTGAATTGTCCTGTATGCGGCTATAAGGAAATTGCGGGTAACACTTGTCCTAATTGCGATACTGATATTTCCTTATTGCGATCGCTTGCTGAATTGCCCGTTTCTGTGTCATCAGCCGCCACTACCAGCCTGCCTATAGACACGACGACAGATATCCCGTCAAACTCTTCCCGACGCTTTTCGCGCATTGGATGGCAAATGGGAGTTGCTCTACTAATCTTGATTTTGGGTATTGCTCTGGGTGCAACTGGTAGTTTTTTCTTTTTACAGCCATCGCAGCTACTTACCACTGTCGCTAAACCTCCAAGTTCTATTACAACTCAAGGCGAAGCCAAAACACCTACAGCAATTACTCAAGCCCCGATCGCACCCAAAAAACCAACTCAATACATAGTCAAGCCAGGGGATAACCTCACAGTTATTACTGAAAAGTCGTGTGGTAAGAACAAGCCTTGGCAACTGACGATCGAGGCTAACCCCCAACTAAAATCTCGCCCGAATTACATAAATGTGGGCGAAGTTTTGAACTTACCAAACTGTGAGGGCTGAGATGAATCTCCTTAATACTTTAAGTAAAGCCCTACTGGGTGTAGGAATTATAGACTTACGGAAGCAAGCACACAAAACTAAGGCAGTAGCCCAAAAAGCGGAAAAACTTGCTGGAGACAAGCAAATACGAGAAGCAGCTCAGATAGTTGAGCCAACTCTTGCTAGTTGGTCTATTCATCCTAGTTTTTGGGAACGCTTATTTCGCGGTTGGCTTTTGGGGAATTTGCTCAATCAACTCAAATCGCAGTTAGAGCGTTGGCATAAGCAAATTGTAGAGGCAGACAAGTTAGTTGCTAGAGCTAAAGTGCTGCTTGAAAAGGATGCTGGTAATCCCCTAGAAACTCAAGCATTATCAGATGCGATCTCCCTCTATCAGCGCAGTTTTCAAATTGTTTATGACGGACAAATATCTCAAATAATTCCGCAGTACCAAAAAGAGCTAGGAAGACGACAGCAGTTTCAACTATTAGCAGAAGAGGCACAAGCACAGGAACAACAACACTTTTTCAAACAAGCTCTGATTATCTATTATAAAGCCGAACAACTTTACTCTACAGACGAGGTGAAACAGGCGATCGCTAACTGTAGTAACCAAATTCATAGGGAAGAAGCTTATGAATCTCAATTAAAGCATGCCCAGCAGGCTTCTCAAGAAGGAAAACTAAGAGGAACGATCGCGCTTTTAGAATCTGCCTCCGCTAATTTTCCCCGCCAAGATGGAATTGAATTACTAGAGCAGTTAAAGCGTACTGTCAAAGGTAGAGAAAAGTTCCGACAAGGGTTAAGTACTGAAAAGTTGGGAGATTTTAGAGGGGCAGCACTCATGTATCAAGAGGCAAAAATCCTCTTAAGTGAGCCTACAGAATACCCAATTCGATTAGGAATTGTGCCGATAGAATGCCAAATCCGACTAGGAATTGTCGCAATTAAAACAGAGGATTGGAAAACGGCATTATCTCATTTGAATGGCTTACCTGGAGAACAAGCTGCTTACTTGCGGGGATTTGCCCATGCTAAACAAGGAGATTTACAGCAAGCCCATCGAGAATGGCAATCTTCCACTCATAAAACAATTGAATCGCAAAAAGAGCTGCTCAAAAACCTAGCTCAAAGGCAGCGTTTACTAACCATCCAAAATATTGAGCAACTTGTTAAAGCTGAAAACTTGGATCGAGCTATGGCAGTGAGTACGACATTTGTACAAAAATTTGGTGCTGACTCGTTAGTTCAGGAAAATCTCGACAACCATATTCTGCCGCGAATAGAAACAGCCGTTTGGCAAAACTCAGATTGGGGAACTATTGCCGATACAGTCGAGAAAGCTTGGATTGCACAGCCGAATTTGACTTCCCTACACAACTGGGTAGTTGCAATTTACTACTATGCTTTAGCTAAACCACCAGAAACGCGAGATTTTGATTCGCTACAGGATTTGATTGTTGGTTTATCAACGGCATTAGCAAATATACGCCAAGATCCAGCTTTAAAAAATATCCCTTGGTTAGGTAATAAACTTGTTGACTATGATTCAGTTTTTTCAGACTTATTGCGAAGGCTGGAAGAAGCAATTGATGCTATTAAAGATAAGAATATTACTCAGTATTTGAAACTACGCGATCGCTATCGATTAGAAGTAACAGCCTTACGTTTAATGGGGAAACCACCAACAAAAGGTATGAAAATGAATGATATCTTTGTTACACCAGGTTGTTACGAGCGTTATTCTAACCAATTACCATTTAACTGGATAGGTTCTCTTAATTCTATCCAAGACATCCAGCGATCGCTCTATACTTCTTGGGGACTAGCTGTAGCTGCTTGTATAGAAGGAGATATCCAAAGAGCAATACAACTTAAGCCTTCTAATAAATCAAAAAGTGAAGTAGAATCATTTGCTCAAAAATTTGTAGCTTATCACGAAGGATGCTATCAATTACAGCAGCAGAAATGGAAGCAAGCAAAATCTTCACTTCAACAAGCACGAGCAGAAATTAAAGCTACAAGTGAATGGCGAACAGAAGTTGACAGACTATGTGGAATTCAGCGCCAAGCAATTACAGAATTTAAAGAGCATCTAGAATTTGCTCAGTTCTGGTATGACCTTTTGGGCAGCCCCCCTGCTAAAAGTTATTTAGCTGAGTATAAAGTCGAGCAAATTAGAGGTAAGCTCGTAAAAGAAGAGATATCCTTACAAAAAGCATTGCAAGAGTTGCTAAAAGTCAAGCAAATTGATGAGAAAAATCCGATCTTATTAGATTTGATTGACAATATTGAAATAGCTCAAGCTATGCAGGAAATTTTGGATTTACTTAAACGCGACCTTTTGAGGGAAGCTGTGAGTCGTGCCAAGTCTTCCAAGCATCAGCAAGTCCGCTTTCAATTAGCCGATATATATATTGACTTGCTAATTAATGGTGCAGAAACTCGCAGAATGCCATCAGATTTAATTTATCAATTAGGGAAATGGGCATATGAGCTTTGTCCAAATGAACCTACATTCCGAGAAGTTTATCGTCAATTAGGTCTAGGATATTAGGAGCTGTATAGTGGAACATAACCCGTACAATATTTTAAATATTTCACCATCTGCCTCAAAAGCTGAAATTACAAAAGCTGTGGCAATGGCGATGAAGCGCAAACAATATCCTGTCGATGTCATTGCCAAAGCTCAAAAGAGTCTGATGAAAGCTGAAGAACGCATTATCGCTGATTATTTAAGTCCGATTTTATCTACTATTAAACGATTCAAATATAGCGAGCTATCTGCCCTAGAACAGCCAGAACCAAAACTGGAGGTGCTATCTGAATTTGACGAGCTAGATGGCGCGATCGCGCAAGCAGCCGCTGAGGAAAGCCTAGAAAGGCTACCTTTAGAACTAAACATGGATGATAGAAATACCGATCGCAGCGATCGCTTTGATTTAGCAAGTAACTCTTCAGCTTTCAGCATAGGCTTAGAACAACAAGACACTATTACTATTTAGGAATTTCCATGTCTGATGTAGCTCAATCTTATATCCTTACGCAAGACTTACGCGACTTACTTGTACAAGAAATTAGTGCTTTGAAAAAGCAAAATGTTGTACTAGAACAGTCAGCACGAGAACAACAAACTGTAGCAGCAGCAGTGAATGAAGATCTTTTCTTAGAATTATTAGAAGTAGGAGATGCTCTAGAAGCATTGCTCGATTACTTAGCAAACAACCCAAGTCCAAGTGTAGAATTTACTCAACGATTACCTAAGTCTTTAGGAGCAGTCCAGCGCAAGTTTCTTAATATTTTGAAAAAGCGTCAAGTTACCTCTATCGATATAGAAGGAACGCAGCCAGATTTTAACTTGTGCCACGTGGTAGATCGAGAAATACGAACTGATGTAGCAGATCAAACTATTACAAAAGTTGTCCGCAAAGGATTTTATCTAGGTGAAAAAATTTTACGTCCGATGGAAGTTATTACATCTAAATTAGAGTGAGAAACAAGAATTAAATTCAAAAATGCGATCGCCTCATTTTTTCAAAAAAATAGGGTAGGCGTTTTCCAGATCTTCGCACTAGCAACAAGCGAAAAGCAAGCAGGGAAACTACGCATTCATGCGTAGTTTCCCTGCTTGCTTTTTTTGATAAATTTATTTCTCGATGCCTTGAACTTGGCTACACTTTCTGCAAACATAGCTTGATTTTCCAAAAATCGAGTTTTGTTTGCATTTCGCAGCGCCAATAAGTGTTTTTTGTCTTCAGCTAATCCTGAAACAGTCAATCTTTTTTGGGGAAAGTTCTCAGTTGCTTCCTCTATAACTATTTCTGGTTCAGCTTCTAATTCACCTAAGTCATTATCGTATGCTGCTTCAATCCCCAACGCTTGCCGTACGATCGCTAAATTCTTCTCAATGACTTCTCTAATTGTTCTAATCTTTGCTAGATTTACATCTTCTACCATAGCGCACCCTACCACTCACCATAAGTTTGGCAAGTACAACTTGTTAGTATTTTTTACTAAAGATAGTAAATCACAAAGCTGGTGACATCGTTTGTCTACTGAAGTACAAACTCATCTCTATCTTTAGAAATGTTATTGTATGTAATACTCTATACGTTATTAAAGTCTTATAGTAGTAAAGTAAACGATGTCCAATCTATGCTTACTTCATTGCCTAGATTCTTATCGTTGCACCAAGACCGAGGGACAAGCCTAATAAGAGCTAGATTGTCAACATCGACCAACCAATCAGAAAAGAAATTGAATAAGTTAATATTAACGAGAAATGACTTTTAACTTATCAACTATACATTCAGCGGTAACTTAGCGTTCTTCTTCAGTTGCTTGTAGTTGTAAAAGCCAAATATCAACCAAGCAGCCAAGATACCACCCGTCAGCAGTAAGATCGGCAGCGGACCAAACTTGGCAATTAATGGGGGTGCAGCTGCGGTGAACAAGCCGCCACCCACGATCGGTTCAAAAAATAACTGCTTGTAAGCAAACGTCTCGAAAGCGCCGGAACGGTTGTCAGGATCGACCATCCGCATTAACAATAATCCGGTAGCAGTAACGCCCATAGACTGTCCCATATCGCCTATCCCGCGTTCAAACCAGTAAAAAGGCAACATGCGAGGGGCAAGAAATCTGAAGGCGCAGACATTCCAAGCAATACCTGCAATGGAAAGGATGAGGAAAGGAACGAAATTTGCGCCAATCGTATTGAGGGAGATCGTCGTCAAGGCAGTCACGATAGTTACGTCAAGTGCCATGCCACCGATGCGATCGATTAAAGGACGGCTGACTATGTAGCTTCTCCCCGTCTTCATCAGAATAATTTGCACGATAATACCGCCAATCAAGGCGATCGGGAACAGGGGTACGAAGGACATAATCTCAAAGCCAGTTCTACCCCAAGTTACTGCTTCAAACCAGCGCAATGCTTCTAAAATCAGCCAACCAATGGCGATCGCGAGTCCGACAAAGCCAAAATTTAACGATAAAGGGTCGATCGGCAAGTCCCGTAGAGAATTATCTCTAGCAGCTTTGACTTCTAACGATTCAGTCGGGCGATCGCTTTCCATCTCTGCGACTGCTTCGGTTAAACTGCGATCGATGTCTATCTGTCCGTTTCGCCTTGCCCAATCCATCAACCAAGTACCAGCGATTACCCCCGATACTAATCCCACAGTTGCTAAAGCCAGCGATAAATCTGCACCAGCGGCAAAATCCAATTGTGCGAACGTCTCTGCCATCCCTGCGGCTGTACCGTGTCCGCCTTCAAAAGCAACTTCAATCAGACAAGCGGCTATGGAGGGTAAGCCAAACACTGGTGTTAACACTGCCATTGTCAAAATTAGCCCAACTACGTATTGTCCCCAGGCTAAAGTCTGACCGAAAGCCATTTGTGGAGATGCTTGTCGCCAAATTTCTCTGACTCCAGGTACGGACTGACCGAGAAAGATGGTAGCAAACACAATATTTATGAAGATGCTGGGGGACTGCGACCATACCGTTCTGATGGTTTCAGGAAAAATCCCATTGGCGAGGGGAGATTCTGGACTCGTAAATGCTTGGACGATCGCCCCTAAAGCACCTGGTCCCAACAGCAAGCCGACAACTCCCGCCACTACCGAACTAGGGATATAAAGCGATCGCAACAAACTGATGCGTTAGCGGATGAACCGCCCTACCAAAATCAAGATCGCGATCGTAATAAAAGCCCAAAACACATCTATCAGTCTGAACATGTAGCCCCCAAGCACTACGATTGCATCAACTGCTTTGGCAGTCGTACCAGCTCAACACTCCACACCGCATCTATCTTCAGGTTTATTTATGTTTATTTGGTCTACTTGACGCGAGCCAAGTTCTGGAAAAATGCAGTATTTAAAACCCTGCTTAGCTTCTCTTGCCAAAAAAGTTAGAAGAAGCTAAATTGAGTGCGGAAACAAACAGAATTGGAATTAGACGTAGTAAGTATATCTATCAATTTTGTCAGCAAAGCTCAATTCACTCAGCTCAAATTGTTAGACTCACAGCCATGCATTCACCAATAGCAACGATTTCTAGGCTCTCACAACTACTGCCATCTATCCGTCTCTTACGATACCGCTATTTGTTAGACTGATAAAGTATCGTGCTACCCTAGACAAAAGATCGTCTTGGGTTGTGTGTGGTGTTGTCCCAACAGTAAGCAAGTGACTAAGAACTCAAAACAATGGATTACCTTTAAAGTTTCAGAGCTAGAAATGCACGCGCTTGAAACCTATTGTCAGGAAACTCAAAGAACTAAAACTGATTTGTTGCGTGAAATGATCCGCAAGTTACATACATATTCCGAACAGAGTCAAAGCGGGTAGTGGAGAACCGCATTTCTGCTCAGCATGAGACTTAGCATTAACTAGTAGATTAAGCAGCGAAGCGGTGAGTTTTAGCTAACTTATCATATTGCATCATTAATTCTGCTAAGTTAGTAATTTCCGCGCAATCAGCCTCTTCAGTGACATCGTTATACACGCAGTAGTAACATTCGTCACCATAGGCTACTTCCATCGTCCAATCACCTCTACTAACACTATAAACAACCGCGCCAGCTTCTTCATCATAGTCGTCATATACAAAGCTATTGTTAGCCAAAAACTTCTCTAACGCGGCTAGTTGAAGCGGTGTCATGTCGCTGCACTCCAATCCTGTATTTATAGCTGGAAACTTATAATTATTAATTTGCAAAAGAATATCAGGAATTGAAATTCTTTCCGAACCACTTTGGCGACATACAACCCGAACTACACAATTACAAATTTCATGAATAAAAATGTAGCTTAGTGGTAAACGATTTTTGCACGCACATGCACCCAAATCTTAATCTACCAATTCAGAATTGATTTGTCATCCCTCTAGAGATAGCAGTATTTTCAAAACCAAGTGATATTTTATACATTAGTACTTTTAAATGTATAACATTCTAATTAACGATACAACGTTGTTATCTCTAATTCCGTAAGCGGCGAGGATAGTTTACGAGTTCTTTAAATAAGCAGGATTAATTCCCTCTATTTGTGAAATTTAGATTAACCTGAGTGGCTGTTGGTTGGTAATTGTTAGGAGCGTGGTGCGTGGTGCGCGAAGAAAGGGTGTAGGGTGTGTTATTTTCGCTTCCTCAACTCTCTTGACTTACCTAACTAATAAAAGATCGTGCGGGTGCGGTGGCGCGGACGCGATTTATATTCGGTTTGCTGCCCGCGATTCCACAGTAAATAATCTAGCTTGAGGGCAGAAACTTTGTGCCCCAAACGGCGCAACTCTGCAACTATCAGTTCCGCCGCATGGATGGCACAGGCACGGATCTCGATTTCCTCATCAGTACCTGCACTAATTAATTCTTCAGCATCAATTTTTGCAGCTAAATTTTGTTCGTACTGTAAAATACCATCAACGCGCAAGACGTGGGGAATGAGATTGTCAGCAAAAATAGTCAATTGCGGTAAGTCATTGAAAAAACCAAAGCCTTGATTTCCCAAGGCAATTGATAAATCGGCAGCAGTTAGTTGAGCGCGTTTGTAAAATGGAACTTCTACGTCGCTATACTTTTGAATATCTTGAAAATAAGGCATTTTTGCCAGTAATTCTACTAAACGCTCGGCTGATGACTCAGCAGCGTTAACTAATCCGACAAAATCACCTTCATAGCGATCGAGCAAATGTCTTCCTAACTCGTTCAAAGCAGAAGCAAATAACCCCATCAGTTCTCTAATTGGTTCTTTGGTTAAATTTTGCCCAAATATATCTGCACAGTCTTCTAGCGTCAGGCGACAAAGTTCTCGCGCTTTAAAAGCACCTCGGATTTCAAATCGCTCCTTCAAACAGGTGGCAATAGTAAAGTAACCTGAGAGGCGAGGACGTTTCTGTAGGTAGGGAAAATAACCAGAACCAAAGTTAATGGCATCAAGCGTGAGAATATAAGCGACAATCTCTCGCGGATCGCCAAGATAATGATGGCGCGGATCGAGTTTAGGCGAACTAGCCTGTTCTATGGGCAAAGCAGCGGCATAGGCAGGAATACTTGACTCGTCAATGCGAACGTAACTTGCCCTAGCAGCGACTTCTTGCGCGGCTGCACGGACTCGATTGAGTACACCTAAACTCATCTCCACTCCCTTAATTCCATAGCATCGGCATCTTACACCAATAATTACAAGATGCACAGATGGCATTCCTTAAGTGAATCCCACAAGTTGTTGTGGAAGTTCAAATTTGCCATTCGCGCCTGGTGCAAACTCAATTACTTTAACAACAGCATCTACGGTTAGCGAACCGTAAATATGAGGAAATTGCTCTCCAGGTTCCGATTCTTCATATTTAATCTCAACTGGTACGCGCTGAGAATCGATACAAAGGACGATTAATTCTTGCTGATGAGAGAAAAATTTATTTGCTACCTGGACAATTTGCGCTGGTGTAGAGCAGTGGATAAACCCTTCGGTGTCGAGCGTGTCGCCTCGATAAATTCCTTCCAGTTGTGCTTGTTTCCATTGTGATAGCCGAGTAATATGCAAGAGGAGTTGCATGGCGATCGCGTCCGTCCCGACTGAGATTCGATTTGCTAGTAATGATGTTAATTCATCCTATTTATGATAATGTTGCATGAGATACTTCAGAGCAATTTTTTACTTTTTAGTAATTTTTATAGAGTTTTTTTATAAAAAATTTATACTTGTTCAAAGTGGGTAGTGAGTATTGAGTATTCGCTCGAGTATTTGTCAGCAATGTCCACTACCCTATTCCCTCGACTACCGCTTTATTCCCGACTTACTAACTTTTCCGTGCCAGCGACAAAACTTTCAGCTCCAGGTTGAGCTTCTGGTTTGCGAGTATACCACAATGCCCAAGCAATCAAAACTGCTTGTAGGGGAAGCCTCAACCAATACATAATCGGGCTATGGGGAATTCCTGCAATAGCAATATCGCTGTGAATGGCTAAATAAATGTTGGCAGGAAAAACGGCGATAAATAAAATAACTAGTCCCCAAGCTGCGGCAACGCTAATATATGGAACTAATAAGCCAATTCCACCCAAAATCTCAAAAAAGCCGCTAATATAAACTATTTCGACTGGGTTAGGTAGTTGAGGCGGAACGATTTTGGCGTATTCTAGTGGTTTGAGAAAGTGAGTGATTCCAACAATAATAGTCGATACAGCTAGAATCCCTCGAAAAATCTCTTTGCGTCGATTAGGCGTGCTGGTGTTTGAAAGCATGGTATACCAAAAGTCAAAAGCTAAAAGTCAAAAGTTACACATTCAGGAATTGTCGGGGCGGGTTTTGAATAAAAATTTATGGCTCACGCTGTCAATCTCTCTGTCAAACCCGCCCGTACTCCAAGTCAGAAGTATTTTACGCACTCCTCACCACTCACCACTCTTGTATTGCCAATAAGAAGTCACGCGCTGTTGCCATTGTTGCCAGTAAGATGCGATCGCGTCTGGTTCAAACCAAAATATTTCTGCTGGCGTTTGCGGAATTGCTACAACAATCAAGGCGCGATTTAATTGAATACCGTAATCGCGGTAATAATGATTCACTGCGCCTAAATAAGCCGCTAATTGCAAGGGATAATCATATAATCGTTCCAGAGTTCCTTTTGGTCTATCTGCTGTCTTCCATTCACAGACGCAAGGCATACCTTGATAACTAGCTACGCAGTCTACAATTCCAGCGTATTTTAGCTCTGAGTGAAAAACTGTGCTTTCAATCAGTCTGACAACATCGATTTCTTGCAATACTGGTGCAATACTCTCCCAATAAGGACGGCTGGTTTCAGAACAGGATACATCTTCACCTTGTAAGTAACGCTGAATATATTTGTGCGTTTGCGTACCGCGACGGCTGGCGGTGGAAGAGATTTGATTTGCAGTTTCTACACCAACACGCTGTTTCCAATTGAATAATCTATCTCGATCTGCTTGGGGTTTGGTGGCGTTGAGGATAGTAGAGACACTGGGAAGGCGATCGCCATTTGTATCTAAGTAATACTGCTTGCCATTCTCGCGTACAGATTTGGCATGAAAGCTAGGTAATAGCTGAATCTTAGATGGCATTAGATCCTGTTCGTCTCGCTAATTGTAAGGGTCGATCGAGCGAGATCGCGATCGTGAATCTCAAGATTACTGGTGAACCCGCCCCTACGATCTTACTCCCTTTGCGCCTGTAGGCAGAAACACGGCTGAATCGTAGTAGGTACGAAAACCTCGTACTAATCCATTGTCAATTTCAATCATGCTGACACCTCGATAATGCACGTCTTCACCATTAGATAAAGTCCCTTGCGATCGCCACTCCATCACCGCAGTCTTGCTATCTGTGGTGACATAGGTAAAATCGGAATGGATGCGATCGAATACTGAAAGATACTTTTGCCAAAAACGACGCGCGCCGTCTTTTCCTCTTAACGGTTCTACCATCGCTAAGTTAATTGATTCTGCGTCCTCAGCAAACATTTCTACTAATGGTTCTACATCACCACTAGCTTCGATTTGTTGTAGCGTCTGCATGAAGCGATCGGCAATTTCACTCGTCATTTTGGTGTGATTCCTATAGCTACTGCTTTGAAATTATTTACTTTTATCAAAGTTGTTGCCTCTATCTATGGAAACATCAGGAAGTCAAAGGGCAAAAGGTAAAAGTTAAAACAGTAAACAGAAAAAAGCCTAGCTACTACGTCAGGCTAGGCAAGCTAATTTTATGCTTTTGTATTGATGGTGTAATGGTGATTATTAGGTGGGTATTGCCCACTCTACACTCTTATCCCTTATCCCTCTAAATTAACTTTGACAACTTTGTTTTTTTCTGCCACAGTTTTAGGGAGGGTTAGGCGCAGAATTCCATCTTTATACTCTGCGGTAACGTTCGTATTTTGAATCCGCACGGGTAACGGAATGACACGCTGAAATTTACCATAGTAAAATTCGCTGCGAGTCTTGCCATTTTCTTCTTGCTTAGTTTCAGACTTGCGATCGCCACTTACATAAACAGCGGTTTCTGTAACTTGCACGTCTAAATCTTTAGCTTCCATTCCAGGTACTTCTAGTTTAAGCTGGACGGCATCTTCAGTTTCAGAAATTTCTGCGGCTGGAACTTTGGCAATATTACCAAATTTCACGACAGAATTGGATGCAAATGGTTCTTCAAACATGCGATCGAATTGGCGTTGCAAAGTATTTAATTCTTGCCACGGATTCCAGCGAACTACTGCCATAACTACACCTTGGTCAATCGATTTTGATTTGATTTATCCTTGTTTCTATATAGTATGGTGTAGAAAATTCTGGGAAATTCGGTTATTATGAACCCTGAAATGATGATTACCGAACTAAAAGTATCCCTTGAGAATGTGTTGAGAAGGCGTACGGGGATCTGCAATATTTATCGTACGGTAAACCTAACCTAATTTTGTCTTTGCCTAATTTCAGTACTTAATCTCAATTCTTGCTTAAATACAACAACACCCAAGCATCTACTTGCTTAGCGATTTCCTCATGTTTAAGATCCTATCTGGGGTTGCACCGAGTATAATCCCTACTAACAACTAGGAGGAATACCGAATTATCGGTTGCATTGCCCTCTGTTTTCAACTAAGAGGAAATATGAGCGTTCGAGTTGGGTGTTGCTGTTAGTCGATCGGACAGATAGTAAAACAGCTTTTTTACCTCTTAACTCAGTTTATCTTTGGACTTCTGGCTGTTTATCTGCCACAGAAGCTATAAAAGCTTCTATTTGTAAGATACTACTATCGGCTTGAAAAAAACATTTTTGCAACCAAACTTTACTAATCAGTTATTAGTTATCGGTGATTAACGAGCAGCGAGCTAGGAAACAGAAGATAAGAGAAAGCGGCTTTATTCTCATCCTCGAGCGTTATAGTGTATACAGTCAGTTTAATTAAGATATGTTAAGCTTGGCTCAAACCCTTAGCCTTCTTTGACAACGACCATGCTTGCAGCAATTCTTTATGATTTAGATGGCACTATCGTCAATACCGATCCGCTACACTTTCGCGTCTGGCAAGCTCTCTTGAGAGAGTATGACATAGAAATTGATGAAGAGTTCTATAAAAATCGCATGAGCGGCAGGCTAAATCCATTTATCGTGCAAGACTTATTACCAAAATTATCTCCGGAAGAAGTAATAAAGTTTAGCGATCGCAAAGAAGCGCAGTTTCGGGAGTTAGCGGCGGAACTAGCTCCTCTACCAGGGTTATTAGAAATGCTGGCTTGGGCAGATGAAAAAGGACTCAAACAAGCTGTAGTCACCAATGCTCCCCCAGAAAACGCCAAGCATGTGTTGAGCGTGCTGCAACTAGAACACAGATTCGAGCGAGTATTCGTTTCGCAAGAAATTGGCATGGCAAAACCCGATCCTGGTCCTTATCTCTACGCCCTAGCTTATTTTGGCTTAACTGCCCAACAAGCACTCGCCTTTGAAGATTCTCCTTCTGGAATTCGTTCGGCTGTAGGTGCGGGAATTCCTACTGTAGGAGTTGCATCCTCCCAAACACCAAGCGAACTTTACGATTTAGGTGTGATGCTTGCCATTTCTGACTTTAAAGACTCGCAGTTATGGGAACTGTTGGAGAAGTCGGAAGTCAAAACTGAGGAGACAAAAGTATTGCACTCACCACTCTTCACTGATAACTGATAATTGATAACTGATACCCGATCAAATCACTGCTGCTTCTAACATCTGAATTATTCCAGTAGTCGCATCAATTTCGACTTCTATACCAATGGGTAATGTCATAATAGTATCGATATGACCGATCGCCGCACCGTACCAAGCAGGAATTTTTAACGGTTGAATGTGGCTCCAAATGACTTCCTCTAGAGTTAGGGAACCATAATCGGCATCTGGAGTACAGTTAGGACATTGACCAAAAATAAAACCTGCTAGTTTGTCGAAGATTCCGGCTAATTTTAACTGTGTCATCATGCGATCGAGCCGATAAATATTTTCGCCAATATCTTCTAAAAATAAAATTGCTCCGTCCATATTTGGTAAGTAGGACGAACCGACAATTGCCGATAGCACGGATAGATTTCCCCCGAATAATCTACCTTTAGCACGACCAGGATGAATTGTTTGAATCCGATACTTTACTTGCATTAAGCGATCTGCATCGCTGCTATCTTTTAGGTTTTTAAACTCTAGAGATTCACCTGCAAATAACATACGTCGAAAATATGCTGTTTGCTCTGAATTCCAAGAAGAAAAGCCATTGGGACCGTGAAAGGTAACTAAATTAGTTCGAGCTGTAATGCCCAGAATCAGAGCCGTAATATCGCTAAAACCAATAATAATTTTGGGATTTTTGCGGATTAAATCGTAATCTAAATATGGTAGAATTCTACTAGAACCCCAACCGCCTGTAATGGGTAAAAGTGCGGCAACTTGAGGATTGGCAAAAAACTGATTCACGTCAGCAGCGCGATCGCGGTCTTGTCCGGCTAAATAACCATAGCGATCTAGAACGTGGGGTGCAAGTTTTGGCTCTAATCCTAACCCTCGCACGGCATCGCGAACAATATCTACATTTTCCCGCACAAATGTCGCCCCAGCAGGGCTGATAATTCCCACAACGGAGCCAGGTTTGAGTCTTGCTGGTTTAAGAGGGGAGTCGGGAGTTGGGAGTCGGGAGTGGGGAGAATTCGGAGTTATTTTTGACTTTTGACTTTTAACTTTTGACTTTTCTCCTTGTCCCAGTACGGGTGTAGATATAGCACCAATACCAGCAATAGCGATCGCAGTTTTGAGAGATTGACTGATAAATTGACGGCGGCTCATTTTTTAACGATCTGTCGTACCAACCAGCCGAGCAAAAGCACTCTCGACAACTGGGGGTAATTGGCGCATAATTTTACCCTTCTCGCGATCGACTGCTACTAATATTACTCTTGCCGTTACATATAATTCTTGACCATCGGGGGATTGAATTTGATAGTCCCAATTGATCCGCACTCCTTCTAGGTCTGCCATACGCGCTCTGACGACAGCATCCATCCCCATTTTGATCGGACGGTGGTAGCGTATCGCTAGTTCTACAACAGGTAAATCACAACCTAACGCTACTAAGTCAGCAAAATTAATTCCAATCGAACGCAAGCATTCTACTCGCGCCTCTTCCATCCAAGCAATATACGAACCATGCCAGACAACACCAGCATAGTCTGTATGATGGGGTTGGACTCGGACTGGATACTCAAACCAATCCGTAAAAGCTACATTAGGTAGGTTTGTTTGGGGGTGCTCTTGTGCTTGACTCACTGTAAACAGGGGCTAGGGGCTAGAGGCTAGAGGCTAGAAATGAGCTGAGGGAGAAAATACTGGTGACTTTTCACTACTCACTACTCACTACTCACTTCCTCTTGACCAATAACAATCATACTTTAACAAACGTCCACTCCAAACTTTTCATCGGTGCGGTTTGCAGTTGGTCTACGAGTTCGGCGTTACTGCCAAATTGCAGTTGAGAGAGGTAGGAAGCTTCTACGTTGACGGTAAACTGCTTCTCTTCAAAGCACCAGGGAGTAACGGTAACTTTGCCATCGTTCAGTTGAACAATATCATAGCGATCGCCACCTGGTCCTTTACCAATTTCTAAAGCGCGTTCGTCTACTGGTAATTGGCGATTACAGAGAATTAACGAGAGGCGATCGCACCACTGAAAGAATGCATAAGCTTCTTCAGCATCTTTTTTACTAATTTTCAGTTCTTCTCTATACTGCTTTTGTAGTTCTAATTGTTCTTCGAGAAACTCATCGAGTTCTGGTGATTCTCCCCGTTTTCCTTCATTCAGAAAGCTAGTATGCATAGAGGTTAGCATTGTCACCCAGCGTCCCCGATAGCGTGCATTTGAAATGTGCTTTTTCAGCTTGGGTAGCTGGGTACTAGTGTCGAGAGTAAAATCTAGCGGCGCACCTGCTGGGGTAAGGCTATTTTCTTCCCATTCCTTTTCTAAATCGTCGTGATGGGAAATTGCAGCTATAGTTTCGTAAATCCGAGGCGGGAAATCTTTGCGTCGCCAATGTCCGGCAATTTGTGCCGCGAGTAGCGCATGAGCGCGATGATAAATAATCTCCCAACCTGTTTCAGTTTGATTTGCAATCATATGGTCTTTCGAGCTTGAGTTGTGAACTACTCGTGAAGGTTGTCATTTGTCATTTGTCATTTGTTATTTGTCATTTGTGCTGAGAAAGTTTTGACTTTTAACTTTTAACTTTTGACTTACCAACTACCCATTACCCATTACCCATTACCCATTATCAATCTCCGCCTAATTCGACAATCTTGCCGATATTGAAATCTATTCTGAGCCAGCCTTTGAGCCTGCGGAGATTGTCTAGCAGCAGAAGGGGAATTTGCCAGTGGTGTACCATCAAAAACGGTAATGGATCGGCGATCGCCAAAATTGCATCTTTCCCGCGAAAGATATTTTTGCACCAGGTCTGCAATTGTTTAAAAGAACGAATTCCGGTTAGCCGCCAGAGTTCGTGATAAGTCCAGTAAGTAGGCTTACTTGTAGCTAGAGGTTGCAATGGTTCGGCATAGGGCGCGTTACTAAGATAAGCATCTGCTACCCCTGGATGGTTGTAAAACATCGTAATTGCCGAGTGGGTGCGGGGGTTACACTCGATCGCATATATATCGCCATCTTCAGCTTGAATAAAGTCAAAAGAAGCCTGTCCCGTAAGTCCCAATTCTTTAACAAAATGGCTCACCCATGCCAGTATTTCTGGCTTGTCAACATTTTCGTAGTTGACTTGAAAAGCAGAAGACTCGCAGCAACAGTGCATTCTTAATTCTCCGTTGCGAACGGTGCTGTGGGTGCAGTATTCCTGCCCTGGGATAAATTCTTGCATAATCCAGGGCTTTTCAGGACTAATGGGCAAGTTCTTGACAAAATTGGCTGTTTCTGCTGGTGTAGGGCATGGTAACTTGGTTAAGTTCAAACGACGTACCGAATCGTAAGGAATGCTTTTGAGGATATACGGACGTTTTTCATTGGAAAAGTCAAAATTGATAACTTGTTCTGGATCTGTAATTTTAAAAGACTTAGGAACGGATAGACCGAGCGATCGCGCTTTTTCGGCAAAAGCAAACTTATCATCTAGCATCTGTGTCACCTCTGCATCGAAGTGAAATACCTCGCAGCAGCTAGATAAAACTGATTTAGCTAAGGAGTCGTAGTAACTGGCGACGGGGCTACAAACGGGGATGTATAGATCGATATTTTCTTGTTTGGCGATCGCCAGCAATGCCTGGGAATAGCCTTCTGGGTCTTTTTCCGGCGCGGGAACGGTATAAAAGCGATCGACAGCGTTAGAAAAACGATGTCCAGTCAACCAGTATTTGTCTGTCTCCAGCAACACCACCCGATGTCCAACTGTATGAAAGGAACGGGCGAGTTGCAAGGCTTTGGTCATCTTCCCCCCCGTCAGCATAATGTTTTTCGGATGCGCTACAGGCAAACTGCCCTTGCTACGAAAGGGTTTGCTGACGAGATTCCACAGCAATGCTGTCAAGACAACAATGCAGTTAAAAGGAAAGGCGATCGCGAGTAGAAGTAGCGTTCCGAGGTTTTGGAATATGGCAATCATAGGGGCTAGGGGCTGGGGACTAGGGACTAGGGAAAGAAAGAGGCGACAAGAGACAAGGGAGATCGGAAGATGGCAAGACAATTGTGAATTGTGAATTAATAATTCTTCCCCTAGCCTCTAGCCTCTAGCCCCTAGCCCCTTCTAAATCCGACGAATAATCGTCAAACCATCTCGTAGTGGTAGCAATACCTGTTCTACGCGGGGATCTGCTGCAACAGCGCGGTTGAATTGGGCGATCGCTGCTCCGTTGGGTGTACGCTGGTCTGGAGGTAGGTATGGTTGCCCTTGCAACAAGGTGTTATCGACACAGATAAATCCTCCAGGAAGCACTAAATCTGCATCTAGCAAAGTGTGGAAATAGTCCACGTACTCTTTCTTATCAGCATCGATAAATACTAAGTCAAAAGACTCTTTGGCTGCTGCTAATTTCTGCAATGTTTCCAAAGCTGGGGCTACTTCCACAGAAATTTTATGCCCATGGGGAGATGCTTGAAAACAGTCGATTGCGAAGTCTGCTACATATCGATCCACCTCACAACCTATCAGCTGCCCATCCTCTGGTAAAGCCTCTGCCATTGCTAAAGCAGAGTATCCCGTGAACATGCCAACTTCCAAGATCCGCTTGGCTTTGGTCATGTGGACGAACATTTTTAATGTCTGTCCTTCCAAATGTCCAGACAGCATCTCTTGTTCTAACTGGCGGACTGTTTCTTGGTCAGAAAATCGTTTTTCCCAAGGTTCGGCACAGGTTTTTTTTGCTAGTGCAGCTAGGGCAGCAGATTCTTCGGTAGAAACAGCTTCAATGTAAAGGTCAATTCCTGCGGCAAGTTGCCAAACTTGTTGAATTTTTGCAGCCACTTCTAGAGAAATGTTCTGTTCTTGCGCCACCAACTCTAAAATCTGTTGCAACTGCTGTACCAGAATGCCCAAAGGCGTAACTGGTCTTGCTGCGCTTTCTTTTTGGGGTGCGATCGTCATGGTTATACACTTCCTACGAGTTCGGGTTCTTGCACCATATAAGCATCAACACCGTCACCACCGCGAGGATAGGTCGCACACAGTTGCTTGTGTTCGACTAAAGCGGCATTCAGTTCTTCTCGCGTCAAGTCGTTGACGAAGAAGCAAGTCCCGATGGGTTTAGGCATTGCGGCGCGTAGCTTGCCATCTCTGGTTTGCATAATTGATTCCGTTGCCTGCCAGAGTAAATCGCTTTCAAGTAAAGGATGATCGAGGGCTAAGCCGATCCGACTCATCAAACCGAGGATGCGATCGCGGTCTTGGGTGGAGATGTAGCCGCGTTTTGCTGCTAAAGTAGCTGAGAATGCCATATCGATGTTAACCGCATGACCGTGGAAGATCGGTACGTTAGGGGCAAGTTCTAAAGTTGGACTCCAAGTATGACCGTAGGCAATAACGCGATCGAGATCGATTTCGTGCAAATTGGGGGTTTCCAACTCGATCATCGTTTTAATTGACTCGTAGTTAACTTTGTAGCCAATTTCCTGAAGTTCTGGCGTTGCGTCTACATAGCCGAAGTGGGTTTTTAGCAGTTGTTCGCCATACTTCTCTAGCAAATTGAAGACTTCAGCATTAGAAACTACGGCAATTTTTACTAGTTCTGCCATACCGTTGCGTACTTGGGCTGTTGGTAGGGTACGCAAGAAAGAAAAATCGAGAATTACTTGTTTGGGTGCGTGATAAGCGCCTAGGCGGTTTTTCAGTTTTTTATGGTTGACTGCAACCTTGATCGCAACTCCGGCATCAATTAAACCAATTAATGTAGTCGGAATGCGGATGAAGTTGGAGTTACGGCGATAAGCAGCACAAGCAAAACCAGCTACATCTGTAACCAATCCACCACCAACAACTAAGGCTGGTTCTTTGCGGACTAAGCCGAACTCGGCGAATGCATCGATGATTGTCTCGAAGGTAGCGATGGTTTTATTTGGTTCGGTGATGGTAATGGGGAATACGGTCAGGTCGATGTTGTAATGCTGGAAGTAAGCTTCAATTTGTTCGCCATAGAGTCGATAGACATTGGCATCGATAACTGTTAAACAGCGTCCGTATTTTTGGTACTGGTCGGCAATTTCACGGTTGCTAATGTCGAAAGCACCGTTAACGCACAAGAGGCTAAATTCAATTTTTTCGTAGCCTTCAACATGAAAAGCTGTTTCAGTTGCCGTAAACTTTGCTTGTACTTCGCTCATGAGTTTTACCTGTGTGAATTAGTCCAATGTGAATTTAGTCCAGCAAAAATTAGCGACTTGCATGTAGCGTCGCAAGACCAAGTAGACGCAGAAGAACGACTAGCCACCATATCTCGCTACCATACTTAGAGATGCGATGACAAAAAGCCTAATTAAGTTCGCGCCAATAGTGAGGGCGATAACTACGCTCACGCTAAACGTTGCGCTACACTACCCCTGCGGGATCGCCTCGCTACGTGAACGCTAACGCAACTCCTACGCACCCTTCTAGGCTCAGCTATAACTTCGTAGCTGCTACTTTTTTATTCAGTCAAAAGCTTGCATTACTAAAAGCTCAATTAATCAATCTCTGCTATTTTTTTCGCTCTGTATAAAGCGGAGAAATGGGAGGAGAAAAATTAATTTCAACAGATTTTAATTGCGATTTGAGAACCAATTGACTTTGACAATACATTAGCAGCAAGTAAATAATATTTGCAATCCTTAACAAGAGAGAGTTTTTATAGAAGCAAAAAACTCGATGCAGCTAAACATGATTTAAACTGCCGCTCGGAATTGTTGATTCTACTGCTGTCACCCTACTGTTGCCGCTTTACGATCGCAATTTCCGTCAATTGTAGAATACCAAAATCGACAACGCTCTCCAGAAAGCTTAAATACTTGGCTTTGAAGTGGTTTTACTCTTAAAAATAGCAGCTACGGCTATCAGACCACTTCTTTTATCTCCAGGCTTCCACTTCAGATTGCAACCATAATTGACTCCCTGCTCTGGATTTAGAGGAGATTCATTCAGTACAACATTGGGCTTGTATTGCAAGTTTTGCTCCCTTATGGACGTTGCCACACTTGACGCGATCGCAGCTATGTCATGACATTCAGCCGCGTGAGTTTATTCACGTTACACAACAAAAATAAACTGAAGCTGAAATTCCTGTCCTCAGTCCAAAGTAGGAGTTATCTTTTTTGTCAAAAATTTGACTGTATTTACCGTAGTTCTGTGTACAACCATATCCATGAATGCTATCGCTCTCAGCAATTCTTTACAAGAGTTTACATGAAATAGATGAGCGATCGTCAAACATTTTTCTCAATTTTCTTCACTATTTCAAACACACAATTTATTACGTTTATAACTATGGATAGATGCAATCAGTTATCAGCGAACAAAGGAGTCAGAAGTCAGAAGAATTTAATCTCCCCTGCTCCTCTGCCCCTCTGCCCCTCTGCTCCCCTGCTCTCTTTTCACGCACCACTCCCTACTATTACAGAATTTAAAGTTATGTAGCCTTTTGCTGAAGTGGATTCAGGCACTACGGTAAACTAAGCTTTGATTATGAGTCTGTGCCAACATACATCGCTCGTTGGAGTTTTAATTTCATGTCTCATACCGTTAAAATCTACGATACCTGTATCGGCTGTACGCAGTGCGTTCGCGCTTGTCCGACGGACGTGCTAGAGATGGTTCCTTGGGATGGCTGCAAAGCCGCTCAGATTGCTTCTTCTCCCCGCACAGAAGACTGTGTAGGCTGCAAGCGGTGTGAAACAGCTTGCCCCACCGATTTCCTCAGCATTCGAGTTTATCTCGGTGCGGAAACCACTCGCAGCATGGGTCTAGCTTACTAGAGAATTAAGTAAATTTCTCTAGGAGCCAGAAATTAAACAAACAACATTTGATAGTCAACACCATTAGACGATTGCTTTTTTAGCTGCGGGTGACAATCCGGCTGCATACAGAGGGAGGAGAACACAAGCCCCCCTCTTTTTTGTCATTCGTTATTTGTTATTTGTCATTCGTTATTTGTCATTTGTCATTGGTTATGAATCGGGAGTCGGGAGTCGGGAGTAGGATGTGGTGAATTAATTGTGAATTGTGAATTGGTAATTGCTCCCTCAGCCCCCTCAGCATCCTCAGCTCCCTCAGCTTTCTTTCCCTAGCCCCACCAGCCCCTAGCCCCCAGCCCTTAGTTGTGTCATAAATGTAAGGAATTATTTGTCGATTCTAGACAAACTCGATAAATTAACTCGTAAACTCTAAACAATAAAAGGAGTGACACATGTGCGGAATTGTGGGCTATATCGGCACTCAGGCAGCGACAGAAGTTTTGCTGGCGGGTTTGGAGAAACTGGAGTATCGGGGCTACGATTCCGCCGGAATCGCTACGGTGTGGGAAGGTGAGATTCATCGTATCCGTGCTAAGGGAAAGTTACGCAACCTCCAATCGAAACTTAGCGGACAGGAAATTCCTGGTTTAGTTGGCATCGGGCATACACGCTGGGCAACTCACGGTAAGCCAGAGGAACACAACGCTCACCCACACTTAGATGCGTCAAAGCATGTGGCAGTGGTGCAAAACGGTATTATTGAAAATTATCGAGAACTGCGCGAAGAATTAAGACAGCTTAACTATGAGTTTGTCACAGAAACCGATACCGAAGTCATCCCCAATTTGGTAGCAGAATGCCTAAACCAAATGCGGCAGAGTGGGGAAGCTGAAAAATTTTACTCTCCTTTTACTGAAGCAGTACGACGAGTGGTAAATCGGCTAGAAGGAGCATTTGCGATCGTGCTTTTGTGTGCCGACTATCCAGATGAGATTGTGGTGGCACGGCAACAAGCGCCACTAGTGTTGGGTTTTGGGCAAGGCGAGTTTTTCTGCGCTTCGGATATTCCAGCAATCTTGCCATACACTCACGCGATCGTGCCGTTGGAAAATGGAGAAATGGCAACTCTCACGCCACTGGGAATTGAAATTTATAACTTTGCTGGCGATCGCCTCAAAAAGCATCCGCATCTGTTGAGCGGCACTGCCGTGACGATGGAAAAACAAGGCTTCCGTCACTACATGCTCAAAGAAATTTACGAGCAGTCGAGTGTCGTGCGCCTGGGTTTAGAGACATATATTAGTAGCGATTGGACTGCTGAATCTATTGCAAACCCAATTAATTTAGGCTTACCGTCAGAGTTTTACGCGGACTTGGAGCAGGTGCAAATTATAGCCTGCGGCACGAGTTGGCACGCTAGTTTAGTAGGCAAGTATTTACTGGAGCAGCTGGCACAAATTCCCACACAGGTACACTATGCCTCGGAGTTCCGTTACGCACCACCGCCACTCATGCCGAATACACTGCTGGTGGGGGTGACTCAATCAGGTGAAACGGCTGATACACTATCGGCGATCGCTATGGATAAGCAGCGTCGCACCGAAGCAACATCTGCATTCCGTCCTCGCCTGCTGGGGATTACCAACCGAATGCAAAGTTCGTTGGCGCGTTTGGTAGACTATACAATTGACATTCACGCTGGAATTGAAATTGGCGTAGCAGCAACAAAAACCTTTATCGCCCAACTGGTTGCCTTTTATTGTCTTGCCCTCGATTTGGCATATCGCCGACAAACTTTGTCATTGACTCAGCTAGAGCAAATCATCGGGCAGTTGTGGCAACTACCAGCCCAGATCGAGTCTATTTTAGAAAATCTTGAGCGACAAATAGAAGAACTCGCCCATGAATTCGCCGAGACGCAAGATTTTATTTTCATCGGACGGGGAATTAATTATCCGATCGCGCTAGAAGGTGCGCTGAAGCTGAAAGAAATTAGCTACATCCATGCGGAAGGCTACCCAGCAGGAGAGATGAAGCACGGACCGATCGCTTTGTTGGATGCCAAAGTTCCTGTAGTAGCGATCGCGATGCCTGGTAGTGTCTATGAAAAAGTTCTTTCTAACGTCCAAGAAGCCAAAGCTCGCGATTCTCGCTTAATTGGCGTTACTCCCATGCATGACGAACACGCGGAGGAGATTTTCGACGATACAATTCCCGTTCCCGTTGTGGATGAAATTCTTTCTCCCATCCTTTCGGTAATTCCACTACAGCTACTTGCTTATCACATCGCCGCTAGACGCGGTTTGGACGTGGATCAGCCGCGCAATTTGGCTAAGTCAGTTACCGTAGAGTAGAAAATTGATAAAAGTCGATGTTTACCTGACAGAAATCGACTTTTATCATTAATTTTCTGGCGATCCATTTGTTATTGAGAAATTAATTCTCTTTCTAAAGCTTGTTCGATTGCTTGTAAAGATTGTTGGTTCACCTGTAAATACTTCCAGCCTCTAGTGGCGCTAATTGTAAAAATTAAACCTCCCTCTCTTAAAGCACTCAATACTTGTCGTGCCGTATTTTTATTGATAGCAACTTTCTGGGCGATAGTTTCCACCGTCATAGGCTCTTCACCGCTACAACAGTCCAGTATTTCTAAAGCTAATTGATATGGTTGAGCTAAATATGGTCGCACGACCTGTTGGAATGGCTGCGGTAAGCAGTGACGAAACCAAAGGATAAATTTTGTTGCTGTTTGAATTTTCTCTACACTTTTTTGATTCACTAGCTTTATTTATCAGTTACTCAGTTATCAGAAGAAAGGAGACAGAAGACAGGAGACAGGAGGAAGATAAAAACAAATTCTTCTCACTCGCCACACCCCACACCCTACACCCTACACCCTGTCCGCTACTCGCTACTCGCTACTCACTACTCACTCCCTTTTAGGGACAACTTCATCCCTTAGAGGGATAGCGTAATTTTAGGGCTGATGCGAATATCAATGTATCTACCGCAGGGCGGGTAATTCAACAATTGTCTCTCTCCCTATTTCAGTAAATGCTCAATAGACTTTGTAATTTAAATTGAACTGTCTGCGACAAAAACTGTTTTTTCAGGTAATTTTCTAAACTGTTGAGATCGAATGGATTGAGGTTAAATATGAGTCTAATTCAAGTCGCATTGGTCGAAGACCATACACTTACCCGCTTAGGAATGCGGACTGCTTTAGAACAGACCAATAAGGTTAAAGTAGTTGGCGACGCTGCTAATGCACATGATGGATTGCAATTACTGCAAACAACCAAGCCAGATGTTGCGATTGTTGATGTTGGCTTACCAGATATGGATGGGATTGAATTAACTCGTAGATTTCGCGAGTTTCAAGCTCAAGCACCAGATTGCAAGACGAGAGTTTTAATCTTGACTTTAAACGATCGCGAGGATACTGTTTTGGCGGCTTTTACAGCTGGTGCAGATTCCTATTGCATGAAAGATACTAATTTAGATCAATTGCTTGAGGCTATAGAGGCTACTTACGCAGGGGAAAACTGGATTGACTCGTCAATTGCGCGGATTGTATTGAAAGAAGTCCGTCCTGTGGGCGCTAAACCCACTGTAGCGATCGATGCCATAGAGCCAGAATACACTCAAATGCTGGCAGCGACTCCCCTAACCGATCGCGAACTTGATGTATTGGCGCTGATCGTAGCAGGACACAGTAACTATGATATTGCCGATAAGCTCTACATTACAGTTGGCACTGTCAAAACCCACGTCCGTAATATTCTCAATAAGTTATGCGTCAATGACCGGACGCAGGCGGCTGTACGCGCCCTTAGAGCTGGTTTGGTAGCATAGTTCTGGTAGAGACGTTACATGTAACGTCTCTACACGTAATAGATTTCTTGCTGAAAGGGTTTGAAGCCGCGACTGAGGTAGTTGGGTATGGCGGCAGGATGGTCTAGACTACAGGTATGCAGCCAAATATAATTGTCGGTCAAACTCCAAGCTCGTTCGATCGCCACGCTGAGTAGGTGTTTGCCAAATCCCCGTCCTAGAAATTCATCGAGAATGCCAAAGTAGGCAATTTCTACCGATTTATCTGCGTGTTGTTTTAATTCAAAAAATCCGGCTGGCGCACCTACCCAGTAGAGAATCCAAAGAGAAATGTTGGGTTGTTCGAGATGGTTTTTAATTTGAATATCCGTCCAGTTGAGGCGATCGCACCAATGATATTTGCGTCCAACTTCGGTGTAGAGATAGCGATAGAACGAGGCAGGACATTCAAGAACTTGGTGAATTTGTAGGCGATCGCTTTCTATTTTTGCAGGTTTGAGTCCGTCTACCGCTGTCATTTTTAGATACGTGCGAGTGACTTCTTTTCTGTCATTAGTCATTTGTCGAATTTTTTCTAAGCGAAAATTCGACTCAAATCTAAAACAAGGTTAGGTAATATATCTTCTCCCTGGAGATTGGTTGGAGATTGCAATATTTCGCGATCGCCGTTTTGACGATAGATCTCTACAGTTTGAGTTTGCGGATCGATTAACCATGCCAATCGCACCCCATTTTCGATATACTCTTGCATTTTGTTGCGGAGTTCTTCAATGCTATCTGTTGAAGAACGCAACTCAATCAGAAAATCTGGAGCAATAGGAGGAAACTTGCGGCGCTGTTGCGGCGTTAAAGCATCCCATCTTTGTTTACTTACCCATGCGGCATCTGGAGAGCGATTTGCTCCATTTGGTAGCTTAAATCCTGTAGAAGAACTAAAAACAATACCCAAATTAGTTTGACGATTCCAGATATTTAGATCGGTAATCAGATCTGCTTCTTCTTTACCACTTTCTCCCCCCGTAGGTGGCATAATAATCAATTCTCCTGTAGCAGCACGTTCTATCATCAACTCTGGATTTGCTTGACACAGATTATAAAAATCATCGTCAGTTAAATGAATGTTATGTGACATATTTAATTTGATAGTATTCATATTTGGTTGTTGGTAATTGGTAATTGGTAATTGGTAATTGGTAATTGGTAATTGGTGATTGGTAGCTGATAACTGATAACTGATAACTGATTATTGTTTTTTCGTCGATTTAGCCGATCGCGATTTTGTGACTGCACCGTTTTGTGGTGTTTGGCGTTGATTGGCGGCTTGGGTGAGGAGAGATTCAGCAAAGGCGATCGCATCTTGGGCAGATTTACCGCCAGCGAGATTTGCTAATTCCTCGCGTCGAGTATCAAAATTCTCTAGGGCTGCAACTCGGACTACTGTTCTTACTTCTTGCGATACCTGTACGGGCGGGTTTGTCTGAATTGTTTGTTTGTCTCTGGGCGTGTCTGATAAACCCGCCCCTACAATTTCCGACTCCGGTACGGGCGGGTTTGCCTGAATTGTTTGTTTGTCTCTGGGCGTATCTGATAAACCCGCCCCTACGATAACTTGCTTATCTACCCGAAAATGCCGATCTGCCATGGCTGCAACTAGGGGTTGGTGGGTGACGCACAGAACTTGGTGGCGTTGGCTGAGATGATGGAGTTTATCGGCGATCGCTTGGGCGACTCTTCCCGATACCCCAACATCAATTTCATCAAATATCAGCGTTCCCGATGCTTCTGCTTGGGAAAAACAGGCTTTGAGGGCAAGCAAAAATCGACTCATTTCACCCCCAGAGGCGATCGCAACTAGTGGTTGTAATGGTTCGCCAGGGTTGGGGCTAAACAGAAAAGTAATTTGGTCGTTTCCGGTGGCTGTAGGGGCGATGGGGGTGAGTTCCACATGAAATTGGACTTTTTCCATCGCCAAGGGCTTAAGTTCTGCAATAATCTGCGCTTCGAGTTTGGCGGCGGCTTGCTGGCGCAGTTGGGTAAGTCGATCGCATTCTTGCAACAGTTGGTCTAGATATTTTCGTTCCTGCTGTTCCAAGACTTCAAGCGATCGTTCGCTATCGTTGAGTTCGGCGAGTTCTGCCTGAATTTTTTGGTAGTAGGCGATCGCTTCTGGAAGAGTGCCGTATTTGCGACACACGAGTTTCAATTCCCGAATGCGAGATTCGACGATTTCTAAGCGTTGCGGATCGGCTTCTAAACTTTCTCCATAAGCACCGATCTGTCGTCCGGCTTCCGTGACTGCGGCTAATGCTTCGTTGACTAAATCGAGAATTGGTTGTAACTGGGTGTCATACTGCACCATATCTGTTAGCGTCGCTTCCGCTGCTGCTAACAAGTCGGCGCTGGCTTGTCCGTCATTCTCGTTTTGATAGAGGACTTGGTAGACTTTGTAACTCGACTGTTGTAGTTCGACAACATGACTGAGGCGTTGGCGTTCCTGTTCTAGCTGTTCTAGTTCGTCTGGTTCGGTTAAATTAGCTGTTTCTAACTCTTTGACTTGATAAGTTAATAAGTCAATTTGCTGCAACCGCTGGCGATCGGACTGTCGCCGTTTTTCTAAATTAGTTTTAGCTTGTTGGTATTCGGTGTAAGCAGCTGCAACCACTTCCCGCTGTTGAAGATGACTTGCACCACCATAGATATCTAACCATTCTCGCACTTGGGCTGCTTGTCCGACTTGTACGGCTTGCCCTTGGGCGGTGATTTCCACTAGGCGATCGCGCAGTTGTGCCATTTGCTGGCGATTGACTAGTACCCCATTGATTCGCGATCGACTGCGAAGGCTATTTTGAGAGATAGTTAATTCGCGACCGCATATTAAGGAATTATCGTCAAGTAGTTCGATGTCTTCTGTAACTAACCAATCAGCTAAATCTTTATCTAATCGAAATGTCGCTTCAATGAGGGCGCGGTGTGTTCCCGTGCGGATGGCACGACTATTGACTTTACCACCCAAAGCTGCATCGATCGCATCCAAAATAATCGATTTACCAGCACCAGTTTCGCCTGTGAGGACATTTAGACCAGTGCCGAATTCTAACTCCAGCTGGTCAATTAACGCAAAATTTTCAATCTGGAGAGAGATTAACATGAAGGGCTATAACGTGAGGGCGATCGCATACTTGCCACCTCATGAATTTTAGCCAACATTGGCAGGTGATTAATAGATCGAGTGGTTATTGGTTATTGGTTATTGGTTATTGGTAGTCGCGTGGTGCGTGGTGAATAGGGTGTAGAGTATAGTGACTTGATGCGAGATTGCGCGAATTCTTACCCTAGCCTCTGGTTCCCCTAGCCTCTAGCCCCTAATTTAAGTGGAAGTCGCTCAGTTAGTTACTGTCTTAATTATTTTGTTACTTGTGGCGACTGGCGTGGCTTTACTATCCCGTTGGTTGCGAATGCTTTATGTTGCGGGTTTAGTATTAGCTGGTTTAGCCATTACCCAACTTTTACCTCAACGTATTGGTTTGGATGCCTCTTTGGTTTTGAATTTGTTTTTGCCAATTCTCTTGTTTGAGGCAGCTATCAATACTGATATTAGCCGTCTGCGTAGCACTGTTAAACCGATTGTCCTCCTAGCAGGGCCAGGAGTTGTTATCGCTGCTGGAATCATAGCACTAGTACTGAAATTCGGACTAGGGCTAACTTGGATACCCGCGTTGCTAGTTGGGGTGATGTTGGCAAACACGGATACCGTTTCTGTGATTGCCGTATTCAAAGAAGTGCCTGTACCTTCTCGACTGTCCACAATTGTTGAGGGAGAAACTTTATTTAATGATATTCTCACGCTAGTTTTATTTAACTTGGTTTTGAATGTTAGCGCGACTGGCTCGTTCTCAGTGTTGGGCGGTTTACAACAACTTTTTGCAGCGATCGCAGGTAGTATTTTAGTAGGGCTAGGTTTGGGCTATTTGAGTACAGGTAGCACGGGTTTGTTAGCTCGATTAGACGATCCGCTTAGTAGCATCTTACTAACAGTAGCAGTAGCACTAGGAACCTTTCAAATTGGTCAAGTTTTGGGGGTTTCTGGTGGAGTGGCTGTAGTCGTCGCAGGGCTAATTTTCGGCACGATTGGGCTTGCTAGTCATGTATCGGCTTCTAATAAATTGACTTTGTTAAGTTTTTGGGAATGCGCTAGTTTTGCTGTTAACAGCTTCATTTTTCTGCTGATCGGCATAGAAATTGACTTGATAACTCTCTGGCAAACACTACCTGCCGTACTGCTAGTAGTTTTTGCTTGCCAAGTTGCACGTATTGTCTCTGTCTATGGGCTGTTAGCTGTGGTGCGTTGGTTCGACCGTCCGGTTCCGTGGCGCTGGCAGCACGTTTTGTTTTTCGGTAACATCAAAGGATCGCTATCGATGGCGCTTGCTCTCAGTTTACCAAGTGCATTGGCAGAGCGATCGCAGTTAATTACTTTGGTATTTGGTACGGTATTGTTATCTCTAATTGGGCAAGGTTTGAGTTTACCTTGGTTAGTCAAACGTTTGCATCTGTCCCAATTATCAACTTTTCGTCAACATATTGAAGGCTTACAAGCACAGTTGATAACTGCTAAAGCAGCACAAGATGAATTAGATAGTTTGTTGAGATCGGGAGTATTACCAAAAGCCGTCTACGAAGAAATGAGATCTGCATACCAAGTAAGAGTTGCAGGGGCAGAAAAAGCCTTGCGGGAAATTTACAATCGTCGTCCAGATGAGTTAGATGCTAACATAGGCGATGCCTCCGGCGGGCTACGCCAACGCACTAAATTCGATGCTATTCGTCGCCGCTTATTATTGGCAGAAAAAGGGGCGCTCAACGATGCTATACGCAAGCAAATTCTTTCTGAAGAAATTGCGCGATCGCGTTTGCAAAAGATTGACGAGCAATTACTAAGCTTAGAAGACGATTAACAGTTATCAGTTATCAGTTATCAGTTATCAGTTATTAGTTAACAGTTAACAGTTATCAGTTATCAGTTATCAGTTATCAGTTATCAGTTATCAGTTATCAGTTA
>ERZ1066120.631-NODE-631-length-30336-cov-13.536871_pt1 | contig 30336 bp, 24 predicted proteins | sample MGYA00382767_ERZ1066120 | MGnify/ENA primary metagenome ERZ1066120 (study PRJEB33369, sample SAMEA5778350) | biofilm metagenome | biome: Industrial cooling water; feature: Water cooling tower basin; material: Biofilm | place: United Arab Emirates | collected...
TTTTCTTCAGCAGTCATGAAGAGGCAATGTGCAACTCAACAAATCTTAATAACCAGTCAACAGCTCTAGCCTTAGCTCCAACTTCGCCTTTTTCTCTGGGTCAGTTGTAGTGGCTATTTCTCGCCTTAATTCTTCCCTTTTAGCAGCCGCCGTTTCACGCCGCTTTTGCCGACGGTCGCCAGCTAAAAACTCCTTAATCCTCGTCTTTTGTTCTTCTTCTGTCATTACCAATCGACCAGCCATCGCACTCGACTCTAGCTTGTATAACCTTTCTTGTTTTTTAACGATTTCCTCATCACTTAACTTCTTAGTCATTGTTGTTCTTCCGTTGTAACTACTGGTTCTCTTAAGAAGTCTGGCTCTAATGATTCTTCTACTAGATAAGGACACTCTAACGGGAAAATCTGTACGGGCAATCCCGTTTCATCAGATGCGTCAACTCTTGCATCCAAGTAGCATTCAACATAAACCTTGAATACATGAAGTCGTAGCACGGGATGTTTGCGGCAAAGCCTAGCAATTTGTTTTCTAGCTTCCTTAATCGTACCTAGCCAACTATTGCTACGCTGTGAGGGTTGGAACTGCCACTTAAGCAAATGCATCAGCAGCCGTGTCAAGTAGCTCTCTAGTGCATCGCGATGTCTACCGCTCAAATCCCTGACTTCCTCCACCAGGTTGACTAAATCTAATTCATTCCAGCGTTTCTGTTCTAACAGCAAAGCTTGCTCGTCTGCCCATGCTACGTAGTCTTGCTCGTATAGACTTGTTGCCCGATCCGGTTTGGCTTGTGTCATATTTGTTTGATTAAGTTCGCCGATACTTTTATTGTTGCGCTTCCTGCCCAGACAAAACAATGCCGCCGCATCTAAGCGCACGCATCGGGCAGCGAGCATTTTTTCTAAAAGCTTTGGAGCTTTCCTAAGTTTCTGCACTTAGCAAACTATTGAAATATATTACTTTTTAACAACAGTAGCTATAACCACAGAAACTACTGCACCAGCTATCAAGGAGAATGCCAAATTAACAACTTGACCTTGTGCGTTTCTATATGCTTCTATCGTAGCTTCCAGCTTGATAATCCTGAGGTTTAGGGCATTGATTTGGTCTTGCAATTTATTTTCGTTTTCGCTCATCACTATTTAATTGCCCACCAAATAATTGCTACATACAAAATAGCAACCATGACCCAACAAAGCCGAAGCATGAGTTCGGTATTTTCCCAAAACTTTAAGTTATTCATTGTTGCTTTTAGCCCGATTAACTTGTCTTAAATTATACCATTTTGTAGTATTTGCTTTGGCTAATAATCCGTTTTTGACTCAAATAACCAAAGCAATCTATGTATACGCAACTGCCCAGATACAAAGGTGTTGGTGTTGTATCTGGGCTTAGACATCAGGCAGTGAGCCGATCGATCATTTCCTGCTTAGTCAAGTGCCTGCCCTTACCGCGAGCATTCCGCCACTGGACACCACTCTTGCTACACTGCTGTCGTAGTTGCACGGCACTCAGCAGAGCAAGGGCTGCTGGAGCAGTAGTTTGGGCTTGCGTCCGCTTTTTCTTAGGTTTTGCTTTGCTCGGTCTTGTGTCGATCGCGGGGTTGAAATGCGACAATCGCCGGAGGCAATAATAGCAGACGGGGAGCTAGGGGCGCGATCGCGATCGCTATTTTGTTTTGCGTCACGCTCGGTGTAAGGGTTGTCAGCCAGGGGTCTTCTAGCATCAATTCGGCTGCTATTTGAGGCAGCACTGACGACTCTTTCTGTAGTGCGGGAGCTGCTGGTTGTTGGCTCTGCTGAATTCGTTGCGCTAGTCCTTGTACGAAGTCAATCGCCATGACGAACGCAAATCCAATAGCAATAATCTCGATGGCGGCAGTGAGAAAATCTTGCAACATTTTGAGTTTCCTTGTACTGCTGGCGTTGTGTGTAGAGAATTGCCAGCTTATAGTGCGCCTTGGGAGTCGAACCCAAGCGGAGCGGTCAACCGGACGCGCCTTAAAGGTATTTCTTCTTACCTTCTTCGTAGCCTTTGCAATAGAAAGGATTTTCCGACCGAGGGGGGAAACCAAAATCTGCGTGTTGAAAACCTGTATTGTAATAATGCCAGTCTATGCCTTCCCACAAATCCCGATCGGCAAGCCGCTCAGATAAGGGACGGGGTTCTCGCACGGCTGGTTCGCGGTCTTCTTTGACGTAGTGGAAGCCTTCGATAAATTCTGGTTGCATGGGGAGAGATTGCTATACTTCTCTCCCCCTCAAGCGTTAGCTCATGAGCGGTCGCACTCTGGTTGCCACTTCAACAATTTTGCTATCCTCGAATCGAGAAGTTTTTCATTTTACATTCACCCTAAATAGAGTACGTAGTACTGGGTTTAAGAATTGGATACTATACTCTAAAAATTATTCGTGTTTGCGAGCGACACTTTCCCTAAATAAATCAAACTATATTTATCACCATTCCAATAGCGTAAGCACAAGTAGAAACCGTAACCAAAAAACGAAATATTTATTTAGCATATATGCACTTTAATTTTGTCAAATAACCGTAAAAAAAGTGTTGTCTTAAATTATATTTTCAGTATTAATAAAATATTTTTATCAACTCAGTTATCTTTTCTATGGCTAGAATACAGTCATCGACAGACTTTGTATCTTTACTTACAGATATAACTACTAATTGCTTAATTAAATAAACAAAGAGAGCTGAAAATCTAAAATAGATTCTGTTATGAGACAAGAGCATTTCACGAGAAAAGGTTTTGTATTCACTCTGTTAGTGATACCTTTGGTGTTTGCCAATGCTTGTTCTAAGGGAACGTCCGCGAGTAACCCAGATAATTCAACTAATAAGAAAGTCGTTCGGATTTCAATTGGAACGCAAGACCAAGTCATCAACACCGCAACAGGCGGTTCAATAATTCGGGAAGAAAAACTATTAGAAAAATATCTGCCTAAAACTGGTAAATACCAAAATGTAGATTACAAAATTGAGTGGTCGAGCTACACTTCTGGACCACCTATTACCAACAAAATGCTGGCAAACCAAATTGATATTGGCTTAATGGGAGATTTTCCAGCCACAATTAATATGACGACTTTCCAGCAGAAGGGAGGAGATGTAAGGACGAAATACATTGCGACGCTGGGCTACAGCCCCACGGGAGCTGGAAATGCAATTGTAGTTCCCAAAGACAGTACGGTTAAAACCCTAACAGATTTAAAGGGTAAACAAGTTTCTGTGCCATTTGGTTCGGCAGCTCATGGGATGTTACTGAAAGCACTCAAGGGCGCACAGATCGATCCAGAAAAAGATCTCAAGCTAGTCAGCCAATCTCCTGAAGTTGGAGGTAGCAATCTGCAAACGAAGCAAATTGACGCTCATGCAGATTTCGTCCCCTTTGGCGAATTGTTTTCTTTTCGCGGCTTTGCCAAGAAAATTTTTGATGGCGCTGAAACTAACATTCCCACCTTACATGGAGTGCTAGTCCGATCGGACTTTGCCAAAACCCACCCCGAAGTTGTCGTAGCATACCTCAAGGCACTACTAGACGCAAATAAAATGTTTCGCGCACAACCAGAAGCGATCGCTGCCAAAGTTGAAAAATGGACTGGGGTGGAGCGAGAAGTCGTTTATATGTTCATCGGTCCTTCTGGCTTACAAAAGCTCGATCCAACCATTCGTCAAGTTCACTTGGAAGCGTTAAGAAATAGCGTCGTAACGCTGAAGCAGTTAGGTAAGTTAGATGCTAGCATAACTCCTGAAACAGTGTTAAAGCAGGCAGACGAAACCTATCTGAAGCAAGCAATGCAAGAGATGGGACTGAAATACAATGATGTTGTTGCCACTGCCGATTCTTTTACGATCGCGGGGAAAGATGCCCAAACTGGAGAGAAGATTGCTAATGCGAAAATGGCGGCTCAAGTTTGGCTGGAAGGTGAGAACAAAGTGATGAATTTTGCCTCGATCCAAAATATAATGGCAGCACTGCAAAAGCTTAAAGCTGATGGCAAGACAACAAGTGCAATTTTCGTCCACGATCGCCACAAAGGATGGAAGTTGTTTGCCGAAAATTCCTTTTTCGTGCGTCAAGGCAATGAAGTGTCTGCATTTTTAACCCAAAAAGATGCTCAAGCCTTTGCAAAACAAGCAAACGCTCAAGTTGCGACATTCCAAGGATTGCAGCAGTCGTATGCCCAGACAGCGAAACCAGTGGTAGCGGCTAGTAACCGCTAATATTTTTGGAGTCAAGCGATACAGTTTGCCGGATCTGTGCTGTGAAACATTTGACTTGGGATAAATTACCGCTCGGTGTTTGGTAATTGGTAATTAGCGATCGGTCGTTAGTCGCTGTCGCTCGTCTATCAATTGCGACTGCTGGCGCGGCTTGAACTTTGCAATTTGGGAGGTTGTTTTGATGTCTAACTCGTCTTCAAGGCGTTCTAACAAAGTTAGACCAATAGAGCGTTTGAGTGCGGCGATAGCTCGCTTGTTTAATTCATCTGGGTCTGCTAGCGAACGCACCTCAATGACTCCGTTATGGCATAATTCCAAAACGTTCAGACGTTTGCTGTCACTTTTGCTATTTTTTGGAATTTGGCAGCTTTTATGCACGATCAAGTTTAACTTCTTTATTAACTTTGCTTTTTTGCCATCTCCAATAGAAGTTTTGGGAGCCACAATTCAATTTTTTTCTGGCGACCCGATGACGCATATTAAAGCGAGCGTATTTCGAGTATTTGCAGGTTATACCACAGCCACAATTTTCGGAATTAGCTTAGGCATTGCGATCGGTTGGTTTCAGAAGATTGAGGACTTAGCTTTCTTACCACTGGAGTTACTCAGACCGATTCCTGCTGTAGCCTGGATACCTTTGGCAATTTTGATGTTTCCCGATTCGGAATCGGGGATGATCTACATCACGTTTATTGGTGCATTTTTTCCAATCTTGATTAGCACGATCAAAGGAGTTGAAAGTACGGATATCGTATTGTTGCGAGTTGGGCAATGCTTGGGTGCAAAGCAATGGCATACGTTTAAAGATATTGTCGTGCCAGGAGCAATGCCGAGTATTGCGAGTGGTTTAGTTATTGGCATGGGTAATTCTTGGTTTTGTCTCGTCACTGCCGAGATTCTTGCCGGACGCTACGGAGTCGGCTATCTGACTTGGGAATCATACGTCACCTCTAACTATCCGCCGATCGTCATGGGGATGTTGCTAATCGGCTTGATGGGAGCGTTGAGTTCTTACGCAGTCGATCGCCTCACCCAATTACTGATGCCTTGGCGAGTGATGAAGAAGAAAAGCTCGTAGGTAAAAATTGTTTGAATTTGGCTTGTACGAGGGTTGAAAATGGCATTTAAGCTGGCGGAAAGAGTTGCTCAAGCAGCAGTCAAAGGGTTTGTAGAGCTGGAGAACTTATCAGTTACCTTTAAGCGCAAGGGACAAAACATTTCAGTATTGGACTCGATTAACTTCAAGATTAATCCAGGAGAATTTATTTGTTTGTTAGGTCCCTCTGGCTGTGGTAAATCGACTATTCTCAATGTCGTAGCAGGTTTTATCAAACCATCGAGTGGCTACGTCTTTGTGGACAAGCGACAGATGGATAGTCCTGGAGCCGATCGCGGTTTTGTCTTTCAGCAATACTCGTTATTACCTTGGAAAACCACATTTCAAAATGTCGAGTTTGGCTTGAAGATTCGCGGTATTTCCAAGGCAGAACGACAAGAGTTAGTCAATTACTATCTCAATCGAGTCGGTCTTTACAAGCATCGCCATTCTTACCCGCATCAGCTCTCGGGAGGGATGCAACAACGAGCTAGTATTGTGAGAGCGTTAGTTAACTCGCCCTCGGTGCTGCTGATGGACGAACCTTTCGCCGCCCTGGATGCTCAAACTCGTCACATGATGCAAGAGTTACTTTTGAGCATTTGGAGCGAACTAAAATCTACCGTCATGTTTGTGACTCACGATATTGAGGAAGCTTTGTTTTTAAGCGATCGCATCTTTGTCATGGGTGTAAATCCAGGCAGAATCAAAGAAGTAGTCGAAGTCGAGCTAGAGCGACCTCGCCACGCCGATTGTATGCTAACACCAGAATTCGCCCAGCTCAATCGGCAAGTATTTGAACTGATTCGAGAGGAAACCCTTAGAAGCATGGAGTTAGAATGATGCAGAATTGATTAAGTATTTAGTTGCTGCAAAAACTCTGATTGAATCCAGCGATTTAAGTCAATTTTGAGTAGATTGGCATTGGTAGGAATCTGAGTCAGGTGCTCGATATGTAAGCTCAACCAATCGGGGCGAATAGTCATTTCTGACAAAAAACGTCCAGGCTGGTGTTGGTGCGAACTATGGAGAATTTGAGCGACAATTTCTGTTTCTAACTGAGTCCACCGACTGACGAGATCGGCAGCAGCAGATGTGGTATCGTACCAATGTTGAGCAGCGGCAACTGCTTTTAAGTAAGCGATCGCAACTTCTGGATACTGCTGGGCGATTTCGCTACTAACAACAACTCCATAAAATGCAGGCAAAGTCTCCCAATTGCCGCGAGATAAGTAACGAAATTTACCTTGACGGCAAGCGATTTCGTGAAAAGGAGCAAAATGGGCATAACCATCTGCCAGGTGCGGAGGAAAACTAAACAATTGAGTGGGGTTAGCGTGTTCCAACGATGTTAGTTTGACTTCGTTGAGTAGGTTGGCAGAGTTTAGCGATCGCATTACCATGCCATGAGCGGCAGAACCAAAAGGAACTGCGATCGCGCCTCCACGTAAGTCTTCAATACTCTGAATTTGAGACTGGTTGGGGACAATCACAGCACTGCAAGAGCCGTCGGGATCGATCGAGACAAAGCTCACCAAACGAGTTTTTCTAGCGTTGGCACTATCTGCCGATGCAGCACTCAGCAGTAATGGGTAATCGCCCAGAATGCCAATGTCGAGTTTACCGGAGTGCAGCCCTTCTACGATTGGCGCTCCTGTAGGGAAGTCACACCAATTAATTTGATAGCGAGTCGCGCTATAACGTCCATCTTTGGGTAAAAAGTGTTCTAGCAAATTCAAGCGTTGTACTAGCAATCCCGCTGTAATTGCAGGAATCGTACCGTTTTGCACTCCAATCGAGAGATTCAACGTTTCAGGACGTGAAGAATTCGCAGTACGAAGATTAAAACTGGGCGATCGCAGTCTTGTAGGAGGCTGTGACTTTTGCTGCGATAAACTTTGAATTAAAGCAATGAATTTTTGACTGGGATTTAAACTGCGCGAGCGAGGGTTCGAGCGATCGTAACTAGCGGCGTAAGACAAACTCAACCGCTTGAGGGATAGTAAGTAGATATTGCCCGACAAGGCAAACTCTTGCAGGGGAATCGATACTAACATTCCCGCATCGCATTCAGATTTGAAATCGAAATTAGAAGCAAATCCTAAATAATTTCCTTGTAAAATATAGGCTCGCATCAAGCTAATTGTATCGACGATTTCTAGTCGAGGAAAGTCAGCTAGAGATAGCCCGATTTCTGCTAACCGAGACTCGAACATCAATCGGCTAGGAGAGTCAGCAGCGAGGATTGCCCAAGGATATTTTTTCAACTCCTGTAGGCTCGACCAACCTTGTTGCGCCAAGGGATGGTTTGTCGCCACAAATAAAGAGTAGTCGATCGCGTCAACTGCTGTAGCAGATATTTCGGCAAAATCTGCAAAACTCAGCTCCGAAATTCCCAAATCGATTTGTTCGCCAGCGATCGCTCGATACAGTAGTTCGGCTGAGTCAAATACAAGGCACTGAGTTTGGATGCCAGGATGTTGTTGGCGATATTCAAAGATGACTTGAGGTAGCCAACTGTTAGCGATCGCGACCGTACAGCCAATTTTTAAATTACCAAATTTCCCTTTTTTGATTTCTTCTACTTTTTGTAAAAGTTGATTTTCGACTTGAATTAATTTTGGCGCTTCCGCCAATAAAAATTCACCAACTTCTGTTAACTGAATTTTTCGCCCTAACCGATAGAAAAGCGGCGTTCCTAATTCCGACTCTAAAGATTTGATTTTGGCACTCACGGCAGGTTGAGTCAGATTTAACGTATCTGCTGCTTCAGTAAAACTTAAGTGACGAGCAACTTCGAGAAAAACCCTAACTTGATAAACTTCCATAGTGCCGAATTATTAACGCAATTTCATCGGCAATTGCCGAGCTAAATTATTGAATTGTTTTATTAGTCTATAAAAAAGTTGGATAAAAAAACAGTTATATTTGTTGCACAATGAATCTAGAGCAAAACAGGCGGCGAGCTTCATCAGAATATTTATCGGCGATCGCATTCCGCCTGTGGCAATAGGTGAGTCAAACAATGTTGATGCAGATTTCTGTCACCTCAACTTATTGCTGAGTTATTGAAAAGTCAAGAGTTTTCGCAAACTAGAGAGGAGTTCTGAGTGGATACTCAAGTGAATACTCAATGGATGAAGACCGATGTTCTCGTTGTTGGCGGTGGCACGGCGGGAACGATGGCTGCTATCAAAGCTAAACAAGCGAATCCAGAAGCAGATGTACTGATTTTGGAGAAAGCAAATATTCGTCGGAGTGGCGCGATCGCGATGGGGATGGATGGAGTCAACACTGCCGTAATTCCTGGCAATTCCACTCCCGAACAATACGTCCGCGAAATCACGATCTCCAACGACGGCATCCTCAACCAGCAAGCAGTCTATCAAACAGGCAAACTTGGGTTTGAAGTGATTCAAGAACTAGAGAGCTGGGGAGTCAAATTTCAGAAAGACGCTCAAGGTAACTACGACTTAAAACAGGTACATCGGGTCGGCAAGTACGTGCTACCAATGCCGGAAGGCAAAGACTTGAAGACAATTCTAACTCGTCAAGTCAAACGCCATAAAGCTAAAGTCACAAATCGCGTCATGGCAACTCGCGTGTTAGTGCGAAACGGTCGCGCCATTGGAGCTGTTGGCTTTGATGTTCGCAATGGCGATTTTGTGGTTATCCAGGCAAAAGCTGTCATTCTTTGTACGGGAGCCTGCGGACGCTTGGGTTTGCCTGCTTCCGGCTATCTTTACGGTACGTATGAAAACCCCACCAACGCCGGAGATGGTTATGCAATGGCATACCACGCTGGAGCAGAACTAACCAATATTGAGTGCTTCCAGATCAACCCCTTAATCAAAGACTACAACGGTCCTGCCTGTGCTTATGTTGCCAGTCCCTTCGGCGCATACACCGCTAATGCGGAAGGACACCGTTTCATTAGTTGCGACTACTGGAGCGGTCAAATGATGCTGGAGGTGTGGAAGGAATTGAATTCCGGTAAGGGTCCAGTTCAACTCAAAATGACTCACCTAGATGAAAATACAATCGCTGAAATCGAGTCGATTCTGTGGGCAAACGAGCGCCCCAGTAGAGGACGCTTCCATGCAAATCGGGGTGAAAACTATCGCACGCATGGCGTGGAGATGAATATTTCCGAGATTGGGCTGTGTAGCGGTCATAGTGCTTCTGGAGTCTGGGTGAATGAAAAAGCAGAAACAACCGTACCAGGTCTATATGCAGCCGGAGACATGGCAAGCGTGCCGCACAATTACATGATTGGAGCGTTCGTGTTTGGGCGATTAGCAGGTGAGAACGCGATTGCCTACAGCCAAGACTTATCACACGTTGAACCCGATCCCGAATTTTTGGCAGCAGAAAAAGCTCGGATTTACGCCCCTCTGGATCGCTCAAATGGCATTCCCCACACGCAAGTGGAATACAAGTTACGCCGTTTGGTGAATGACTATCTCCAACCACCGAAATCCAGCCACAAGATGGAGGTTGGCTTGAGATACTTCAGGCGCTATCAGGAAACGCTAGACCTGATGGGCGCTCGCGATCCCCACGAATTAATGCGCTGTATGGAAGTCCACTTTATTCGAGATTGTGCGGAAATGGCAGCCCGCGCCTCGCTGTATCGCCGCGAAAGTCGTTGGGGGCTGTATCACTATCGCTTGGACTATCCAGAGAAAAATAACGATGAATGGTTCTGTCATGTCAATTTAAAGCGCGATGAGTCCGGTGAAATGGTGTTGTTTAAGCGTCCGGTCGAGCCGTACATCGTGGATGTGGATGTCGTCACAGAAGTTTATGACGTAGCAGTTCGCTGATTTTGAATTTTAGATTTTGGATTCAGGAGAGTTATTAACATTATGGCTTTAGCAACACAACGAGTTGACGTGCCAGTGATCGTGGACGAATCAAAATGTCTGGAAAAATGTACGGCTTGTATTGAGGTGTGTCCGTTGGACGTGTTGGCAAAGAATTCTGAAACTGGCAAAGCCTACATGAAGTACGACGAGTGCTGGTTCTGCTTACCCTGCGAAAAAGAATGCCCGACAAACGCGATTACAGTCCAAATTCCATTCTTGTTGCGCTAGAGAAGTAAAAATGACTGCTGAATTTGATTCTGAGTTGAACCAATGGATAGAAATGTTGCGATCGCCCGACTTAAGCGATCGCCTAGTTGCCGTCAAAACCTTGCAACACTTGGGAGATGAGGCAGCATTGGAGCCATTGATAATGGCTCTCGCAGACAAGAGCCAAGCAGTACAAAAGCTGGCAGTTACGGCTCTTTGGGAGCTAGCCAACCCTGCTGCGGTTCCGGCTTTAGTAAAATGCCTTGCCTCCTCTGATGCGGAGATTCGCGACGAAGCCCGCTCTGCCTTGGGCGAATTAGTTTCTGCCGAGCATTTGTTGTTGCTACTCGATGCCCTGCATCAAGACGATCCAAACGTACAGTTGAATATCCTGTTTTTGCTGCGGAAGATCCACGATATTCAATGTTTGTCTTACGTTCTGCCCTTTTTTAAATCCGCAAATGCTCAGTTGCGCGAAGCTGCTGTCACGACGCTGAGATATCTCAATCAAGTCGCCAGCTGTCACGCCGCGATCGCGCTGATGTCAGATCCAGACGCAACAGTACGGCGGGCGACAGCATTAACTTTAGGACATTTAGCAGATCCAGAAGTCATTCCCACACTTTGTCAAGCACTGACAGCCGATGCAGATTGGCAAGTCAGGCGCAATGCAGCTAAATCGCTCTTCATTCATGCCGATTCCACAGCCGTAGCCGTTTTGGAAACTGCCTTGAGAGACGAACACTGGCAGGTGCGAAAGTTTGCACTGCAAGCCTTGCAGAAAACGCCAGATAACTGTACTTTACCCGCCTTAGTCAAAGCATTAACAGATGAATATTCCGACGTGCGAAAAGAAGCGGCGATCGCTCTTGGCGTTTTACAAAATCCAGCTGCCCTCAATGCTCTGCAACAAGCATTAGACGATCCAGATAAAGACGTATGCATTTACACCCAAAGAGCAATCCAGCAGATTCAATCGATGCAGGAAACTTCTCATGCATAGCGATCGGTTACCCTGGCACGCCAGCCCAACGACTCTAACTCATGCACCTATCCCTGCCGATCCAGTGGCAGAAGCACGCCATCGAGATGTGGCGCAACTACTGAAGCAGGTTATCGAACCTACGCTGAAGAATGATATCGTTAGCTTGGGAATGGTGCGAAACTTACGAGTTGTAGACAACTATATCTACCTGCGCCTGTACGTCGGCAGCCACCAGCTTCACCTGCAAGAACAAATCCAATCGCTGCTGTCGTCGTTGCCTTGGTGCAAAAAGACTTATATCCAAATCTGCACAATTCCTGGTGTAAGAACGACCCTGGCAATTTCTAGCGGTAAAGGTGGAGTGGGAAAATCCACCACTGCGGTCAATCTAGCTGCGGCGCTCAGTGTTGGAGGGGCAAAAGTGGGGCTGCTGGATGCCGATATCTACGGTCCCAACGTGCCTCAAATGCTGGGATTGAGACAGGCGGACGTACAAGCAATTGATACCTCGAATGGTCAGAGGTTTTTGCCGCTAACAGCGCACGGTATAAAAGTGATGTCTGTTGGTTTACTGGCAGAACCCGATCGCCCTTTAGCTTGGCGCGGTCCCGTATTGCACAAGATTCTGACTCAATTTATTCATCAAGTTGAGTGGGGCGAGTTAGATTACCTGCTGATCGATCTACCGCCTGGAACTGGAGATGCTCAAATTACAATCGTGCAAGAAAGCCCGATCTGCGGCGTAATTTTAGTCACCACACCTCAGCAGGTTGCCGTTGCCGATGTTCGTCGTAATCTGCATATGTTCCGCCAAGTTGGTATTCCAGTTCTGGGAATTGTCGAAAACATGAGTTACCTGCGCGATCGCTCTGGGGAAGCGATTCCTATCTTTGGCAGTGGCGGCGGCAAGCAGTTAGCAGCAGAACTTCATACTCCCTTACTAGGACAAGTACCAATCGACCCGCAAATTTGTACGGGTGGGGATGCAGGAAAACCGCTAACGCTGGCAGATTCAATCTCTTTAACTAGTAGAACATTTGAGCAGATCGCCGTAGCTTTGAATGCAACGTTTTGCCCCGTTCTCGTGCCACTATCTTCCCATCTATGAGGTTCTATGCGGCGAAAAGCTGAGACAACCCTGCCGAAGTGGAGTTTAGTCGTTGAAATTGCCAGAAAGAGACTAGAGCGGCAAATAGTTCGCATCGCTCCAGGTTTGCTGCTCGCCCTGTGCATAGCAAGCGTTGCCTTCCTGCTGCATTTGCTTCCTGGTTTGAATATATTAAGTCCTCTGATTCTGGCAATTCTGCTAGGAATTCTGTTGCAAAATAGCGTGGGAGTTCCGATTCGATGTCACCCTGGAATTAAATTTGCGCTCAAGCGACTGCTACGATTGGCGATCGCCTTGTTAGGACTGCAAGTTAGCCTGTCCCAGCTACATCAGGTTGGCATTATCGGATTTTTAGGGATCGCGATCGTACTAGTAGCGACCTTCGGGTTTACTTGTTGGCTGGGACGCTACCTCAAGGTGGGGAAGGCATTAACATATTTAATTGCAGTTGGAACGTCGATCTGTGGAGCATCAGCGATCGTTGCTATGGCAGCCACAATCGATAATTCGGATGAAGATACAACCTATGCTGTGGGAATTATTACTTTGTATGGTACGCTTTCCATGCTGCTCTATCCATTGGTTCTACCTTTTCTCAGCTTGACTCCAGAAGCTTTTGGGATTTGGTGCGGATCGTCCATTCATGAAGTAGCGCAAGCGATCGCAGCTGCCTTTCAATCTAATTCTGTGAGTGGAGAGCTTGCCAGCATTGCCAAGCTATCGCGAGTTCTCTGGCTGGCTCCAATTGTACCGATCGCCAGTACCTTGTACGCACGCAGCCAAACTGCAAGCAACGCAAATCATCCAGTTCGCTCTGTAGTTCCCTGGTTTGCGGTTGGCTTTGTTGCACTCATTCTCCTCAATAGCTGGGGTCTTTTTCCTACAAGTTTGAAAACAAATGTCGGACAAGCTAATTTGTTACTTCTATCTACGGCAATGGCAGCAATGGGACTAGAAACCCGCTGGCAAAATATGCAAAAAATTGGACTAAAACCTCTCTATCTTGGCGCTTTATCTTGGCTGTTCATTACAGTTCTTAGTCTGGGTTTTGCTACCGCACTTTACTGATGGGATCGCACGAGCGCTGAAGAGTATGTCATGGCTACAGAAGTAATTCAATTATTGCTTATTGGCATTTTATTTATTTCGACTTTTATTCGCTCTGCCATTGGTTTTGGAGATGCTTTAGTTGCTATGCCACTACTAGTTTTGGTTACTGAAATACAAATAGCAACGCCACTTGTTGCACTAGTAGGCTTAACGAGTAGCTTTATAATTTTGTCAAATCAATGGCGCTTATTTAATCTACATGGAATCTGGCAGTTATTTATTGCAACATTAATTGGAATTCCATTCGGGCTGATTCTAATTCGATTTGCTCCAGAACAGTTAGTAAAATCAATTTTAGGAATCTTATTAATTATCTATGGTTCTTACGGCTTGTTTGAGTTAGCATTGCCTCAACTTCGAGATGAGCGGTTAGCTAGAATTTTTGGTTTTATTGCCGGAGTTCTTGGTGGTGGTTATAACACCAACGGGCCACCGATTGTTATTTATGGAACACTTCAAAGATGGTCAACAGACTACTATCGTATTAACCTACAGGGCTACTTCTTCTTGACCAACTGTTTAATCGTTACAAGCCATGCGTTATCAGGTTTATGGACTACAGAAGTTGTACGAGCCTATTTTTATTCACTGCCTGCTATTGCATCTGGAATCTTTTTAGGAAATCTAATTGGTAAACGTATACCTACCAAAGTATTTGAAAAACTAATTTATGGTTTGCTGCTTGCACTTGGTATACTATTCATAGTCGAATAACAAACTAAAGCACTCCATATATACTTGAATTAAAAAATCAGAGAGATAGAAAAAGGCATCACTTGCCTTCTAGCCTCTGCTTTCTACTATACTCACATCTATCGCCCCTAGCACCTTTAAAGTTGCCTTCTGTGCTGGGGTTAAACCAATTGTGCCAGTAATATTCATCCCTTCGTAAGGTCTTTCGTTTCTCAAAATTTTCGTACACTTGCCTGTTTCGAGATCCCAAAATCGAATGCTGCGATCGTCGCTACCACTTGCGAGGACGGGAATTTGGCGATTTGAAAACTCGTCTTCTAGATGAGTGAAAGTCACCGAAAGCACCCAGCTAGTATGTCCTTGCAATACTCTCAAGCATTCGCCACTGGCAACATTCCACATTCTTACCGTTCTATCCAAGCTACCGCTGGCTAGGATATTACCTTGCGGACTATAGGCAAGCGAAACAACCCAACTGTTATGACCGCGTAGCACTCTCAAGCACTCGTTATTGCGAAGATGCCAAATTGCGATCGCGCCGTCTACACCACCGCTAGCCAGAGTTTGACCGTCTGGACTAAAAGCAATCGCATACACCCAATTACTGTGTCCTCCTGGTAAAGCTTTGAGACACTCCCCAGTTGCGACATCCCAAAGCTTGACCGTATAGTCCGCGCCGCAACTCGCTAGAGTTTGACCGTCAGGGCTATAGGCGACTGAAAGTGATAAGCTGTTGTGAGCCTGTAAAACTCTTAGGCACTGTCCAGTATCAATATCCCAAATTCTCACTGTTTGGTCTAGGCTACCACTAGCCAAAGTTTGACCGTCAGGATTGTAGGCAACTGACATCACCCAATTTGTATGACCCCCAAAAGTTTTGATACACCTACCATCAGAAATGTCCCAAAGTCTAATCGTGCCATCCCCACCGCCACTGGCTAAAGTATTCCCTTGGGGGCTGTAAGTCACAGACCGCACTAGGTCACTATGTCCTTTAAAGATTCTCAGGCACTTTCCATCTGCTACATTCCAGACCTTAAGCATTTGGTCTGCGCCGCCAGTAAATAATGTCTTTCGATCTGGACTAAAAGCGATCGCCCAAATGCCGCTACTATACCCTTGAAATGTTTTCAAGCACCTACCGTCAGAGACATCCCACAGTTTCAACGTTTGGTCTTCATGAGCGCCAATCAACGTTTGACCGTCGTGGCTAAAGACTATGGTGCGAATACCGCTACTGTGTTGCAAACTTCTAATGAACTGACCCGTGCTAATATCCCACAACTTGACACAAGAGTCAGCATCGCCAATAGCTAGAGTTTGATTATCGCCACTCAGGGCAACGGCAGACCACCAAACCCAGCCTTTGTGTCCGGCTGGTAATGTTTTTTTGCACTTGCCAGTCTTAATATCCCATAATTTAATCGTTTGGTCTTCACTGGCACTGACAAGGGTTTGACCATCGGCGCTGAAAGTCACAAAACCAATGACATTATCGTGTGCTTGGATAGTTTTGAGACATTGACCAGTTTCAATATCCCATAATTTGAGCGTGCGATCCGCACTAGCACTGGCAATTCGACCATCACAACTAAAAGCAACATAGCACACCCAAGCAGTATGTCCCCCAAAAGTTCGATAGCATTGATTTGTTTGGATATTCCATAGCTTGATAGTTTTGTCTTCGCTACTACTAGCCAGGAACTTACCATCCTGACTGAAAGCAACAAACAAGACCCATCCTGCGTGACCTGGTAAAACTTGGCGACGCTGACCCGTACTCACATCCCATAGGTGTACGGTGCGGTCATCGCAACCGCTAGCTAATATTTTGCCATCGGGACTAAAACTCAAGGCGCGAGTCCAACCTTTATGTCCTGACCATGCGAGTATTTGTTGTCCTTCTTCAACTTGCCATAAACGAATTTGAGAATAACTGTCTGCCGTAGCGAGAATTCCATCTCTATTTACTGTCATGGCGAAAATATAGCCCAGGTTTTCAGTAAAAGTAGATTTGGCTAAATTGGAGTAGGAGAAGTTTACCCGCTGTAAATTCGCCCCGCGTAAATCTGCTTGCCAAACAGTTAAGTGAGAGAAATCGCGCTCGCCTAAATTTATTTGTAGTTGTAGCAGTAAATTTAGCGTGTTTCCCGCCGCATATCCCGATTGGATGGCGATTTTTCTTTGTAAAGAAGCCAGAATTTGCATCAATTGACGATCGAGTGCGGCTGTATCACCAAATACGCGCAACAATCGGTTCGCGACTGGTTTTAAAATCAGTTGATTTTGAATATCTTGCAGATAATTTTTCGTCTGAGCCTTGATGAGAGCGTGAGTTTTATAAAGAGTAGGCGATTGTGTTTCAAGTTCTTGACAAACTTGAGTAATTAATCGCTCCGTTACGTACTCCATCAGAACTGGTTGCAAGGTAAAAACAGTCGTACCTTTCTCAATTAGAGAGCGTCTGGCTAAAGATTCCAAACTTTCTAAAATTTCCGCAGTTGATAGAGGTGATAATAAATCGGCTTGTAATTCGGCGATCGCCACTGGTTCGCGATTAATTGCTAACCAGTACACGCTCTCTCGTTCCCAGCTAGATAAGCGGTCAAATTGTTGTTGCAATAAATCTTGAATGTCGCCAAAAATTGCCGTACCTTGAGCTAAAAAGCGTTCGATATTTCCAGCAAATAGATCGCTAATTGTCGTGGCGACAATTTTTAAGGCTAAGGGATTACCTCCGTAAGATTGAATCAAAGTTTGCCAATCGTAATCGCCTCCAATAAAGTGACCTTTGGCTTTGAATATTTCTTGCGCTGCGGCTGTAGTTAAACCTGACAAGCTTAAATTTCTGACTGGAAAACTTTCTCCAGCTAAAGCTGCCACTTCTTTTGGTTTCTCGCGGCTGGTTAAAATTAAACAACTTTGATGATGAGCTTCTCCAATTCGCTGTAGTAATTTTCCATATTCTTCGTAACCCTCTCGATAATAACCCGCTTTGCAATTGCTACTATTTGGTTGAATAGCACTAGATAAAATAGTTTCGAGATTATCGAAAATAATTAAACAGCGGTGATTTTGGAGATATTCCATTAACTGTAAAATCTTGCCGTCGATATCTGCGGGTAGTTTTGTCACTTTCCCTTCAGATAAAAATTCAATTAAATTAGTTAGTAAAAGATGAATCGAAGGTGCGTTGTGTAGCGATCGCCAGATCACAAAATCAAAGTCCTTCTGAATTTGCTCTGTAAGTTTTACCGATAAAGCTGTTTTCCCCGTGCCACCAATCCCTAAAATTGCGACTAACCGACAGCGATCGCGGATTATCCATTCTGATAAAATTTCTAACTCGCGCTCGCGTCCGAAGAAAACCGAAACATCAATTGCTTCGCCCCAACTGATTTGATTTTGGATTTTGGGTCGCACCTTTGGTGCGCTTCCAGCGCAACTTAGATTTTGGATTGACTGGTGAGTTTCTTCGCGATCGCCAATATTACTAGAAGAATAAAATTGCGATCGTCGTCTCAAAACGCTGCGGAAATTATTTTTAGTAATCTTCTCCCCGCAAGCTTCCGAAAGTTTCTTCCACAATTGAAACCCGACTAATTTAATATATTCAGCGTCATAACCGTAAGCTTCGGCAATCTCTGGATAGCTCTTCTGTTCCCAGCAAGCACGAAAAATTGTTTCTTGTAAGTCATTTAACGACTGTTTACCAAGTATTGCTTCAAGAGTGGTTAAGGCTTCTTCAACAGTCATAAGAATTGTTTCGCACTAAGACCGGAGGGCAGAATGCATCAAGTCAATTTTTCAATCGCCACTATTTCGATAATAACTTCAAACTAGCTTTTGATTTTAATTGATAACTTGAGTATATAACTTTTTATAACTTTTACTAACTGTCAGGATTGTTTGATTTTTCTAGGATGCGTTTAGTCGGGAATCAAATCTATAGCGATTTGCCAACGACATTCATACAAACCATGACGAAATCATTCAGAAAATTATGACAACAACCTTACAAAGACGCAGTAGCGCCAATGTATGGGATCGGTTTTGCGACTGGATTGTTAGCATTGAAAATCGGCTCTATATCGGCTGGTTTGGCGTGTTGATGATTCCAACCTTACTGGCTGCTACCACTTGTTTCATCATTGCATTTATTGCTGCGCCTCCGGTAGATATCGACGGTATCCGCGAACCCGTGGCTGGCTCTTTGTTATATGGCAACAACATTATCTCTGGCGCAGTCGTGCCTTCCTCCAATGCGATTGGATTGCACTTCTACCCAATTTGGGAAGCAGCTAGCTTGGATGAGTGGCTGTACAATGGCGGTCCCTACCAGTTAGTTATCTTCCACTTCCTGATTGGCGTATTCTGCTACTTAGGTCGGGAGTGGGAATTGTCCTATCGCTTGGGAATGCGCCCTTGGATTGCTGTCGCTTATTCTGCACCTGTAGCGGCTGCTACCGCTGTATTTCTGATTTATCCGATCGGACAGGGTTCTTTCTCCGATGGTATGCCTTTGGGGATCTCTGGAACTTTCAATTTCATGTTGGTGTTTCAAGCCGAGCATAACATTCTGATGCATCCTTTCCACCAACTCGGTGTCGCGGGTGTATTCGGTGGCGCGCTATTCAGTGCAATGCACGGTAGCTTGGTGACTTCTTCACTAGTGCGCGAAACGACTGAAATCGAATCTCTTAACAACGGCTACAAGTTTGGTCAAGAGGAAGAAACCTATAATATTGTCGCCGCTCACGGCTACTTCGGTCGCTTGGTTGGACGCACAAATGAAATCATTTTGGGAGTCGATGCCAACAGCCGTAGCCTACACTTTCTACTAGCGATCTGGCCCGTGATGGGGATTTGGTTTACCTCACTCGGTATCAGCACGATGGCATTCAACCTCAACGGCTTTAACTTCAACCAGTCGATTCTCGACTCTCAAGGTCGCGTAGTGAATACCTGGGCTGATATTCTCAACCGTGCCAACCTGGGGATGGAAGTGATGCACGAGCGTAACGCTCACAACTTCCCCTTAGACTTGGCAGCAGTGGAAGCACCTAGCCTCAGAGGTTAACAAGTTTGGTTTGTCTAGTTCTATGTATTGCTGAAAATAGCGCCCCGACTAGGAGCGCTTTTTCTTTGTTTGCGTTTGTCTAGGTGCAGTACGACTTTTTTCCCGTGATGTTTTAGTTAGATTCATGAGGACAGGAAATTTGTCATATGAGTTAAGGCGATCTCCGCTTGAGATTCGATTGCGCGAGCGTTGGTGAACTAGACATGGCATGGGGCTGAGTTAAACTAAGCAGCTCCGTCACCGGAGTGACTTTGTTTAACTCAATCGCTCTATCAGTTACATACCAATCGACTAGTTTGTGTATAAAAAGCGACTAGCACTTAATACGGAATTTCATCCTCATCAATGGTCAAAGCAGTTGTTTCAACCGTTTGCGGTGGCAAGCTTTCAGGGACTCGATGAGTAGGTGCAAGAAGTGGAGGAGTTTCATCGTCTGCTGTCTTGAGGATGTTGTTGGCAAAGCCGTTAGATGAGGCAGCGATCCCCCATAGTTCCTGGCTTTTCTCCAAACAGATAAACTTCTCTAGTTCTGGCGATGACGGCATAGCAACGGTTTCTGGAATCGCTACCCATGACTTTTTCGCACCGTTGGGTGGTTCTAAGGATGGTTTAAAGGTAGGATTGAAGGCGCAAAGGCAATGGAATTGTTTGTTAAGGCTGCGATAGCCGCAGTTGAATCGTTGGGCATAAGCGATCTCCATTTTGACTTTAAATGAGTTGACAGCTTCGCCAAATTTAGCAGCAGCAACGCCGTGAATCGAAAGGACGAGCGGAACTTTGTGTAGATTCTGGTTCTCTTTACCCAATAGGTAAATCATGTAAAAGCTACGCAAGGTTGCTTTGTCACCGAGTTCGAGATATTGCTTGCGCCCATCTGGAGTTTCGTAATTTCCTACTATTTCCTTACTCTCCCGCAACTCGATAAATCGGGGAGATGTAGCTAGAATGTGCATTTTGGGAGATTTGTAGAGTATTCCTTTCTCTACTGCACCACTGGAGAAGGTGTGTTCGTAGTTGGGTGACTCTTCTTCCCAACCGATCAGTTCTAGGGTACTAGCCTTGACAAATAGACCAACTGTTGTCGGAGATTTGTCGTTGAGGATTTGACAGATTTGCATTCCAGCGATGGAGCCAGTAAACTCTGGATTTTGGAAATCTTGGAGTTCCATGAGGGGCATGAGAAAAACATCACCCCCAAGCGGCGCGTCAGCGCATGGGTGTAAGGCTAGAGGCGCGGCGGCAATTTGATGTAAAAAAAGGTCGAAGCCATATCCTACCTTCCGACATTCTAGTTTCTCGATCGACGATCGCACCCTCTTCAATCTTCTACATCAAATCGCGGTCGTGCCTGCTTGACTCCAGTTGCCAATCGATGTGAATTTGGCTAGATTCGTCCGCTAGTTGACCGACACAGCCCTAGAAAAAAAGTTTTTCGGGATTTAGCATGATGGCATGAATGAGTTGGGCTTAAGCCATGACCGCTCAGCAAGCCGCTTTCAGCAACGTCAAACAACGAGTCATCTTCCTGGTACTCGAAGGTGTCGAATTGTTAGATCTAGCTGATCCGGCACAGGTATTCAGTATAGCTGCATCCTTGGGTGCGCCCTACTCCCTGCATTTCTGTGCCAACCTCTCTGGAGTGCGAGCGGCACAAGGGCTGTTTCTGGGGCAGCTGGAGCCACTACCCGTCGTTTCTGCCAACGATCTAGTCATGGTTGCTGGTGTGGCATTGGATCGACTCAGCCAACCCCTGCTGGATGTGGAAACCCGTCGCTGGTTGCTCGATGCTTATGCTAACAGCACCCGCATTGCCTCTATCTGCACTGGGGCATTCGTCTTAGGCGAGGCAGGTTTACTGGATGAACGGCGCTGTACAACTCATTGGTTTACGATCGGACAACTCCAGCAACATTACCCGTTGTCTAGGGTTGTCGATAGCGTTTTGTATGTCAGCGATCGCGGCATTGTCACCAGTGCAAGCATTGCGTCTGGAATCGATATGGCAATATCGCTAATCGAGCAACAGTATGGGTCCCGCCTTGCGGCTGAGGTCGCTCGCTATTTGGTGATCTATTTGCGGCGCAACGGTTCTCAGTCTCAACACAGTGCCTATCTAGAGTACCGCAACCATCTACATTCGGGGGTGCATCAGGTACAGAATTGGTTAGCAGAACACGCAATGGAAGCTATTTCCCTGCCTCAACTTGCCCAAATCGCCAACATGAGCTTGCGGAGCTTCAGCCGTGCTTTCAAACAGGCAACTGGACTAACGCCAGTGCAATACCAGCAACGCTTGCGATTAGAAGTCGCTGCCACTCTATTGCAGAATTCAGACTTGTCAATTGAGGCGATCGCTGCCCGTTGTGGCTTTGACGATGCCCGTCATTTTCGCTGTCTTTGGCAACGCTACTTTGGGCTACTCCTTCAGCCAGCCGCAAACAGCACTCCAAACCTCCTGCTGCATAACATCTCTTTAATCTCAATCATCCTAATTCAGAAACTATGTTCTCGATCAATACCACAATTCCCGACAGCGAAATTTGCCAGAAAGCTACACAACTGGTTGCACTTTTCGTTTAGTTTTAATTCCAGCCTTGAGAGACTTGTCTTGATTCAAAAGATTTAAAGCTATTTGCCTAATTAGTACTAAGTTTTGAGGAGCATTATCTTTTCTGATGCGAGAATCGTCTTTAGAAAATTGAACATCAAGCACCCAATGTAATTGATTCTCTATTTTCCAATGTCCTCGAATTGCTTTAGCTAACAATCTGGTTCTCCACAGTGTCAGGCATTGAAACGCTCGATCCATCTATCACTTTGACATTTCTCCCACACCATAAATCTTCTTTTCTTACTTTCTCTGATAAACTTTGTGCAGTTTGACCAAAAAGTTTTTCTAAGAATTTTTCTGGTAACCTTGAGCGAGCTTGACAGTATGCGCTTGTATCTGTCGAAGGAATTTCAACGCTTTCATTTGATAGGTAAGCAATTATTCTACTCATTGCATTATGGCAACTTTTGTCGCTATCTAAAACTTGCGAAAGAAATGCCCACAAAGTTACAAATGGGTCAAACAAACGCCGACGATATCTTATATTTAGCTCGTGAATCACTCGTTCAATTATAGACTCTGGTAATAACTCCTCAAAAGGTAACCCCAGGCTTTGGCTAAATTTTTCCTTGAGAATTTTCACACGATTTGTCAAGCGTAGTAGCAGTGTATTGGCTTATTCGTATCGAAGGGTAAGTATTTCACGAACGAGTAAGCTTTTTCTGCTAAAACAAAATTTTTTTCACAACCCCTACATTATTACCGCAACTATACTCAGTCCTTAGTTGCCTGCGCTCCCCTGACAATCCCATCTGCTGTAGAAAAATGCAAAAGTCTACAATGCTTGCAAGAGTCAGCATTTCACCTTATCTTAGTGCCATTCGACTATAGAGGAATGGCACTAAGATAAGCCGAAATATCAGTCCCCGTACCATCACACTTACAGGACTGTGCTGCACAAATCATTCAAACACTGCGCCTAGCATCTGCTTTGCCTTTAACAACTTGGCTGGCTTACTCCTTTTATCTTGGAGTAGTTTCACTTCATTTTCCCCACCTTGACAGGGCTGGGTGAGCAATGCCCATCCCAAACAATTGGACAAAAGTGTTCGCCATACTGCACTCTCATTAGTAACACCTTTGCTGCACTCTACATAATCACGATTGGGCAAGTTGAAACTTAAGCAGTTTTCTCATGATTTTCTTAATCTTGCCTTCTAACTTGGAGATATAGACAAAAAACACAACGACCTCCACAGTTTAGGAGTTGAAATCATGAACGCTAACCAAAAAATTGCCGGTGCGATCGGGGCTGGAGTTCTGATTATCGGTGGAGCATTATGGTTCAAGTCTAAAGAAGCCCAAGCGTCGCTGCCTTCTGTCAGCCTAGTTCAAGCTGTTGAAACCGTGTTGGCAGCTAATCCAGGAACCGCCGCTGTTGATGTAACTTTGGAACGCGAGAACAACATGTTGGTATGGGAAGTAGAACTCGATAACAATTTGGAAGTGTACATGAATGCCAACACCAATCAGATTGTTAAAACCGAGCAGAATGGGAATTTCGCTGACATTCCATTCTTAGGTGAATGGATGCCAATTTAAAGCAAATCGACTATCTATAAATTACTAGTAGATTGCTGCGAAATTACCCGAACGAACTAGAACTCATCATTCCTTGGAATTCAAATTCTGAAATTAAATTGGAGGCGATCGTGCAAGCTGAACTCACACAAGAAGTTGTTACACAAGAGATTGAAATCGATTCAACCCTATTTACAGTTTGGAAACGCTTAGTGAGAAACTATGGCGATCGAATTGCGCTGCGAGATCCTCACAGCCAACCGATTGTAGAACTAACCTATGACCAAGTATTTGAGCAAGCTCTCAATTTCGCTGGAGGCTTGCAATCGTTAGGCGTTGCGCCTGGAGATCGTGCTGCAATCATTGCAGAAAACTCCCCTCGCTGGTTGATTGCAGACTTGGGTACGCTGTTTGCAAGTTTAGTGAATGTCCCTCGTAGTGCGATCGCACCGCTCCCAGAACTAGAATACATCCTGCGTCATAGCGGTAGCACAACGGTGATTTTGCAGGACTTAAAGACGTGGAAACAACTACAGCACATTTTGCTGGAAATAGGAATTTTTCGAGTAATTTTGTTATCGGATGAAGTACAAAAAGGTTGCTTTGGCTTCAACGACATCCTAACGCTAGGACGGGAACGATATACGATGCGAGAGTTACGCCGATCGCAACTGGCAACAATTATGTACACCTCTGGCACAACTGGCAATCCCAAAGGCGTGATGCTAACTCACGGCAATCTCATGCATCAAATCGAGAATTTAGATGTTGCAGTGCAGCCTAACCCTGGAGAACGGGTTCTTTCTATTCTTCCAACTTGGCACTGTTATGAACGCGCCTGCGAATACTTTTTACTGTCGCGAGGATGCATGGTTATTTACAGCGATCGCCGCCATCTCAAACAAGATTTGCAAGCGGAACAGCCTCACTACTTTATAGCAGTACCTCGAATTTGGGAACTGTTTTATGATGCAATTGGGCAGCAAATTCAAAATAAAAGCCGAACGGCGCGATCGCTGGTCAAAGTCTTTCTACGGCTTAGCGAACTCTACATCACTCAACGGCGAATTGCAACACATCGCTCGCTCGTTCGCTGGGAGAATGATTCCAAAAATAAAAGACTGCCACGATTGCAGTACCGCATTCTATCAATACTGCATCGCTTAGGAAATGCGCTGGTGTATCGTAAAATTCGCCAAGCAGTTGCGCCCCAGCTTAAATGCGCGATTACAGGTGGAGCAACGCTACCCGCTTACCTAGATAACTTCTTTGAAATCCTGGGAATTGAGATTCTCAACGGTTATGGATTAACTGAAACGGCTCCAGTGCTTGCTGCCCGTCGAATCAATCGAAATGTTCGGGGAACGGTTGGTCCTGCTTTGCCAGGAACGGAACTAAAGATCGTTCATCCTGAAACTGAATTGCCTTTACCGAGCGGGGAAACAGGATTAGTTATGGCAAGAGGAGCGCAAGTCATGATTGGCTATTACGAGAACCCCGAAGCGACGGCACAAGTGCTTTCTGCGGATGGTTGGTTCAACACTGGAGATTTGGGGTAGTTAACGCCAAATGGCGATCTTGCGATCGCTGGACGGGCAAAAGATACAATTGTACTATCAAATGGCGAGAATGTAGAACCGGAACCTTTGGAGAATCATTACAAACAAAGTGCTTACATTAGTCAAATTGTACTGCTTGGACAAGATCGTAAGCGATTAACGGCATTAATCTATCCGAACTTAGACAGGATTGCAGCTTGGGCAACAACGCAAAAATTGTCCTCAGTCCCAGAAACCGAATTGCTCAACTATCCTCAAGTTCGCCAGTTGATTAAGGCGGAATTGCAACAGCATTCTAGTCCGCGTGCGCTCTACGTAGTCAGTGACTTTCGCTTTGTGCCTGAACCATTCTCGCCGGATAACGGCTTAACAACACAAACCTTAAAAATCCGCCGTGCCAAGGTCGAGCAACACTACGCCCATCTACTCGACGAGATGTACGGCTAACTCAAAATCGCTCCTCACTTCACTGTTCCTCGTGCCTCTCCTTGGTTCTCTCCAAGCATAGAACAGAGGAAGGGGTACTCAGGGGAACATTTTTTTGCAATCACTAGGAGACTATATCATGCAATTGTTTCAAAAACACTGGAAGCGATCGGTGGCAACTTTTGGTAGTTTGATGCTGAGTTTTGCGTTAGCGCAGCTTACCGAAGGTATCGCCCCGACCGCCCATGCTACTACCCACAATCAATCTGTTGCCAATGAATCTGCTGCTATACCTGGAATCTTCAACGAGGCTCCCTTTAGTGGGGGATTAAACGCCCTAAATCTACCTCTCGCCTCCCCGATCGTGCCTCCTCTGCCAGAGCAACTCCAACCGCCTAGCGCGATCGTTACACCCGTAGATGGGGAAATCAAAATGCAGCTTACTAATCCAACCAATGCTACGATTTCCTTTGAGGTGTTTGGGCATACCGAATCGCGGATTCTACCCGCACGATCGAGCCTCACCCTTAAAGCTCTGCCTGCTCCGGTTGGCGCAACCTTTAGACGACAAGATGGCGGGTTACTCAACATCCAGCCTCAAGCCAAGACCACACCTGGATTGTTACAAATCACCTTTAATGAAGCAACAGATTTGAGCCAGGACAGAATTGCCCTAGAAATCCAACCAGATGGCGCTGTTTTTCTGAATTAATCTCTCGGTCAAATCATGAATAACTCTTTGAATCGTCGTTCTCAATCGACAATCGAAATTTCAAGCAATTGGCACATGCTAGACGCAGAAACTGCATTGGATTTGCTTGATAGCGATCGCAAAGCCGGATTGAGTCACGCCCAAGTTCACGATCGCATCATCAACTTTGGGTTGAATGAACTCAAAGAACAAGCAGGACGCAGTGCTTGGCAAATTTTGCTCGATCAGTTCACCAACATTATGCTGATTATGTTGATTGCTGTTGCGATTGTTTCTTCTTTGCTAGGAGAAGCGAAAGACGCGATCGCAATTTTTAGCATTGTTGGCATCAATGGACTGCTTGGATACGTGCAAGAAAGCCGTGCAGAAAAGGCATTAGCTGCCCTCAAACAAATGGCAGTGCCAATGGTGCGAGTGTGCCGCCAAAGTACCATACAGGACATTCCAGGGCGGGAACTCGTACCTGGCGATATTGTCTTGCTCGAAGCGGGAGGACAAGTGCCAGCAGATGGACGATTATTAGAGGGAGCTAACATGCGGGTGCGGGAAGCAGCACTCACCGGAGAAGCGCAACCCGTCAGCAAAAATGCCAATGTGGTTCTAGATGCAGATGTACCTTTGGGCGATCGTGCCAATTTGATGTTTCAAGGCACAGAAGTGCTTCAGGGTCGCGGCGTTATGGTTGTTACGGCGACCGGAATGAATACTGAACTCGGTCGAGTCGCTGCGCTGCTTCAAGGCGTTGAAAATGAACCCACTCCGCTACAACGACGCATGAGTTTGTTAGGCAATGTGTTGGTGAGTGGGGCATTGATTTTGGTCGCGATCGTAGTTCTGGTGTCGGTGACAAACACGCCGGATGGCTGGAGCCGTTTGTTAGCGGGAGATTTCACGCCACTGCAAGAGCCGCTTCAGGTTTCTCTGAGCATGGCAGTGGCAGTTGTTCCAGAAGGATTGCCAGCGGTGATTACAGTGACGTTAGCTATTGGGACACAACGAATGGTGAGACGCAATGCTTTGATTCGTAAGTTACCTGCGGTCGAAACGTTGGGTTCAGTCACGACAATTTGTTCCGACAAAACAGGAACGCTCACCCAAAATAAGATGGTGGCTCAAGCAGTGCAAACTGCCTCAACTGCTTACACGGTAACGGGTCAGGGTTATGTGCCAGAGGGGAGCTTTCTCAAAGACGAACGCCCCCAAGATCCCGAAGCCAATCCAGAACTCTATACCCTCTTGCTAGCTGGCGCGGTTTGCAATGATGCCGTTCTTAAATGTGAGCCTGGAAATCATTGGACGATTGTGGGCGATCCTACCGAAGGGGCATTGTTGACCTTGGCAGGCAAAGCTCGGTTACACAAGTCGCAGTTGGAGCCACATCTGCCTCGCGTGAGTGAATTTCCTTTCTCTTCAGAACGCAAGCGCATGAGTGTGATTTGTCGCATCAATGATTCTGGGCTGAGGACTGACTGGCATTCTTTCCTGAACGCGGCAGCCAATAGCATGGAATCGCTGAATTCCTATGTAATGTTTACGAAAGGATCGCCAGAAATAGTTCTCGCCCGTTGTCATCGAGTGCAGATCGAACAGTCTGTTGTGCCACTGACCGACAAGCAACGCGCCCAAATTCTGCAACAGAACGAGAATTTAGCACAGCGAGGCATTCGCGTTCTGGGGTTTGCCGTTCGAGATCTTGTATCTGTGCCACCCGAAGACAGTGACGATCGCACCGAGCAAGAATTAGTTTGGTTAGGACTGGTCGGAATGCTAGATGCTCCTAGACCTGAAGTTCGTCCAGCCGTTGATATGTGCCGTCAGGCGGGAATTCGTCCCATCATGATTACTGGCGATCATCAACTCACGGCAGTTGCGATCGCGGCGGAGCTTGGTATTGTCGCCTCGATCGAGGCGACGGCATTGAGCGGTCAAGACTTAGAGAAAGTCTCTCAACCTGAGCTAGAAACATTAGTGAAAAACATTAGCGTCTATGCTCGCGTTGCACCAGAACACAAGCTCAGAATTGTGCAAGCCCTTCAGAAAAATGGTGAATTTGTTGCCATGACTGGAGATGGCGTGAATGATGCTCCAGCAATTAAACAAGCGGATATTGGGATTGCAATGGGCATCACTGGAACGGATGTGAGCAAAGAAGCGAGTGATATGGTATTGCTTGATGATAATTTTGCCACAATCGTGGCAGCGACTGAAGAAGGTCGAGTCGTTTACACTAACATTCGTCGCTTCATCAAGTACATTTTGGGGTCAAACATCGGTGAAGTGATTACGATCGCCGCAACGCCAATTTTGCTCGCGGGTGCAGGGGTTCCACTCACGCCGCTGCAAATTTTGTGGATGAACTTAGTCACCGATGGTTTACCCGCGCTGGCGTTAGCAGTAGAACCTCCTGAACCGGATGTGATGTATCGTCCCCCGTTTAATCCACAAGAGAGTATCTTTGCACGCGGATTAGGGAATTACATTGTACGCATTGGATTAGTTCTAGCGATCGTGGTGATATTCATGATGCTAATCGTGTTTCCATATCGCGCTCAATTTGGAACTAATCCTGATGCTTGGAAAACGATGGTGTTTACCACGCTATGTCTTTCACAAATGGGTCATGCTTTAGCTGTTCGTTCTCAAACTCAACTCACAATGGAGATGAATTTATTTTCAAATCCTTATGTATTGCTTTCAGTAATCACAACTACTTTATTACAGTTGGCGCTAGTTTATATCGAACCATTACGAGTCTTTTTTGGAACTTATTGGTTATCACCCTTACAACTCGTGATTTGCTTTGGGTTTAGCGCCTTAGTTTTCATCTGGATTGAAGGCGAGAAGTTACTTCTGCGATGGGTGCAGTCTTCTCAAAAACGATCGACTACTCCTGTCCGTTAATTTCTACTTTCTCACTCGCGAGCATGGCTCCAGCCAAACAACTCCAAACTTCAAAACTTCTGTGCGATCTTCTCGACCAGCACGAAGGCGATGAAATCCGGCTCAAAGATTTGCTGCACAGTATGGGCGATCGCGTGTAACTTACTTGAGATCGCAGCACTAATTGACACCGTGCCATGAGGCACGGTGTCCCAAGCTGGCGCTTCCCTGATGCAAATATGTCCTAGACTTTTACTTTCTTAATCTTTAAGCTTCTTAAATAAGCAGTAGGATTTTCTGGGTCAAACTTAATCCCATCAAAAAATTCTTCAACGCCACGAGATGTATTTGTGGGAATATCAGCATCGGTAATGCCTATTTCAGAAGCGTTTTCTCTCCACAAATCCTCTCGGTTGACGCGATCGATGAGCGCTTTGGCATTAGCTAGCGTATCTTCAGGGATAAAGCCCCAGCGAACGCTTTCGGTCAAAAACCAAAGGTCGTGGCTTTTGTAGGGATAAGAAACGCTACCTCTTTCATCTTTCCAGTAAAAGGTTGCCATTGTTCTGTCGTCAATGGTGCGACCATCTCCCATGTCGTACTTACCCATGAATGGGTTTACAAGAACATCCACTGGAACGTTAAAGAAATTTCGCTGTGAAAGAATTTGCGCCAACTCCTGTCGGTTGTCAAAATTATCGCACCACTGCTGTGCTTCCATAATGCCTTTTAAAAGAGCTTTGGTGGCTTTAGGATTTTTGTCAACCCAGTCTGCCCTCATCGCAAAGTATTCTTCTGGGTGATTTTTCCAGATCTCGGCTGTTAATGCTGCCATATAGCCAATGTTGTCTTTAACAATCCGATAAGGCCAGGGGTCGCCAGTACTAAAAGCATCCATCGTTCCTGTCTTCATATTCGCTACAGTTTGTGCTGCTGGCACTGTTAGCAGTTGGACATCATTATCTGGATCGATGCCGGATGAGGCTAACCAATAGCGTATCCAGAACTCTTGATTGGCTTGGGGGAAGGTGTAAGCAGCTTTGAATTTAGTGTCTGCCTGTTTGAGCTGAGAAAAGAGAGTTTCCCCACCCTGGGCAATCTTCAATCCGATCCCTTGTCCTTTGTGCTTACCAGCGATCGCAATTCCATTGCCTTGAGTATTCAACTGAGCTAAAACATACATGGGGATTTTTTGGTTGCCTTTGGTAATCCAGCCTTCAGAAATCTGATAGGGCATGGGCATC
>ERZ1066120.633-NODE-633-length-30276-cov-7.390523_pt1 | contig 30276 bp, 32 predicted proteins | sample MGYA00382767_ERZ1066120 | MGnify/ENA primary metagenome ERZ1066120 (study PRJEB33369, sample SAMEA5778350) | biofilm metagenome | biome: Industrial cooling water; feature: Water cooling tower basin; material: Biofilm | place: United Arab Emirates | collected...
CTCAACGGACGCTTTGCGCTTTCGCGCTTTGGCGTTTCAAAATCGGCGCTCACAGGGGCGTGTTGGAACCCTTGAGATTTGTTCCTCACCACCTGTGAGCCTCGATTTGATGGTTGAGACCAACGCTTCCAGAAAAAACTTTACCCCTGCCCAAAACCCGAAAACCAAAATCGGCGAAGTTCCGGCGCAAACGCGGCGACTTTCCGTTTCGGCCCTTTTGTCACCCAGGGTGACAAAACAAAAAGCGCGTTTATCCCTGGGGATAAACGCGCTTTCGATGGTTGTTGAATCATGCGACTTGCAGCGCCAATTCCCGCATAACGCGTTGGCCAAGCGCGCGCTGAGCGCGTTTGCGCTCGACCAAAAATTCGAGGGTTTCGCGGGAATGGCGACGACGACCGTGACGCATATATTTGCAAATCAGGCGCTGCGCTTCATCGCGGCTGAACATCCAGTGACCTTGATGATTCGGCCAAATTTGTTTCGCCCAGTTGATGAGCGTGTCAATCGAAACTTCGCCAATCGCGTCGGCGATTTCGCGTGGGCGATAATCGTCGAACGAACTAATCGTGGGCAGCAGCAGCAGCACGAGTTGCCAGTCGTCCAGCAGCGAAACCGGCGAGTTTTCGGCGTTCGATACCGGTGGAGCAGAATGGGAAGCGGGCGAAATTTCAGGGGGAGAAGTGGGAAACGGATTCGACATGGACTCACACAAAATCGGGTCGGTGAACGGGTCAGAAAACGCCTCGTTTTGGGGAGGCAGAAAAACGGCGGGCACAATCAAAATATAAACGACGCTTTCACTCGAAAAGCGCAAAGCGGCAAAAACTCGGCGCTTTTCCGGCGAGATGTTGGGGATAAACACAAATTTCGCCAACTTCCCGCCAAAATCAGGCGAAATCGCCCTACTCCACACGAAACCATTTTTTGCTGCACAAAAGAAAGATTATGTGCAGCAAAAAACGAAGGAAAAACGGACGCAAAGACAGAGATTTTGCGTCCGTTTCATTGAGATTACTGTCAAGGACTTTTAGGCTGGATGGCCAGAATTTGGCGTTCAATTTCGCGCAGTGGTGTAAGCCAATTCCCCTTTAAGAAAATCGTGTCGTTCGTGTTGTCTCCGGCACGCACGATAACTTCCTGTGTGGCACACAATTCCAAGAACTGAAGGAGCGGGATGTCGGCACCCATCGCCTCGGCTTTGCCATCGGTCGAGTCCATAACTTTATAAACCGAGGGGTCGAAGGTGTGCGTTGTTTCGCCCGCCCGCACGAAAAATTTTTGGTTCAGGAGAGAGGAAGTCGAACCGCTTTTAATGACGCCAAAACGAACTTTTTCTGGAACGGCGGGCGTATCGCCACTGTATGAAAACGCGACTTGAAAAATGAGATTGGGACGGTATGCGACGACGGCGCGGCGATTCGAGAGGTTGTGAATAGGGTCGCTGTCCTGCATCGTTACGGTGCGCCCCAAGATGAGTTTCGACTGCTGATTTCCAGCGATGATGGGCACCTTTTTGTCGGTGGGCAATGAGGCTGAGAGCGTGCCGAGAGAATCCAAATCGCCGCCTGCCAATTCACCACTGGCCACGATGCTCTCGCCAGTTTCCAGAGCGAAACCAATCTTGCTGGCTTTGGAAAAATCGGCCAGAGTTTCGGGACTTATTGCAAAGCTAATGCTCTCGCTTGATTGGTTTTTACGCCCCCACAGCGTCATTTTCGAGGAGAAATCGTTGTCATAAAACGGGTAGAACACCTGCTGCTTGCCGTCAACGACAAAAGTTACTCGGTTGACTTCGCTCCACTGCGATTTGTGCGAGCGGACATCATAGCCATTTTTTTGGTTGGTATCGCGCCGAAACGACCAAATCAAAACCGGTGGATACGAAATCTCTTTGCCCGGATAGTCGTAATGAACGACGTAATAGGTGTTCACCAACGTGTTGCCACCGAAAAAACCGCCACTGCGTTTTTTGATGCCTTCCTGAACACTGATTCGTGTCTGGTCGAGGACTTTGTTGTAATCCTTGCGAACTTCAGGTTTGGCCAACGCTGGATTTTGAGGAGCTGTAAAGCTCGCGGCCAACAAAACCGCAATGAAGGGAAGATTGGAAATTTTCTTCATGTCGTGATTTATTTTAGCTATGTCAACGTTCGCAGGAACATAAGCGCTCACGCGCAATCGTCTCATAACTCGGCTCTCGTTCAATGCCAATGAACCGGTGGCCGCGCCGAATCGCCGCCACACCCGTCGTTCCGCTTCCGGCGAACGGGTCGAGAATCAAACCGCTTCCAGGCACGATGCCCAGTAAATCTTCCATCAGCGGAGTGGGCTTTCCGGTTACGTGATGCTTGTCGCTCTGCCTCACGACGTGCGAAAACACTCCGGGCAGCGATTTCACACCGCGCTCGAAGGGCATCGGCCCTTTTGAACCCCAGACCACGAACTCAGCCTGCGCCGCGAAACGCCCTCGCGTTGGTCGGCAAGCGCCGGTTTTATCCCACGCTACAACGCCGCGCCAGATAAAATCCGCCGCTTGAAGCACGTCGGTCGTGAGCGGCAACTGGCGCCAATCGGTGAAAAGCAAAATCGGCGCGCCTTCTTTGGCGACGCGATAGCATTCGCTCAGCCACTGGTGACACCAGAACGCAAAACCGCGCTGGTCACGTTGGTCGCCGCCGAAATGCGGGTAAGTTTTGGCCGTGTCGGAGTTCTGGTATTTTTGGCGCGGCGTTTGATTGGTGCGCGCGCTCGACGACGCGCCACCTGAATTGTAAGGCGGGTCGGTCACGATGGCATCGACGCTGGAATCGGGCAACGTCCGCAAAATCGAAAGGCAATCGCCCAAATGAAGCTCGAAATTTTCGTTCGACATTATTGGCGCACCTCTTTTTGGCGAAGTTTGGCTTCGACAATTTCGCGGCTGGGAACGCGGCGACCGGCGAAACAGATGCGGCGAATCACGCGACGGGCTTCATCGAAGGAAAGCCGATATTGCCCGTCGCGCGACGGCCACAAGTCGCGGCAATGCTTCATCACTGCGCGCGGCGTGAGGCCAAACAGCGCGGCGATATCGGCGGGGCGATACCATTCGGCGCCCGGAGGTAACAGGCGCGACATCAATTCCCACAGTGGGGAATCGTCGTTTCCCATGAGCGGCTTTGGAAGGGCGATGCTGGGAGGAAGAGGGAAAGTAGCAAACACGCTCTAAGTCGTGACAAAAAGAAATGGCGACGCCAAAAAAACGAAACGGAAGTTCAAGCCAAGTTCAAATCAACTCATGTTTTGCTCCCATTTCGCTTCTTCAATCGAAGCCGCAATCTCCCACAAATCTAACTCGCGTTTTTGAATGTCCGCGCACACGATGGCTTCGACCGCACGATAAATTCGGCTGCCAAAGGGCACTCGCCAAAACCCGCGACGGCGTAGCTCGACCGCGACGATTTCGTCAATCGTCGCGCACTCTCGAAAGGACAGCGCGGCGCAAAATTCCGCTATTTCACTCTCGCCCAGCATGGGCGCAGACATTCGCGGCTTCATTTGCAGAGTCACCCATTTCATGGGGCTTCACCTCCCGCAACGTGCGGATTTTACGCGGCTTTTCGCAGCTCGATGACCACCTGATTTTTCACTTCGCGCCATTCTGCGTCTTCGAGAATTTGCGGGCGCGCGTCGTCCACGTCGGCCAACGCCAACACTCCGGCGTTGATGTCGCGCAGAATCGCCGAAACGAACGCTGTGAACCGCGTCTGCTCCACTTCCTGTGGCGGCGATTCATCGAATCCGGCTTCATCAGCCTCGTTTTTCGGCGCCGCGCCGTTGACATGAGCTTTCGCTTCGGCCTGGGCGAACGCCTGAGCCAGCGTTCGCTTTGCTTCGTTTCTCGATGTGGCCTTTAGCTCTTCGAGCCAGGCACGCGTTTCGGGGTCGCGCAGCATTTTCAGACGGTGCGCCAAAACTTCGGGCGAGCGCGCGTTGAAAAACTCGGCGGGCTTGCGCTCTTGCAAATCGGCGAGCGCATCGTCGGTCAGGCGTTTTTTCAACGCGGCGGGCAACGCCTCGAAATAGGCGCGCGCTTCGCCCGTTTCGCGCTCTTCGATGGCCTTGGCCTGCTCGGTGCGAAGCTGACGCAGCGCGCCTTCGAGCCACGTCGCGGGCGGCTGCGAATCGGCGACTTTATTCAAAAAGCACTGCGTTTTATTCCATTTGTGCCCGGTTTTCTCGTGAAATTCGTCGCGCGACTCGTCGAACGCTCGCCAAACGCACAAAAACCACCGCAAACGCGCCGGGTCGAGGCCGCGCAATTTCGGGTGCCGCGCCGGATTATCAACCGGCTTGTCGAGGCCGTATTTCTCAAAATTGTCGGTCAGCGCGCCCAAAAGCTGCCCATCTGCGAGCGATGCCGCTGGCCACGTGGCGACGAGCGCCGTCGCGTCGGCGTCGGAGAGTGAAATTCCACGCGCGGCGGCAAATTCCAAAAGCATCGATTTCACGCAGTCGGTGGGCGAGTGCGATTCGCTCGGTGCCGCGAAAGCGGCATTTGTAGGGGATTGAATTTCGTTAGAAATTTCAGCAGCAACAGCATCGGTTTTTTTCAAAAAATTTCGCGTTGATGTGGTTGATGTTCTTTTTGAAAAAGGCTTTGGGTTCTTTATGTATATGTCTCCCGTTTTTTCGGAAGAGGCCTCCCGTTTTTTCGGGATACCTACCTCGTTTTTTCGAGAGGCTATGTGCGTTTTTTCGTTTTCGGGGGACGCCTCCCGTTTTTTCGGGACACCTCCGCCAAACTTCGGGACACTTAAATCGCCGTAGGTTAACTCGTAAATCATGCCTGGATTTGGCACGATATGGGGCATATTGTTGGTTTTCAGGCCATTTCGCAAAATGACAGGCTCGGCCCACGTCGTGATGAGGTTGCGCGATTTCAGGAAGGCGATAATGTCTTGAAGCTCGCGTTTCGAGCAACCGACCGCTTGGGACATGATTTCGTAGTCCTGATACATCGCGTCGCCATCGAAGCGCTTCGTCACGCTGACTTCGTGGCCTTCGGCATCGCGCTCGACGCGCGCCTGGTAGAAATAGCAGATGTAGGCCAAAACGTAAGCCGCGTCGCGGTCAAAGTTCCAACCGCGCTTTCCCTCTCGGCTGAGCAAGGGGTGGCCAATCCACCGGTGGTCAATAATGATGCCTTCAAATTTGAAGGTCGTCATTTCGTCAACCACCTCGTTTCCGGTTCTGCGGGATGGGCCGCGTGTCTCAAAATTGTCGTCGTGTAAACTCATGGCGTTCCTTTGTGAACACGCCGCGCCTCGATTTCCAGTCTGTTGCGCGGCGTTAATCGAGCTGATTATTCAGCGGTTTCAGTAGCGTGACTTAACACGCTTTGCTCAAGCGCCTACAGGCACTCCTCCAAAAACAGTTTCCGTTTCCGGTTCGTCTTGTGCCTGAGGCACGAAGGTGTGAGCCACACCTGGAATTTCGCGGATGCGAAGGTCGACGGGCAGTTCGCTCCATTTGCCGCCTTTGCGGTCGGTGCAGCGCATTTCGCGCGCGAGGTAGGTTCCCAGTTGCTTGAAGAAAAAAGCCACGTCGTTTTCGCGGCAAGCCGCGTGAATGTCGTGAACCCATTCCATCTGCATGGGTCGAGGCCGCGCGCCCGATTCTCCGCCGACAATGGCCCAGTGGATGCCTTCGTAGGACACCTTATCAACAGGGCCAATGAGAGGTTCGAGCGAGAGGAAACGCAAATGCGCCGGAATTTGAGCCAATGTTCGCGCGCGGTCTGCCACCTTGTTGTCTTCGACCGAAGCGCCCAGCCAGACATTGGCATAGCCCTGCGCCCAATCATCGGGTAGGCTCTGCTCGATGCGTCCAGGGCGCTTGGTGAGAAGGAGCCAGTCCAATTCAGGTGTGGCGCGAATCAATTCCCAAAGGCGTTCTAATTCCCCTTCTGGCGCTTCTGGGTCAAACACGTCGGCCATCGAAGCGCAAAAGACACGCGGGCGCTCGCCTCCCATTGCGTTGGAAATGCCCGCCGCGTTGTTCCAACGCAATGGCTCTTCCCAGTAGCCGTCGCTAAGTTTTCGTCGCTCTTTTCCTTTGCCCCAGACATCGTGGCCGTAGCGTGTGGCCAGGTTTTGGGCGTAGCAGAAACGACAACCCTCGGAAACCGTAGTGCAGCCCCACCAGGGATTGAAGGTGTGTGTTGTCCATTCGATGGATGAAAATTGTGCCATTGTGTTTTGGGTGTGCTTCACTGCTTAGGTTTAAGCAGGTATCGTGCGATTCTTCCCGCTGCCGCATTTTGCGATGCAAAACAAAAAAGGTAGATTGGGCCTTGGGAATTGGAGAGCGTCATCGGAGTCGGAACGTGTTCAAAAACGGTTTTGAGTCGCTCGACGAAGAAATCACCAATCGCCCCAAAATTGGCCGTTTTGATGATTTTCTCCTCCGATTCTTCAGCATCTCCAAACATCTTCATTTGGACTGAAAGCTCTTCGGCCTTGGGACTATAAAATCGGTCGAGCCACTCTTCTGTCCCCAGCGTGCGCGTCAAGCCTTTGGCCCAGTGGGGCGGTGGTGGCCCATTGCGAGTGAGCAATCGGTTGACGGCCAGACCGATGGGAAACAACAGCCACAAATCAACCTTAGCGCGGCGCCCGATGTGTTCGATGGTAGCCCAATCGACCTGCATTCCGTAGGGGTCGAGAAACATCACCGCCCGCCATTCACGCCAGTAGGTTGAGTCGACAATCTCACGTAGGGCGCGGTTGGCGTCGCTTTGTCGAATATCGATGTGAGGCGCCAAGTGTGGAAAATCATCGCGTAGGGCGTGAAGTTGCTGCACGTGTTGAGGCTTTTTGTCCACGAAGATGTAGCGGTCAAACGGCTGAGGAATCCCCAGCGCAATACGTGCGCTACCATCGAGGTAAGCCCTTGTTTCGGGCGAAGTCAAAGGTTCAGCAACCAAAGGCTCGCCTTCCTCTGGATCTGCATCATCAATGGTTTCAAAGAGATTCCATTTGTCAGGTGCCAAATTTTTCTTTTCCTTTGGCGTGATATATCCCGTGCCCGCGAAGGCGTCCACGTAGATTGTCCTTAAATACTGACGAGCCGTTGGATTACCGCGCAAAATCGTCATGTAAGCCGGGAGGTAACCCGCCAAACAATCGAGTTTTTGTTGTGTCCAAGTGCCGCCAAAATTGTGTGGTTGATTCATTTTCTCTCCAACTCCAACGGATTGAGCCGCACGATGCCGCGCCAGGTGCCCACGAGCTTCACCTGAGACACCGGAACTACGATGTCGCGGTAAAGTGGGTTCGAGGCACGCAGCGTCACGGTTTGGGTTTTGTCGTCGAAAAAAACGTGCTTGGGCGTGGCTTCGTAGTCGTCGCCGACGCACACTGCCGCGATTTCGCCTTGCTCCAAATCCCAGATTTTGCGACCGCAGCGCAAATGCACTTCGTCACCGTCGAAAATTCCGTCGCCAATCATCGAATCGCCTTTGACAAAAAGCGTCCCAAACTGTTCGGTGCAAGGCAGCATTTCATCCCACGACTCGCGGAAAAGTGGCGCGCCTTCCATGTCGCAGCCGTCCGTTTCAGGAACCGCGCGCAGATGGCCAGCCGGAATTTCTCCCAGGATGCGCGCGCCGCAAAAGCGCGCGGCGCGCTGCCCCAAATCGGTGAGATGCACGATTTTGGTTTGGCCCTTGGCGCCTTCGAGCCACACGTAACCCTCCTCAACCAACCGCTCTAACTGCGACGTTATCGTCGAGTGGCTCGCTTTGAGTTCGTCCATCAAATCGCGCATCAGCGGATTGCGCCCGCGCCGATGGACGCGCGAAATCGCCCGCAACACGTCGCGGAAGGATTCTTTGCGAAGGCAACCTTGAAATTCCATTTGCTTTATTCGTGAATTTTCACGAAATTGGCCCCAGTTTGGGCCAAACTTCAGAAACCTGCAAGGGTTTCAGTGAAATTGGGGTTCATCGCTTATCGTTCAGCGCTCGGCGCGAGCGTTTAGCGAGGCGTTCGATTTTGCCGACCAGCTCATCGAAAACCGGGAAATCTTTGGCCGCGATATCGAGTTGTTCGAGGCCAATGGCGGCGCTTTCCATCATCGAAAGCGCGAGTTTGAGTTGGCCAAAGGTCTGCTCCGGCAGTTTTTCGATTTGTGCCACCGGCGAGGACGGCTTGGTTTGGTCGGGCGCCTCGACGAGGCCGATTTTCGAGCGGCGCTCCTGGGCAGCGGCCTGCGCTTCGGGCGACAGATGTTTTTTAGCGAGGTAATGCTCGGTCGCCTGGTCAACGAGCGCGCCGATTTCGGGCTTTTTCTCGCGCAAAAATTCGACGCGCGTTTTGCTTTCTTCCTCGGCGCGCGCGCCGCTCCAGCCTTTACCTTTGATTTCGCGCAAAAACGAGCGCTGCTCGTTGGGCCAGTGGCGCAGCGCGTAAAGCGCGCGGCCATGCCGCTCGTTGATTTCGCCGCTTTCGATGGCTTTTTGCGCGGCTTCGGGCAGTTCGAGCAACGAGACAATGCGGCCAATCACCTGGAAATTTTCGCCCAGAAACTCGCCGACTTTGCGAAGCGACACCGGCTTGGGCAAGCCCTCACTGAGCGCGTCGCGCGTGTCGAGGTAAAAGCGCGCGTTTTCGAGCGGCTTGAGGTCGCTGCGGCTGCGATTCTCCTTGTAGGCAATGCGCCGCATTTCGAGCTGCGAAACCGATTCGCGCACGACCGCCAGAATTTGACCACGAAATTTTTCGCTCTGCTTTTGCTTGGCTCCGGCGTTGGCGTAAATTTGCGTGTTGCCGACGAGCGCACCGTTTTTCACCGCGTATTTGCGGCGATGGCCCGCCACGACTTGGTAACGACCGGCGCGCGTGGGGTGCGGCGTCACCAAAATCGGCTGCAACTGACCATCCATGTTGATGGCTTCAACCAGTTCGCGTAGTTCGGCTTCGTCGTAGGAAAGTCGCGGTTGATACGGGTTGTCGTCGAGGAGTTCGACATCGAGCCAGCGCGCTTCGCTGTTGAGGGGTGCGGTCGGTTGTTCGGCAGCGGGGCGCGTGGCCTCGGAAAGCGCGCGGCTTTGCGATTGATTGCGAAGCCCGTCGCGCATCCGGTCGCGGCGCTGCGCGAAGGAAATCACGCCTTTTCCGCCGCGCTTCGACAGCGGCAGGTCGGCTTTTTCGGCGGCTTCGGTTTCGGCGTTTTTGGCGATGGGGAAGAGTTCGTCGGCGTTCATTGGTGGCTGCTCCGCTCGCAAACTTCGCGCGCCAGGGCCGCATAATCGGCGCCAACTGGCCCGCTCGCTTTGGCGCCCACGTCGGAGAGAGTTTCCTGGCTCATGGCGAGTTCGTTGATGCGTTCGGCCTGGCGAATTTTCGAGCCGAAAACGAGGTCGCCCCAGGTTTCGTGGGCCTGTTCCTCGATAAACTTCGCGGCATTGGTCGAGCGAAATCGCGTCAGCAAAACGCCCAGCAGCAGAATTTCGTGGTCGTGATATTCGCCGAGTTCGCGCGCGCTGGCGACTGTCGAGACCGCGTTGAAAACTGCTGCCGGTTCGCTGTTCACGGGCACGATGATAGCGTTCGAGGCCAAGAGCGCGTTGCGCGTCACGGCGCCCCACCCCGAAGGGCAGTCGATAAACACGAAATCGTAATCGGGCAACTCGGCGCCGCGCCGGAACTGTGCCCAGCGTTTGAAAGCGCGCCGCAGCCGCACTTCGCCGCCCGACGCGCCCGAAAGCTCGACTTCGGCGCCTTCCATCGAGGCCGTCGCGGGAATCAAAAACAAGTTGGGCCGCACTTGCTGCGTCGCCTCTTCGATGCCCGCGCCGCCACTCAAAACATCAGCGGTCGTCGCGCCCGAAACGTCGGCGCCCAGGTATTGCGAAAGCCCGCCTTGCAAATCGACATCGAGCAGCAAAACGCGTTTGCCCTGCGCCGCCAAAGCCGCGCCGAGGTTGACCGCCGTGACGGTTTTTCCCACGCCGCCTTTGGTGTTGACGATGGAAATAATCATGATTCGTCGAGGGGCACTCCTTGTTTTTTTGCGAGCTTTTCGATGGCTTCGCGCACCAGGCCAATTTTGGGGATGACCGATTGTTTTTCGTAGTTGCGAACCGTCTTTTCGCGCACGCCAATCAGCCGGGCGAAATCCTCTTGAGGAATTTCCATGTGCGAGCGAAGGCGCGAAACGAGGGTGCTATGTTCGGTTGTTTTGGTTCCAACCGGCCTGCCCTTGCGGACGGGCTGTTCTTGTGTTTCGCTCATGCCGGAAAATTTACCGGAAAAAAAAACTTTTGAAAAGGGGCTTTTTTGCTTGACGCCTAATTAATTTTCCGGTAAATTATTAATCCGTTAGGGACAAAAAAAGAGCGCGCCGCTTCCAATCCGCCAAGACAAGAGCGACGCGCCCAAACGAGAAGTCCCGAAGGAACTACCCAGATGATAGTTTTCACGAATCCGGCCCACAGTGCCGACCGCCCCGCGTTTGTTGACGCATTTCCCACCCTGCGAGAGGCGCACCGCGCCGCGCAAAAAGCGATGTTCGGCGCCGCCCATAAAGCCGATTTGCCCACGAACGAGATTGCGGCCGATTTCATGGTGGACGGAATCAACCAGCTGCTCGGCTTGAGCATCGGGAGCCGCCGCCAATTGACGATTGACGAGATGGACGCCGTGACTGTCGCCATCGAAGCGAACGCTTTCAATGGGCGATGGGAAACGTCGGTGCGCGCGGAAATCGTTTATCGCACCGAAATTCGCCTTACCGTCGTCACCCAGCGCCCACGAGTGTGCCCCGAAGCCGCCGCGCGAATCGAGCGTATGCTCGACCTCTGGAACTAACCCCACTTGGGGGGTCGCTTGGGGGGTAATTCCCCTAAGTGACCCCCTAAGCAAACCCCCCAGGTGAGGCCGCGCAGCTCCCCAGATAACGCGCGGTCTCCCCAGACAAACCCCCAATTTGGAGTCCCTGACAAATGAGCAAATATCGCCTTGCGGCCCTTGTTGCCGCCCATTGCGGAATGTTTCGCGCCTCTGAGCTGCTCGAAACTGCCCCACCCGAAATCGAAGCCAACTGCGAATTTTCGCGCGACCATTACGCCGAGCGCGCCGATGAAATCTCTGACGCGCCCGCTTCGCTCGAAACCGTTGAAGCGCAGTTCGAGCAGCACCAGTGGCTCCAGTTGGGCACCAACCAATTGTGGGCCATGCACTGCGAAGCGCAGCAGCGGTTTGACGAGGCCGCCGAGATTATGCAAGGCCGCACATCGGTGCCATATGACGAGTTTTTTGAGGCCATCGATGATTGGCACCAAGCGATGCACGACCGAGGCGTGATTGTTTCGCGCTATCCGATTACGGGTTTTGGCCTCACGCCCTGCGCCGAACTGCCGTTCCCGCTGGCGCTTCGCCCGCGCATCTTAGCCACATGGGAGACCACCCGATGAGCACCTTCAAAATCGCCATCACTGCACCCGTCGCGCCGCTTTTCAGCGGCGCCGACGTGGTGATGAAACAAATCGAACTGGCGACGCTGCGCGCGCGCCTCGAAGCGCTCGAAGACAAAATGGATGATTTGGCCGACAAAATCGGCGGCCACCGCAGCGATTATCACCTCTGCGTCAATCGTTGGATTACCGACGAAATCATCGAAGACCTCGAAAGCGACCTCGCCGACCTCGAAACCGAGCGCAATTATCTGCGCGGTGAAATCATCGACCTTGAAGCCGACGTGCTTGAAACCAACGCGGAGGAAGCCCGATGAGCAAACAAATTCTGGTGGCCGCGCTTCGCGTGGATAGCGATGAGGCGCCGATTGAAGTTGGCCTCATCGAAAACACGATGTCTGCGCTTCAGCGCGCGGTTGGCGGCAACATCGAGCTGTTCACTCCAGCATGGCGCACGACCAGCTCCGTCGAGGCCGCGCGCTGGCGCGGCGCTGTTTTCATCTACAACGAAGACAGCCTGTCTTTGCCGGTGCACGTGCCCGTCAATATTTACGCCGCCTGTTTGGGGCTGACGATTAGAGGCAACTTGCTGATTTGTAACGAAATTAGCGGAGCGCACGGCAGGGAGTTCACCGACATTTCCCCCGAAATTTTGGCGCTGATTTCCGCGCGTTTCACGAACGTCAAACGCCTCGAAACGCCGCTCGATTTCGAGCAAAACGACTTGGGCTGATTGCCCGCCAACCCAAAAAACTCTGGGGAAATCGGATGGAGTTGTCCCCTTTTTCCCCAGAGTTTTCAATACTCTCACTCAGATGAGATAAAACGCAAATGCAAAATTCCCCATCACTCATCACCCGCGCGCTCGCCGCGCACCAAACCCGCGAATCGGCGCGTGAATTCGAGCGCCGCGCCGCCATCGAAGCCGCGCAAAAACTCCGCACCCAGCGCGCGCTTGAGGCGCAATCGCGCGCCGTGAAGCGCGCCCGCGAGGTGTTAGGCGTTGAGCTGAACGCCCGCGAAATTCTGGTTGAATTCGACCGTTTTGACGATACCGTAAAGGCGACCACGTTTCGCGTCGAAGACCTTGAATTTGAGGCCACGCATCATTTTTTCCGCGAGGGTTCCTGGGCCGTAAACCTGTCTTTGGCCTCGCCCGGCGGTGTTGCGCCGTTCACGCCCATCGAAAATCTCGCCGATTTGGGCGCCGCGCTCGCGGCTCGTGAAAATGGCAAGGAGGCGAAGTCGTGAAAATCTTCGCCGAAAACAAATCGCAAACCGAAGGCACCAAACGGGTTTTCCGTTTGGTGCTGGAGGCCGAAAACGCAGCCGACGCCGCGATTTTATTCCAAAAACTGGGGGAATGGCGCGCCACACCACCGGCGCTCAGCCCCTGGCACACGGCGGTTTTGGAGTTGCTGCAAAAATACGGCGAATCCGACGCCACGACTTTGGCTCATGACCTGGACATCGGCGTCACGACCGTCAACAACCGCCTCGCCACGCTGTTCAAGATGGGGTTGCTGGAGCGCCGAGCCGTCATCGCTCCGGGCGGCGGGCGCGGCTACCTCTACAAATTAGCGGAGGAATCGAAATGAAAACGTCCCTCGGTTTCGATTTGAAAACGCCCTGCTCGAACTGCCCGTTTCGCCGCGACGCCCTGCGTGGATGGTTGGGCGAAGAGCGCGCAAAGGCCATTGCCCTCGCCCTCGACGGCGGCAACACCTTCACCTGCCACAAAACCAAAGACGCCGAAAATCCGCAAATGTGCGCGGGCGCGCTGGTGCTTTTGAAACGCTCGCAAGGCGGTTTTTCGGGCGCGCTTTCGATGGCGTGCGCCTTCGACTGGCTCGACCCACACGCGCTCGACACGAAGGCCGACGTGTTCGAGTCGCTCAACCATTTCGTGGCGCACCACAGCGCCCGACCGGGAGGCGACGAATGAGCCAGCTCGATTTGTTCGGCGACATCACCCCCGAACCTCGAATTTTTCCACGCACCGTCGAGCGCAAATATCACCCGCGAATCGCGTGCGACGTGGATTCGACTGACCCTATGATGTCGCGCCCTTGGTCGATGCGGCTGGGCGCAGAGCGAAACGTTTGGACGATTGCGACAAACACGAAAATTTTCGTCGCGCTGCCCCTCGATTTTGGCTACAGTGCCATTGAACAGATGGCGGGCGAGGCGTGGGGACGCCGCATTTTCAATATCGAAAAGTGGTGGAATGAATCGGCAGCGGCTTTCGCTGGTGTTTCGATTCCAGCTTCCGATCTGCTCGATTTAGCAAACGGTGACACAATTTCGGTTCCAACGCCCGAAAAAATCGCGCGAATTGAAAATTTTCAGGCCCACTTCATAGAGGATGTTTTGCGTGCGATGGGATGGAGCAGCACCCGAAATTTTGAGATTTGGGCGCACATCGTTTCTCGCCGTTTGGTTGATAACGGACGGGGTGTGGATGGCGAGCTGCTGCTATTGCGCGACGATAAAACCGATGCGCGAGCGCTGGTGTGTTGCAAATCGCCCAACGAACAAAGAAAGGAGAGCCACAAATGAGCGACATCATTGGAAAACGTCCCCCGTATTTTGATTTTGAGCCTTACGAGAGGTGCTTTGACGAATATCGTGTGCCCCACAACCTGCCCAAAACACCGCTGTTCCGCGAAATTTTTGTGGCGGGAATGTGGCTCGAACATCACTTGAGCGCGCTGGGTGTCGAACAGGGAATCATCGCTCACGAATGCGAGGATTTGGGCAATTCGCTTTTCACAGCGGCCATCAGCGTGGACGGGGTTGAGTTTCATGCTCCGCAACCGCTCTGGGAAAAAGCGGCGGCGATTGTCAAGCGCTACGAATCAAAAAAATCGGAGGAAGAAAAATGACAACCCAAAATTTCGCGGTCGCGGCGGTTTTCGTCCTCGCGCTGCTCCCCTGGATGGTGTTGTGTGCGTGCGCCGCGCTGGTCGCGTTGGCGGGCTATCGCGTCATGAGCGACGACCGTGAGGTCGAGTTCGACGAAACAACCGCCGAGCGCGCGGTCGTGGACGAAATCGCGGCGCGCGTCGAGGCGCGATTCGAGGCCGAATCGCAGCGCTCCGACTGGCACCGCGCTGCCGAGGGGCGATTGGTGGAGGTGTTTCTGGATTGATGCTCTCAAAACTCGAACCCGAAGAGCGGAATTTTCGTGCGTTGTGCGGAATCCCACCATGTGACCTCAATTTCAAGTCCGCGTTGCAGAGCGCATCGCCAGACACGATACGCCGCGCCATTGATGACATTGCCGGTCAGCCGCAAACAAAAACAAAGCTAAAAATTTTAGAGGCGCGGCTGCGGAAATTGGAGAAATCAAAATGAAAATGAAAATGTTGTTGGAGCTGGAGGGAAACGACCAGCAGCAAATCGACTCGTTTCTGGCTGGTTTTATCGAATCGTTGGGAAGCACGGACGCTGAAATTATCCGCTCGTCGAAAACCCGGCTCGAAATTCGAGCGTTGTTGTCTAACATGCCAGTTCAGATGTCGTTAGAAGAAGCTGAACGCCTCAAATCACTGCTGCATCAGATGCAGCCAGACGCGCACGGCCCTGCAACCCTGGCGCTCGAAATTGTAGACGCCGCCATATTGCTCCGATGAAAACTATTCCCCTTTCCGATTTCAACGAGGCCACCGCCACTGGCGTCTTCTTTTGGTGGAGCAATATTTTGATGGGCTACCAATTGCGCGTGTTGAAAAATGGCCATCTCTGCCATTCGGAAGCGACCGCCTCGCGCGATTTCGCCGTCAAGCGGGCCGCTTTTTTCGAGGCGCAAACCGGCCTCGAAGCGTGCGAAATCTTGGTCGAGCGCATCGAATTTTTCAACAGTGTCGCGCCCCTCGAAATCTCGTTGTAAACCAAGACAAAAAGGGCGCGGTGGAAAATTCCACCGCGCCCTTTTTCTTAGGCTGCGACCAACTCGCCATCGTCAGGCACGAGTGGTTCGATGCTTTCGTAGTCACCCAGATCGGCGTGTAGCGTGTCCCACAAATCAACCTGTTGCTGCAACCTCATCCAAACCCCCGCGCCGTTGCCAAAAAAGCGCCCCAAACGCTGCGCCATTTCCGGCGTGAGAGTTCGGTGGCCGTTGACTAACTGCGAAATCGTGAGGCGCCCCACACCCAAACGCTGTGCGAGTTCGGACTGCGTGAGGTCGTAGGTGTCCAACAAATCCGCCAGCACTTCACCAGGCCTCATCGGGCGGGTTTTCAGCCCCGCCAACTGCTCCAAATGCGTCATCTTTCGTTTTGCTCCTTGCGAATTTTGATACGCCTTTCTGAGAGGTGAGGCGGGAGAAATTTCCCCCGCCTCCGACTGCCTTTGGTGTTAGTGATACTGTCTGAGGTCAACGAGAAAGCAATCCCCGTCTCGAAACTCAAAGGTGATGCGCCAAGGGCCATTGACCTCTATGGCATACCTACCCGCCTCATCTCGGTGCAATTGATGAACGCCGTAAGGACGTAAATCAGCAAGGCTGGTGGCTACGTTTAAAACCGTTAACCTCGCTCTTACACGGCGTTTCAACTGCGGTGAAATGTGGCGCGTATCTCCTAATTCCCAAAGTTCTTGCAGCCCCCCACTTCGGAAGGTGCGTATCATTACGCAATACATTCTACCGGGTTTTGTATTGCCGTGCAATACAAAACCCGGTGGTTTTTTTGGAAATGGCGGTAAGTCAATCAATGCTGCCATCGAAAAGGACAGAACGAAATGCCCATTTTGTCACCCAGGGTGACACTTTCACTCCATCTCTTCTTCAAGCAGCCTTACCATTTTGCCCTGAACACCCTGCGCCTGTTCGATGTAGCGCATCGTTGTGTTGGCGTCGGCGTGGCGCATGGCGCGCTGGACGGCGGGCACGTTGCCGTTGGTTTTTTCGCTGAGTTGGGTGCCGAACGTGTGGCGCAGCATGTGCGGATGCAGCCGCTCGAAACCCGTGAGCGCGCCGTATTTTTCCATCAGGTGGTTGATGGCGCGCAGGGTTAAACGCTGGTTTTTGTATCGGGGTCGGTGGTCGAAATTCCGAAAAAGCGGCGTCTCTTTTTCGGCCAGATGGCCCGATTTTTCGAGGTAAGCGAGAATCGTGGCAACCGCTTTCGGCGGCACTTCGAGCGACTCTTTTTGTGTGCCGCGCCCTTTGCCCAAAACCCAGATTCGCTTTGTCGAAGGCGAAAAATCGCGCACATCCAATTTCACGACTTCGGCGCGGCGAAGGCCCACGCCAAACATCAGGCGCACAATTGCCTCATCGCGCAGCGCGGCCTCGGTTCCGGCGCCGTGTTTGGTGGTGATGGCCGCCAGTAGCTCGCGCACTTGTTTGGGAGAAAGCCCGCCGATTTCGCGGAATTTCCGCACCTTTTCGCCTTGCACCAGGCCGCGTCCATCGGTTTCGCATTTTCCGTGCTGATAGGCACAGCGCAAAAACGCCACAATCGAGGCGCGCCGCCGCTCGACCGTCGCTTCGGCGAACTGCGCTTCAATCATCGCGGCTTTGTATTCGAGCATTCGATACCGAATATCTTCGCGTGGCCACGAAATAAACGTGCCCAAATAGCCCAAAAGCTCTTCGGGCAAACACGCCGTGCCTTTGGGAAGGCGCGCCGTTCCTTCGCGGAAAGTGAGATAAAAATGCTTCAAATCGGCGCTGTAAGCGGCGCGCGTGGCGGCACTGCGCTTTTCGCGCAGCAAAACTTCGAGCAGCTCGCCAGTAGTGATTTGCGCGGCGCGTGGTCGCTCGAAGGCCCGATTTTGATTCCAGTTTTCAATCACCGCGACCGATTCCGGCGCCACGATGATTTCACGCGGATTCCCGCCCGCGCGAATGATGTTCCCCATTTTGTGTCCTCAGTTCGGTAAATTTTGTGTGCCCCCGTCCTCAGCCGGGCATAAGTCGCCACTGGATTCCCGCCCAGTGGCGATTGCTTTTCCGGCCTCGAAAGGGCGCTTCCTGTCGTCTCATTTTACGAAACGCTACAAACGTTCACGCTATTCGCTGATGATGTCGCGCGCCCGCAGCATCGCTAAAATCGCGTTAATTTTTGCAGTGTCAGTCGAGCCGTCGCTCGCCGCGTTGGAGATGGCTGCGCTCGGCGGCGCAACTGGTTCAATTTGCGCTTCGACTTCGTTGATTTCGCGTTCGATGTCGAAAATCGCGTCGTTGACAGCTTGGGCAAAGTCCGCTTCGGAATCCTCGACGAGGCGGATGTTTCTGGGAGTGCTGGGCATGGAAAAATTTCTCTAAAAAATTTTGGTTTTTTGTGTCACACCTTACGGCGCGGCGGAGAATAGCGTCGTCCGGCCAAAACCTCGGTCGCCCCACATCGCCACGCTGCCGCCGACCGGAGCGGCCTCGATTTGTGCGACGGTGCGACCGAGCGCGGACGCCAACTGTGCGCTCGTCCAGGCGAAATCAAAATTCGCGTCCGGGTCGCTGGTGTATTTCGTGACCGATGTCGAAAACGCGCCACTCGTCAAAACGACCTCGTATTTGAAGCCTTGGCTGGTCGGCTTTTCGCTGAGGCGATTGCCTTCGGGAAATCGTGTGCGGGAGCGGCCCGTGAGACGTAAACCGCCGTTTTCGCGCACCGCTCGCACGCCGCTGGGTGATAACGGCTCGATGTTGCGGGCGCGCCACGTGGTTTCGAGCTGCTCGATTTGCGTGTTTTCGGTGCGGTCGTCGCCGTAGCGCGGAATGAACTTGCAGCGCAGATTCTTCCCGATGTGTTTCGATTCCAGCGTGCGGAATCTGGCGGGCATTTTTTCGCCCTCTTCGTTGACCAGTAACACAAATTTCGCGTTGGTCGGCAGCGCTTCGCCCACACGCGCAGCGTTGGCGTGGGGCGAGCCGATGCCCGCTTGCGGATAATCGCTGCCCCATCTGCCCGCTTTCACGCCGGTGAGCGTGTAATCGTTCCCAACTCCAGCGGCTGCGGTCGTGAACGAAACGACGAGGCCGTTTTCAAACACCATCACGTTGTGGCCCACCGCGACTTGCTCTGGAGTCGCGGAGTGCAGTTCGCCGTTGTAGAGTCGCACCGGCATCGGGTTGTCATTTGTGTAACCGGCTTCGGGAGGATTGGGCGTCCAAGGCGCGCGGAGATAGCCCATTGTGGCGCGCGTTTTGGCGATGAGTGGCTCTTCTTTTTTCTTCCAGCCCTCGGTTTCCTCGACCTCGATTTGCATAGCGACGTGGCCCCAGTCGCGCCCCGCGATTTGCGTGGCCGCCATCAAAACCCCAGGCTTGGCAATCATGTCCGGCGAGTTCTCGGAAAGCGCGACGCAATCGCACAGGAACCCAATCGGCGCGCTTTCGCCGTCCGGCAATGGGCTTTCCCAATCTGGCGCTTCGTCTCGGATTGGCAGCGTGTAAATCAGCCGGTCAAGCCCTGTAGCCAGCGAGGTCGTCGGCCCGAAAAACGGCTGATTGGTTTGCGGCAACTCGACTTCCTTCAACCCTTCGGGCGTTTCGATTTGGATTGTATCGGCGGGAAGTAGTCGCAAGTGGCGAAGCCCCCACGAAAGCGGGAACGCTTCGGCGCGCGCGGCTTTTTCGTAGAGCGCGATTTTTGCAGCGCGGTGAGCGCGGCCCGCGTTCATCGAAGCCGTGATGGAAGTCGAATCGCGCCGACCGCCACGCGCGCCACGACTCGAATCGTCGAACGCGCCCGCGCGCTTCACGACGCGAAGGCCGGGGAAATTCTCGCGGCCTGGGTCGGAGAAGTTGATTTCGCCCGCCAGCGGCAGTTCGGCGGCATCGGCCATTTTTTGCTCGAAAACCGGCGTTTCGTCGCCGTCCGATTTTTGCAAAATTTCGCGGCCACGCAAAACCGCAACCGCCACGCGACCGCGCCGAACCGCCTCGATGACACCGTTGCCTTCGCGCAACGTGAAATTGTGCAGGTAGCCGAGTTCTTCGATGGCCGATGCGCCCGATTTGCGGTTCGCCACGACATAGCCCTCGTCGTCGCGCGGCGCCACCGAAATGCCTTCCAATTCGTGCAAATCCAAATCGTCCTCGAAGAGGCTACGCCACGAGCAGATTTCGGCAACGACGGCGCTTAAATCGGTGACGGCGTTGTAGACATCGAAGGTGCAGTTCGGAATCTGGTTGCCGTATTTTTCGAGCGCTTGCCCCTCAAAAAACACGCCCCAAAGCCCAGGATAGGCCGTCCACATTCCGATGCCTTTTTCGGTTTCCAGATACGAATCAATCGGCTGGTTAAAGAGGCCAGGGTAGATGCGAAATCGCCCGTTTTTGTTGCTCGTCCAATGGTTGTTGGCGTAGGTCGTGGTGAATCGGCGCTCATTCCCGTTGTTCCAATCGTAGTAGACCTTTTCGTTCAAACGAATGCGTTTGATCCGCGTAATTGGCCCCATTCCGCCAATCACAAACCAGGTGCCGTCGTAGGTGTATTCGGTGACACTTGGCCCGCCTTTGCCATCGACTTCCTCTTTGTTCTCATCGAGTCCGGGCGAATAAACCAAGACTCCGCTCTGCCGCCAAAATCCCCAGCCTTTGGGAAGTTCGGCGCCTTCTTGCGCGAGCTGGACACCCAAATCTTGGAGTCGTTGGCCCTGTGTTTTTTGGCCGCTGCCCAGGAGCATTCCGACGCCAGCCAAGCCAACGCCCCACCAACCGCCACTCAGAAACGCACCGCCGAGCGTCATCGCCGTGTTGACAACTTTGCCCATTAAAACCCCCCTTTGTCAACCAGCGACGGCACCCGAAACGCGGAGACGAGCGATTGCAGCCAACCGTCAGCCAGCGGCCCCTCGACCACGCGCGGGTTGGGCTGCGCGGCTTTCGAGTGGATGAAATAAATCGGGCCTCCATCGGCGTGGTGATATTTGCCGATGTCGGTCACGAGGCCCACGTGGTTTGGGAAGTCGTCGCCTTCAAAGCGAAACAGCAAAACGTCGGCGGGGCGAAGCAGCGCCAGGTGCGGCGAAATTTTCTCGCCTTCGCCAAGTAAGATTTCGGTTAGCGTTTCGTCACTGGCGCGCCGCGAATACTCCAACCGTAGTGCGTCGTTTTGCTTGGGCTGCCAACCGGCACGCAGCAGCGACTCGATAACGAGGCCCACGCAATCAATGCCGTCAACGCCTCGGCCTCGATGCCGCCAGCGCATGCCCAAAAACGAGCGCGCATTTTGGAGGACATTCTCGGCTGTAAAAATCGAATTTTCCATTTCAAAAACTGTTGGAGTTAGCGGATGCGGTTTGCCGATTCTCTCGTTGGAATCAGCGGTTCGAGCGCGGCATAGCGACCGCTGCCCAGAATGTTTTGGAACTCGGCCAACGTGCGCGGCGCGCGAATTTGGGCGCGCACCGATTGCCCAGGCGCAATTGGCGCGGGCGTTTCGGTCGTGGTCGTAAACCAGCCGGTCGAGGGGTCAAAGGCCAAGACGCCAGTTTCAAATCCGGCATTGGCGCCCGACTGAAACAAAACGATGCCGTCCTCGAAACGCGCATCAGGATATTGGCCACCAATCGGCAAACGAAAACGGCGGCGCGGCCACGCCGAATCAACTTCGGAAACTGCCGCCGTTCGCCGCGCTGGTGGCCCATCGGCGCAGTTGCCGTCGAGATTGAACGATGCGAGTTCTGGGTCGCCCCAGCGCGCGCGGCTATCTCTCGACGTCACTTCCAAAACTTCGCCCTTCAAACGATGAACGAGCGAGCGAAGGCTCCAGGTCACGTCCCGACCTTTGACGGTTCGTGCGCCCAAATGCCCGCGCAAAAGCAACATCGCGCGTGGCGTTCCATCGTCGCCGAGCGGTTTTTTCCAATCGAAAACGAGAAGGTGAAACCGCGCGTTTTCGTAGCGACCGCGCCACACGTCCGCTTCCGAAAGCACCGCGCCGCTGCTCACGTCGCCCATGCAAAACGTCGCTTCCATATTGTCCACTTGTGACGGCGAATCGGATTTCACGACGTTGGAAACGCGAAGCGCGGCCCGGTGGCTGTAAGCCGTCGCGGGCACAACCACATTTCGGTTCGGGCGAATCGGAATGGTGAGGGTGGCCAGCTGCACGGGACGGCGAATGTTGGTCGCGCCGAAAACGCCGCCATCGGCGCGCTCGATGCGAATCGCGTAGGCCACAAACGTGGTGCCGAGTTTCAGAGCGGCATCGAATTCGGGAGAGGCCCACGTCATTGCGTCGCTTCCTCAATTTCGGGGAGGTCGATGGTTTGCCCTGCCAAAGCGTGGGTGCAGTCGCTCAAAAACTGGATGCGGCCATCAGTCACAAACGAGTGGCAAACGCCGCATCCGATGCCGGGAGGCAATGCGATTCCTGTGCGCTGCGTGAAGTTACACCAGCAATCGGGACTGTGGTGTTCAGGGATGTAATGCCCAGAGCGAACTAAAACAGAAGGAGAAAGCGTTGGCCGCTCACAGTCGCCATTCCAAGTCCATTGCGGGCCTGAAGTTGCGTTTGTGACATCAACGACGTGGTGTTCTTTGCAGCCTGGGCAGTAGAATCGAAGGACACCATGTGTCGCACTAAATTTCGCACGGTTCATCAGATTTCGAGGTTTTCCTCCAGAGGCACGTCAAAAGCGCGCACCAAACCAGCGGGGTCGGTCTCGTAGCGTAGCTTCGATTGCGCGAAAATCATCGGGCGATAGAACCCGCCGTCCCATCGTCCGGGCGCCGAAATTCCGGTCACGATGCCGGTGTTTTGGTTGAGCGTGCCGCCCGCCGCGCCGCCGCTGAGAATCACGCCCGATTTCGGGCGTGTGATGGGATGAACGTAAACCAAAGGCCCGAATTTGTAGTGCTTGAAAAGCCGATATTGGCCATCGAAAAGCTCGACGTGCCCTTCGCCATTTCGGGCCGTCGCGGTGTTGTCCATCGGGTCGTCCACCAGGAACGCCATCGCGCCGCCGCTCACCAGAAAAAACGAGTAGATGTCATCGAAGCGAAGTGCGGGCGTGTCCTCGAACTCTTCGCGGATGTAGGAGACGGTGAGTTCCCACACCGCAAACGGGTCGTTTTGGTTGATGTCCCACAGGCCCTTTTTTCCGGTTTTGGTGACATCGAAACTCAAGTCGCCGGTGAGACGAACATAGCCCGGAGGCAAAATCGCCGAAAGTGTTTGTGCCATGATTTACCCTTTCGGGTTGGGGAAGCGTTGGCACATCGAAAGTATCACCCAAAATTTTGTCACCCTGGGTGACAAAATCAGGCTTTGAGCAGTGAACCGAGAATCGAAAACGCGACTTGCTCGCCGCTCGGCTTCGAGCCGGGGCCACCAGAAGAAGAGCCACCTGCTGTGGTTTGGCGAGTAATAATGGTGGCCTCTTTGATGTTTTCCACCGCGTTTTCTATGTAGAAAACCGCGCTTTCGAGTTTTTTTCCGCCTTGCGTTTTGTCGGCAGTGCCGCTTGGCGCCCCACCCAGGGTTCCAGCGAAACCATTGCCGCCCAAAAGAGCACCTGCGGCGCTCATCCAATCCGGCAAGCCATTCTTTTGTGGAATACCGCTTTGGTCGCTCACTTCGCCCCGATTGGGGCGTCTAAACAAGCCGTCTTCGCCTTCTGAAACGTCCACGCCGGTGATGGCTTTGGTGGCCGTGTTCGCCAGCCACTCGAAAGCGCGCCGTTTGGCGATGTCGGCGAGGCCACGCAGATAGTTTTGCACCATTGCCCGCGTGCCGCGCTCCGAGCCTTCGTTCATCGACTGAAAAAGCAAATCACGCAATTCGAGCGCTTTGTCGCGGATGTGACTCAGGCGCTCGCCTTCGCGGGTGATTTCGACTTGCTCCTTCTGCTGCTCTTTTTCCTCCTTGGTGACTTCGCGTTTCGAGAGCAGATTTTGATAGCGCTGCTCGATTTCGAGGCGCGCTGCCGCGCTCGTCACGCCCTGAAGTTCCAGGTCTTTTTGCGCTTGCAGCGTCGCCTCGACCGCTTGGGAAATCCGCCGCCGCGTCTCCTGCAACTGGTTGATTTCAGCTTCGTTTCGTAGTTGCTGCTCGTAAAGCCGCAGCCGTTCCTCGACGTCGAATTTTTCCGATGCGGCCAACTGCGCGTTTTCGGCGCGAAGGCGGGCGCGTTGCGCCTCCAGTTGAAGTTGGATTTGCAGCTCTTCGTCGCTCAAATCGCCGCGCCCAAACAATGCGCGCTGGGCCTCGAAACTCTCGCGCGAAATGACAGCGCCTTCTCGTTCACCGCGATTTTTCGCGGTCGCGCGGTTCCGTGCAGCGCCGTCGTAAGCCGACGCCGCGTCAATTCCGGCGCGGCCAACCGCGTCGAGCGCTTCGTCTTCGCTCATCGTGCCGTTGGCGATGGCCGCTTCGAGCGATTTGGCTTTGGCTGCCATCGCGTTGTATGCGGCCATCGCCCTCGCGCGCTCGCCCTCGTTCATCGAATCATCGCCCAAAAGCGCGGCTTCGACGCCGGTGGCGAGCTGCGATTCTTCAAACTCGCGCTGTGCTACGGCTAATTCCCGCGTCAGCGCGATGCGTTCGCTGATGGAATCGTTGACCTGTTTGCGCGCCAAAAATTCGTCGGCGAGGCGTTTGGCTTCGTCGGCAGTTCGGCCTTCATCGAGCAAACGGTTGAGTTCGTCTTGGTGCGCGACGACGTTTTCGAGGCCACGCGCGATGGCGGCTTCGGGAATGCCCGCCGACTTTGCCAAAAACTCGCGCTGTTGAGTGAGCAGCGCCAGTTCACGGTTTTGCTGCGCGGTGGCCACCGCCACGCGGCGCGCCGATTCATCGCTGCGCGCTGCGTCGTAGGACTGCGCGGCTTTGGCGACGGCATCGGCGGCGATTTGGTTGGCCTCGGCGAAGCGTTTTTGGTTCCAGAGCGCCACGATTTGGCTCGACGAATAAACCTCGACGCGCTTTTGCGCCAGAAACATCGTGCGCTCGTAATCGGCCATGTTGCCGTTCGATTGCGCCAGCGCCTGGGCACTGAGTGCCAAAACGCGCTGTTTCTGGTTTTCGGCGGCGTTGAAGTCGCGCGTCATCTCCGCCGCGTCGTCGGTGGCTGTTTTGCGCGCCGAAGAGTAGTCGGCGGCGTTGGCGACCGCGCGGTCGCTTTGCATCTGGCCGCGCGAAATCTTCTCGCCGTTTTGGATGCGCTCCCAGAGTTTTTGCTGCGCCTGAAGTCGAAACGTGTTCGATTCGCCGGGCCGCGCTCCTTCGTTTACGAGGTTGCCCCAGCCCGCGCGCAGCAGATTGAAATCGCCCAGCAGCTTATTTTGCGCTTTGACAAATTCGGGCGAAGCCGCGACATCTCGTTTGGGCGTCGCCTGAAATTGCGGCGCCGTGCGAGATGGTTGCGAACCGCCACTGGCTCCCGACTGCGCGCTGTATTTCGCGTGAAGCGCGTTGTAGCGGCGTTCGTAGTCGGAAAGCCCGTCGCTGCCGACCGTTTTTTTCCACGCCGCATTGGAGAGGTTTTGGCTTTTATCCGGCCCCAATTCTCGGCGAATGCGCGCATCCAAACTCTGCGAATTCGATTCGCTGGGCGTTTGGCCCGTCGCTGCGCTACTCACGCGGATAAACGCCACGCCCGCATGGTCGTAGCGGTAGCGCGCGCCCTCGACGACTGTGGATTTCGCGTTGTTTTTGCTGCCTTCGTTGCCGCCGATGGTTTCAAATGTTCCGTCGGCGTTGACTTTGGAGACAACCGCCGCGTGCGAGCGCGTTTTGCCGACGTTTTTCATCGTCGCCACGTCGCCGACGCTTGGCGCGCCGCGATAAAGCCGCCCGTTTTTTTCGCCCCACTCGCGCAGCCCGCTGACCGACAAAGTGCCGCCCGCCAGTTTCTCGCCGGTGAGTTCCTGGTGAACCGCTTGCACGAAGCCGACGCACCACTCCGCGCCCAGCGATTTGCCCATCGCGCGCGCAATCGCCGGATTGTTTTGGCGCGCGCCCAAAAAGCCGCGTGCGACCGCAGCCGCATCGCCGCCAATTCCGCCCGAATCGCCGCGCGCGCCATCGAGCGCGTTGTAATCGCGCATAGCGTCGGCGCGACCCGACAGCGACCGTTCAACGCCGCGTGCGTTGGTGCCGATCCACGCCGCCGTCGAAGCGGCTTTAGACTTCGCGTCGCCGATGCGACCGCCGAAATTATACGCCGCTTCCTGCGCCCGAACCGCTGCCAAAAACCCGCTCATGTCGGCGCCCGATTGCGCGAGCGAAAACAGCGAAGAGTTGTTATTCGAGCGGAGCGCGTCGCGTTGTTGCGTCAGTTTTTCGGTTTGTTCGACCAAACGCGCGACTTCGACCGCTGCGGCTTTGATGGGCGCTGGAATCGCGGCGAACTCCTGGGCGAAAAGTCGCGCTTTGAGGCGCGCCGCGTCGGTGGTTTCGCCGATGCCCAACAGTTGCTCTTGCATCTGCCCCATCGTGCCGGCGAGTCCGCCCCAGGCGCGGGCGCTGACGTCGAGTGATTGCGCCGCCGCCGCGCGCGCCCGTTCTTCGATGCGATTGGCCAGCGCCTCGCGCTCCCGAATCGCTTTTTCGGCGCCGCGCTGCTTTTTTTCGGTTTCCTGTTGCGCTTTATCTTTTTTCGGTGACGCGACGTCAGAAGCCGAAAGTGTGGGAGCAGGGCGCGCGGCAGAGGCGGCTTTGGCTTCTTCCTGCCGCCGTTTTTCGGCCATGTCGAGGCGCATTTTGGCCGCCGCTTCCGGCCCCATGATGGCGTCGAGCGGCTGCGGCCCGTGCGGTTGTGGCAAGGGTTTCGGGCCTTGAGTGAGTTTCTCTCGCCATTGGGCTTCATTGCGAAGGCGCTTCGTGCGTTCGCTGCCACGTCGCCGCGCTGCCGCCGCCGATTCGTCGGCGACATCAAGGGCTTGTGTTCGGTGGCTGCCTTCACCATCCCAGCCCCAGCCCATCCCCCAGTCGATAAGGTTGTTGTCGAGGGGCGTTTGGATATCCCAGTAAGGGCGTCCGGCTTTGGTGATGCCGATGGCGTTGGTGATGTGTTTGAAAAACGGCTCGACGATAACCTGCGCGTGCAATTTTCGCTCATCGAGCAGCTTTTGCGCGCGCGAAAGTTCCGCGTTCATAATCACGGCCAAATCGGGGTTTTTGACCTTGAACTTGATTTCGTTGCGAAGCGCGCTCAGGCGTTGCAGCGATTCATCGAGCTTGGCCACGTCGGTGCCCGCCGCATTGATTTCGCTGCGTAGCGTCTCGATTTTTCCGGCGAGTTGCGAGTTTTCGGGCAACTTCACTTTGCCCAAATACTCCGTCATCGTGCCGAAGGACTTGCCCAGATTTTCGGTGTTATCGCGCAGTTTGGCGCTGGCGTCGGCGATGGCATTGAGGCCCGTGCCGACGATGGCGAAGCTGCCCGCCACAGCCGCCAGCGCCAAGAGCGCAGTAACTGGATTGGCCAGGCTAAACGCTGCCAGCGTCATCACGGCGCTGCTCAGGAGCTGGACGTTGCCCGCCAAAAGTGAAACCGGCCCGGCCAGAACAACCGCCGAGGTGAGCGCCAACACGGTTTTCTGAATCGGCGACGGCAACGCGGCAAACGACTCGACCATGCCGCCGATGGCGCCAGGAAGAGTATTTGATGCGTTTTTCACCACATCGTTGACCGCTGGCCCGACTCGCTCGGAAAGCGAGATGGCCAACTCATTCATGCGGTTTTTGAAAATCTGGATTTGGCTGGCCGTTGTCGCGTAGCGTTTTTCGGCTTCCTGCGAGAGCGCGTTATTTTCGCGCCATGCCTGTGTGCCAGTTTCCAGCGACCGCGCCAGTAAATCGCCCGCGCCCGCTGTGCGCAGCAAGGCGTCTCGCACTCGAATTTCGCCCAGCCCCAAGCGCTCCAGAACACCGAAAACGTTGCCGCCCGCTTTTTGGATGCGCCCCAATCCCTCGACAAATGCAACGATGGCGCCCGCAGCGTCCGTTTTATAGGCGCGCGAAAAATCCTTGGCGCTTTGGCCCGCGACTTTAGCGAAAATCGGCAGCAGAGCGCTTTGGGTGCGAACCGCTTTGTCGATGTCCACGAAAACGCGCGAAAACGCGGTTCCGCCCGCTTCGGCTTCCATTCCGACCGACGCCAATGCCGCGCCAAACGAAGCGATTTGCGCTTCGGACAATTTGATTTGTGCGCCCGCACCAGCCAGGCGCAGGCCCATTTCGAGAATTTCGCTTTCGGTCGAGGCGGTGTTATTTCCCAGTGCGACGATGGTCGAGCCGAGTTCATCGAAATCGCGCTGGCTCATCTGCGTGATGTTGGCAAATCGCGCCAAGCCATCGGCGGCCTCGTCACTCGAAAGGTTTGTTGCCACGCCCAAATCGGCCATCACGCGCGAAAACGCGGCAATGGACGCTTTCTCGATATCGAGCGCACCAGCGGCTTCGGCGATGGCGGCAATTTCCGAAGCCGTGATGGGAATCGGATTCGGCCCCGCCGCCATGTCTCGCAATTGGCGTTCGATAACCGCGAGTTCGGCTTCGGTCGCGTCAACCGTTTTGAGGACGCCCGCGAAAGCGCTTTCCCATTCGATGCCCGCCGCCAAAACGTTGCCGCCCGCGATGGCGACCGGAGCCGTCACCATCGCCGACAGCATCGCGCCGGTCGTGGTCGCGTCCTGGCCGCTCTCTTCGGCGGCATCGGCGCTCTGGCCCACGCGCTGCGCTGCCGTCATCGCGGCGCGGCGTTTGGCGGCCATCTCATCGCGGAGCGCCTGACGCGTTTCGGCTTCGACTCTCAGCCGCTCGATGCGCCGTTGCAAACGCGCTTCATCGGCCAAGACCGCGCCGTGTCGCCGCGCCCGGAGTTGGCGTTCGATGCGCTCGACGCTTGCATTGGTTTTGAGCGTTTCCGACGTGACCAAATCGCCCTGGCGCTGTGCCGCGAGGCGCGCCGCGCGAGACACGGCATCATCGGTGGCCGATTGGCGCGCGAGTTGACCCGCACTTCGCTTGGCCTGACTTTGCGCGGCGATTTGTGCGAGTTTTTGTTGGTGCGCGGCCTCGGCCTGCTGTCGCCGCGTTTGGCCCTGTGCTTCGAGGTTGTCGATTCCGGCGACGCTGCGCGCTGTGGCATCGAGCGCGGCTTGTTTGCGCCGGGCCGCGCCAGCGCGCTCGATTTGTTCGAGTTTTTGCGCTTCGACCTGCGCGCGCGCCAGCGCGGTCGCGCGAATGCGTTCGATGGCATCGTTGGTTGCCGTCTCGCGCGAAATTTGTGCTTGCTGGCGCCGCGCGCCCGCCGCCGCTTCGATTTGGTCGATGCGCGATTGGCTCTGGCGCTGCGCCGCCTCGATTTTGGTTTGGGTTTGCGAGCGAATCGCGGTTTCTTTGGCGGCGCTCGTGCGCGCGATGCGCTCGACCTGTGCAACGGTTTGTGCTTCGGTGCGTGGATTAACGACCGGCGTGGACTGCGAATTGGCTGTCGCGGGCGCCGACGTGCGCGTAGAAGCGCCACCGGAGGAAGAACCAGAGCGCGTTCCGGCGACCGGAAGCGGCGCGCTCAAGTCGCGGCGAAGGTCGGCATACGCGCGCTTGAGCGCCGCGATTTGATTCAGCGCGCCATCGATTTGCAGGTCAATTTTGGCTGAGTCAAATTCACGGTCAGCAAAATTTTGGATTTTGCGACCGGCGCGGTCGAGTTTCTGGTCGAGAGCCGAATCATCAGCTTCGACCAGAACCCGCAGTTCGGCGATATCAATAGCCATGTCCAAGGGGAAGCGTGGTCACGGCAACGCCGCTCAGGGCGTGATTCAAAAAAGCAAAAGCGCGGCGCCAAAACCGGAACGGTCAAACGGGCCGCGCTTTGGGCGCTTGTTGATGTGGAAACGGGCTTAAGCCGCGCGTTGCATTCGGTCGAGGCGTGATTTGCGCTCGCTTTCGCGCGCCGCGTTTTCGGCTTCAATGGCGCGGCCTTGCTCCTGAGCCATCGCCAGGGCGTGGACTTCATGAAACAGCGAATCGGGCAGCGCCCTCGCGCGGTCGCAATCGCCGCCTGTCCAAAAATCAGCGACCCGCTTGATTTGCAGCAGTTCGAGCGCTTTGGGCCAAGGGCAGGGGTAAAGCTTTTTCCCGGCGTTGGGGTCTTTGAGTGGCACGAGCGCGGGGTTTGCCTCGCCGTAGTTGCCAAACCAAAACGCCAACTGCCGGATTAGGTAGGGTTTGGGCCGGTCAGAGCGCCCGCCAACGCGTCCTCGATTTTCTTGAGCAGCACATCCGAAAACGAAGCGAGAATTTTGGCGTCCGCTTCGAGTTCTTCGGGCGTTTTATCGACTTTGCCGCTGAAAACCGGCGATTTGTTTTCGTCTTCGATGTCGCTGCCCGCGACCAGATAAGCGACGGATTTCGCGCGCAAAAACCGAATTCCCTCGTTTGTCTCGTTGACTTGACGGCGAATCGTTTCGATTTCGCACTGGAAGGCCGCGATTTTTTCGCCCGCCGCCTTTTCGATTTCTTCGAGCGTGAAAGGTTTGGCGGCTTTACGGTCGCGCGCGTTCAATTTGGCATCGCGCTCGGATTGCAACTGCGCGGCGAAGGCATCCACGTCGGCTAAATTGCCAATGGCGGCGATGCGGTCGTTGGTGCGGTTGCGGAGCATCGCGGCTTTGAGTTCGAGTTCGTAGCGCGCTTGCAAAATTCCGGCGTAGGTGGTGCCCTCGCTGGTTTTGGTGGCGTCGGTTTCGGCCTCTTTTTCGAGGGCGCAATCGATTCTGAAAACGACGGGGCCGTGTTGGACTTCGACCGGTGTCGTCGCGGCGCGAATTTCGTGCAAAAATGGCATTTCGAGAAGTGAGAGATGGGTCGCCAGCCAGAAACGGCTGGCGACCGGAGAGCTAACGG
>ERZ1066120.636-NODE-636-length-30193-cov-14.358219_pt1 | contig 30193 bp, 28 predicted proteins | sample MGYA00382767_ERZ1066120 | MGnify/ENA primary metagenome ERZ1066120 (study PRJEB33369, sample SAMEA5778350) | biofilm metagenome | biome: Industrial cooling water; feature: Water cooling tower basin; material: Biofilm | place: United Arab Emirates | collected...
TTTCAGGATTAGCCTTAGCAACTTTTCTGACTCTATTTATCATTCCCTGCTTCTATGTCATGCTGCATGAGATTAGCTGGGGTTGGGCAACGCCAATCTGGAAATCTGTTAGCGTTGTGCCAGAAAAAGTTCTGCACCGCAGGCGCTATAAGGATAAACGCTGGTAAGGAAGTCAAAAGTGAGAAGTCAAAATTCAAAATAGTAGTAGCGGTAAGTAGGGTGGGCAATGCCCACCATTAAATAGCAATAATTTCTGAATATAATTAAACTGCTATATGCCAACAAATTCTTTGTTTACAGGTCGCGTAGCAGTCATTGCTACTATGCATAAGAAAGAAGAAGCGATCGCCCCCATTTTAGAATCAGGGTTGGGAGTGCAAACTAGAATACCCGATCGCTTTGACACGGATATTTTTGGTACGTTTACTCGCGATATTGCCAGACCAGCAGACCAGATTGCTACAGCTAGACTCAAAGCCGAAAAAGCTTTAGAAATAACAGGTGAAACAATTGCGATCGCTAGCGAGGGTTCGTTTGCTCCTCATCCCAATCTACCTTTTATTGCGTCTAATCGAGAAATAGTAGTTTTTATCGATACGCTGAATCAATTAGAAATTGTCGGTCAGGAAATTTCTACAGAAACTAACTTCAATAGTCGGTTGGTAAAAACTGTTGAAGAAGCCGAGTTATTTGCTAGCGAAATTGGATTTCCTTCTCATGGTTTAGTCGTCATGCTCAATTCCGATTCCTTAGATCGAGCAGAAATTTTTAAAGGGATAAATACAGCAGAGAAATTAAGAGAAACTGTAGCTTTTGCTTTAAGCAAATCCTCAATAGGCAAAGTGCATATAGAAACAGATATGCGAGCGCTGTATAACCCTACCAGAATGCAGAATATTGCCAAAGCTACTAGAAATTTAATTAAAAAAATCTACCAAATTTGTCCTAATTGTGCTTGTCCTGGCTTTGACGCGATCGAGCAACGTCGAGGATTGCCTTGTGGTTTGTGCAATCTGCCTACATCTGCGATTCTCTCGTTAGTCTATCAGTGCCAAAAATGCAGTTTTCAACAAGAAAAACTATTTCCTCATGGTGTGAAAATAGCCGATCCCGCTCAATGCATGTATTGCAATCCTTGAAAGGAGACAGACAGCAGGAAGTACGAGTGTTTTTCGATTGGATTTTGCATGAGAGCTTTTCTTTGCGTTATTTGTTACAAAAATAACAGAACTTCAGGATTGGAATCGGAGTAGAATATAAAATTCTAACTAAAGATAGAAGAGTGAAACTTCAAGTTTTGCTAAGAAAAAAAGAAAAGATATTTTAGCTATGCATTGGATTTTCCTTCTGCCTTTCATAACTTGTATAGCGTCTGGGTATCTCTGCAAAAAATCTGCTGATGAGATGGCTTATCTAACAGGGACGGCTGCAGTCGTCAGCCTGATTTTAACTTTGATTTTAGCCCCTTGGCAGATTCAATTATTAATCTTGGTTATAACGCTCTTTGGTACGAAAAAATTGCTCGTAAAAAATCTATCCAAAAGCGAAACTAATTTAGCAACTCCAAGCTTAACTCAAAACATTACCCCAAGCGATCGCCATCAAATAGAAACTCCTAGCGACTCAACCGAGAGCGATGTAGCCGCAGAAGTTAAAGGGATGTATCGCGGTGCGCCTTGGATATCGAACCAGACAAAAACAGCTGCACCGCAGCCAGAGCGCGCCAATCTTAAATATCGCGGCGCGAGTGTTATGCCTGGAAAGAACAATGACCAGTGACCGCACCCCACACGCGCATCAATCGCACCACGCAATACTCAACTTATGTATAGTAATTTTAAGTATATATAAATTTTCAGGATGGGGAAATGAAATACTTACGCAGTAGAGTATCTAGCGCTAGAAAATATCTGCGATCCTTAGTTTTCTCTTTGGGATTAGTCATTCTCACTACATTGCTGCTGCCATTTCCAGCGATCGCCACGAGTTTATATGAAATTCCTCCAGTCGCTCCAGGAGATCGGACTTGGGTAATCGATCCGGCAAAAGCAATCAGTCCGATTAACGAAGGTAAAATTGGTAGCGATTTGGAAAAATTGGCAGAAACGACAGGAAATGAAGTGAGATTTGTCGCCATTCGCCGCCTCGACTACGGTGAGACTGCTCAATCCTTCACCGATAAATTATTCGAGCAGTGGTTCCCAACTCCCGAAGCACAAGCCAATCAGACTTTAATCGTACTCGATACCCTTAGCAGCGGTACTGGAATTCGCGTGGGCGATCGAGCCAAGTCGCTGTTGACGGATGACATCGCCAAAAGCGTGGTTACTGAAACTATTTTGTATCCCTTGCGTGAAGGCGAAAAATACAATCAAGCGTTTCTTGATGCTAGCGATCGCCTCGTAGCTGTCTTATCTGGAGCAGCCGATCCTGGCGCACCCGAACAGCTGGCAACTGATGTTGCTGTAGAAAGTACTTACTTAAGCACGGAAGAGACAAAATCTAGCAACGCCACTGTCTGGGTAATTGGTTTCCTTGTGGCTGCGACGATTATTCCGATGGTGACTTATTATTTTTATGTGAGGTAATTAAGTAGGGTTGGCGGGTAAACTCAACATAACTGCTGAAAAAATATGATTTTAACTACAGCCAGCTTAGTTGGAGACAAGCGCGTTGTTCAGCATCTCGGTATTGTCAGCGGCGAAGCTATTTTGGGGGCAAATATTTTTCGCGATTTCTTTGCCGGAATTCGGGATATTGTCGGTGGTAGATCGGCAGGTTACGAGCGATCGCTCAGAGAAGCGAAAGACACTGCTATGCGCGAGATGATTCAGCAGGCTGAAGCTCTCGGTGCCAATGCAGTAATTGGTATTGACATCGATTACGAAACTATTGGTATTGGCAATGGCGGTAGTATGTTAATGGTTGCAGTCAGCGGCACTGCTGTTGTGTGCCAGTAATCATCTAGCTCAAAGATAGGTATTTACATTTCCAGTGTCTCAAATGAAGGCGATCGCATTTTCTCCGTGACTTCTGCTGTTGACGAGCGACACTTAAAAGTATTTCCAGAGGAGTCGAAGTTCAAATGCAAATGCCTTAAAGAAGCTTCCCTCCCCATCACAAACGAGCAATCCTACACTTAAGCATAATTATCCCAACAAGCGATCGCCCTCATCTATCTCGTGCCGTTAAAAGCGTACTCGAACAAACAGTAGTGGACAACCGAATGCCAGCGGACGCAACCAACCGCTTTTTCAAACGCTGTCTCAGCTTATACTATGCAGACGTAGATAAATTCGTTCGATACTCTATAAGCAGAATGTTATACAGAAAAATTTTATTGGACAATCCAATCAGATGGAGGTCATATGATTACCGATATTCTCGAGTTGGGCGAGCAAACGAAACTGCGGGGACAGGTGGTCGTACTCGGCTCTGGGATCGCGGGTGCTGAGGTAGCAACGCACCTGGCACGTCATGGTCGAGAGGTGGTGCTGGTGGAAAGCGGACGCGATCGATTCGATCCAGCGATCCAGGCATTGAATGATGCGATTTTTCTTGGCAAACGCCATCGCGAACTAAATCCAAACTCTTACTATCATCAATATCTGCCGCCCGAACTACGCGGAGTCAGTCGCGTGCGTCAGTTCGGTGGCACGAGTAACGTCTGGACGGGTAAGTGGAAATACCTGCAACCCATAGATTTCGATGGTAGACCTTGGGTTGCCAGCAGTAGCTGGCCGATACGCTTCGCCGATCTCTTGGAACACTACCGTTCGGCGGCAAAGGATTACGGCTTTGGCGATTTAGAGGCAGAAGCTATACGCCCTGAAATTACCACTCTTCGAGCAAAGCTTGCTGCAGGTGGTTTGAAAATGAGCAGCTTCTATTGGGAACAGACTCCCACGCGCACGGCGATACGCTTTGGTGAGGAGATGCGCCGCTCAAAAAATTTGCACGTCGTACTAGGTGCGACCGCAACTGAGTTAAGACTTGACGATTCCTATCAACGCGTGACCGCAGTTGTTTGTCGCTCGCTTGAGGGTCGAGAACTCATCGTCGAAGGCGAAGTCATTATCATTGCGACCGGAGCGTTTGAAACCGCACGCCTCCTACTTGCTTCAAATCGTCAACTCCCCAACGGAATTGGCAATGCACACGACCTCGTTGGTTGCTTTTATACTGACCATCCTAAACACCATACTGGAAGGCTACAGCCAGGTCCTTTAACTCGACAATATGCCCGCGAGCTGCAATACGACCCAAAGCCACGTTTCTGTATATGCTTTGCGCTTGACGACGCCACCCAGCGAGAGCAAGAGCTGCTCGAGCATGTCTTGTACCTGCAACCAATCTACGAGAGATCGATGGATCGCCTACGGCGAATCTTGCGATTCCGTCCTGTCTGCCGTGACGATAATGGACGGGTCGCCACATATCGAGTCAAGTTCGTGACCGAGCAGGTTCCACACAAAGGCAGTCGCGTTAAACTGGGAACGGAATGCGACGCACTGGGTCAACGAAAGCTGGAGGTCGATTGGTGCTTCACCGATCGGGATCGGCATTCGATGGCGAAGACGCTGCAACTCTTGACGCAACGGTTCGCGGAGGTCGGACTTGGAACTTTTGACTTCGGGAACGATCGACCACGTTTGGAGTCCATGACCGACGCAGCCCACCAAATGGGTACTACTCGTATGGCAAGTCGACCCGAAGAGGGTGTCGTCGACGCGAATTGTCGAGTGTTTGGAACCGACAATCTCTATGTGGCTAGTTCGGCAGTATTTCCGACTGGACCGTCGTATTCACCCACCTTCACAATCCTGGCACTCGCACGCCGCCTGGGTCAGCATCTACTCCAGACCCTGAAAGTCTCACAAATCTCCTAGCTAAAAGGGTTCGTCAGATACGGCAGGAGATTTTCAATATGAGATTTTCAATATGAGATTTTCAATATAAGGATTCTACTAGTGCTAACAACCGATCGTCGAGACAACAAAACTCAAAACTAGTGAGTAGTCTTTTACTTACGACTTAATCCTGAATATATTCCTGCCCTTTCACCAAAGCAATTTCGGCACGAACGAATTCTCGCCCCAGATAAGCGGCGTGATCTAGGTAAGTTACAGGACAGGATTCTTGCTCGAAAATCTCTATACAAATTTCTTTCGCCGTTCTACCGCGATAGATTTTGGTTGCAGTCCGCTCGACTTTACCCCTGGCGGGGATGGGTTTACCGGTTTTGGGATCGACAGCCAAACCGCGATCGTCGATCGCATTTGTATAATGTTTCGCACAGATCGACCCTGCTTCCCGATCCAGGTAAATGATAAAGTACCCGCCTGGGTCAAGGTCAATATGACGCTTAGAAAGTTTGTCATCGATTGCCGTTAGGTCTTCCAGCGTCCGCTCCATGTTTCATCCAAAAATTAACTATTTTTTACCCTCAATCTAATTTTAATTCTTTCTTTACTCGCTCTGTACTTTCCCAAATTTTTTCGTTTAATTCTCCAGGTTTTTGCCACATAACTGTCTTAACAGCAAATATATTTCCTTGCCATAACGAGCTTGAGTAAACTGCTCCGCCGCCCATTGTCGTCCATTTTCTCCCATTTGTTTAGCTAGGTCTGGGCGATCGCAAAGATAGCGAATTTTCTGGGCTAGCTCTTGCTCGTCTCCCGCACTATAAAGCAATCCATTGAACCCATCTTGAATTAACTCTTGCGTGCCACCACTCCTCGTACCAATTATCGGCTTACCTGCCCGCATCCCTTCTACTGTCACCCGTCCAAAAGCCTCACACTTCGAGCAAACAAGTACGGCATCTGCATTCTGCATCAACGGAAAGGGATTGTCAGCGTAGCCATAAAACTTAACGTATGGCTCTATTTGGTTTTTCGTGACAATTTCTTCTAGATATTCTCGGTACTGAAGATCTCCATCTCCAACAATTAACAACTCTACTTCTACGCCCGTATGTACGAGTTCGGCGATCGCTCGGATCGCATCTTCCTGTCTTTTTCCTGTCGTCAACGCTCCTACAATAATGCACCTAAAATTTGTTGTCGGCGGTAAGGAAATCGACTCGTCTGGAGTTACGTTAACCGCTTGATAAACCACCTTCAACTTTGCAGGCGCGATCCACTGCTCGTACTTTTGAGCTACAGCCTGAGAATTAACTATACAAACCTGTGACAGTAAATTTACTAGTTTCAAGGTAAGGTTGCGACCGAAGACAAAGACTTGCCCGTGGTCTTCGTAAACAAACTCGCGGATGTGCCAGACGTGGGGTTTTCTGAGCCGGAAGGCAGCGAAAGCACCAACACCCATAGCAAGAGTATTCGTGTAGACAATATCGCACTGCCACTCTCTAATTTGGGCGGCAATCTGGCGCGCGATCCGGAAATCTCGTTTCAGTTTATACCAACGTTGCCGCCAAGAATAGTTTACGCTCTCTACCCAACGTTCGTAAGGAATGACACGAGTAGGGATGCCACGATGACTCAATTCCTCAATTAGTCGCCCATGTGCGGGTAGCAGGACAAAACACTCGACTCCCTGCTTCCCAAGCGCGTCTATAGTTTCTAGCAGCGATCGCGGTCCTCCCCGCATATCCGTGCCCGGACAGGCAGCAATGAAGCATACCTTCATCATCTATTTTTATCTATCCTCAACTGTCACAGCTAGCATAAACCTCGATTAGCTCCTGGAAATGTTGTTCTAGCGATCGCACCGCTCGCGCCTCTTGCCAAAACTCGGTTAGTAGGTGCGGGTTTTCGCGAATAGTCGAGAGTTTATGCTGAAAGTCTCCCTTTTTTGTCGGATCGAAAATAAAGGCTGGATGACGCACGAACTCCTGTGCGCCACCCCGATTCGAGCAAAGTACGGGTACGCGACAAGCTAATAGCTCAAAGGTAACTTGCGGTAGATTATCTTCCCACAGTGGCGGGACAATTCCCAGATGGATGCCATCTACAATCTTGGGAATATTTTCGTGAGAGTAGCCAGGATAATAGATCGAACGATGCAAAGACTGAGCTAGAGATAGCAATTGTCCTTTCTGTTGTATTGCCATATCCAATTCAGTGCGGTCTGTAATTTTGCTGGCTACAACCAGTTCTAACGTTCTTAATTCCGCAGCTGGCAGGCAGCGTAATTCTTCTAATAAGAAGTAAAATCCTTTATCTTTTCTCGCTACTCCCATGTAAACGCAACGAAAGGGCTGCCCTGGAGAATATATTGTAGGGTTGTGCGGTGGGACTTGAAACTGCGTAGCTTTGCTGCCGATGTATTGCGTACTCAACCGCACCGGATCGACACCATATTGCCGATAAATAGAAGCGCTGCGATCGGAAACAGACAGAGCCACATCAACATAATGGTTAATTAGAGAAACGATTTCCTGCCGTCGAAATTGATATGCCTCGGCTTGCTGAGGCAGATTTGAGCCTTTAACTTCTAGTGTCTTTAGGAGGGGCGATCGCCTCTGCACTACTAGCGGTCGTTGAATTTTGTAGAAAAGGGCAACTAGTTTTTTCAGTAAGTTTAGAGGCAGCGATCGCTCATTCAGAGAGATCGAGTTGCTTAAAGTTTCTATTCTCCTAATTGCCAATTCTCGCTCTGCATTTGGCGGTATAGGCAAACAGGCAAGGCAGGCTCGTCCGTCTAAATTATCGTCACAATGGCTCTGCTCTAACCTCCACAAATTGACTTGCGGACAAACAGCCCAATAATTATGCAAACTAAACACGACCTTAGCACCACTTTCTTTAGCTATTTTGAGACAGTTTGCCGTCAACCCTTCTAAATTATGAAAATGGATGATAGAGAAAGGTGCTTGTGTATCTAAAAACTCTTGAAAGCATTTTTCCAGATCGGGTTGTTTCACGTTACCCAATGGATCGTCAAAAGCAAAGTGAGAAGGTGCGATAATTGGCGAATTAACTATTGAAAAAGTGGGTACGTGAGGATGATTTTGATTTTGAATAGGTCTGATGTGAGGATGTTTATTTAGGTAACTATAATCTGTTCCAGAATAAAGAAAGGTAACATGCCAGTTATCTTTCTGAGTTGTATAGTCAATTAAATTTTTACAGTAAACAGATACGCCCCCGCCAGGAATAGTTTTTTTGAAATAGGGTGCCCAGTTATAATGAAGTACTCTGTATGACATATTAAGCTTTCCTAATTCAAAACTGATAATTGAAAACCGACTATGTAGCAGCAGAGAACGTATTCTCAATCTTTACTCAACGCGATCGCCACCAACGATTTGCCACGTTCGCGGTTGATAAAATTTACATTGACTCATTTTGCCATCTGAGCCGACTGTAAACCTAAAGGATTCAAATACATCAAAAGTATAAATAGAGTTTTGCTTAAGCTTAACGATCGTAGTATACGTACCAGGTGCTAAGCCCAGATAAGGCATTTGAAGTCGAATTTCATGTTTTCCTGGTAAAATTTCAAAGAATCGATCGTCATTTTCACCGCTTAAAAACAAAACAGCTCCCGTGCCACCTTCTCCGCCTATCTCTTTGATTTTTACATGCAATGTCACGTTGTCGCATTTGTGATGAGCTTTACAACCTACACAAAAGGAAGCAAATTCGCCACTTTTTAACGATTGGATAATTTCTCCCTCAATATTTCTAAAACATAGATGAGTGATATCTAAGCCAAAACTTTCACTAGCAGATTTTTCTGACAAGTACATGACTTGTGAGGTTATTTTCTTACTATCCAGAAACAAATCTTCCTCGTACTTTTCTATTACTGCGTCTGTATTACCAGAGGCAATTAATTCACCTTTTACTAGGTAAATTGCCGAGTCACATACGCTTAATATTGCTTGCGGATTATGATTGACTAAAACAAAAGATGTTCCCTGCTGGCGCAGTTGGTGTAGTTTACGATAGCACTTGGCTTTAAACTTGATATCTCCGACAGCCAAAACTTCGTCAATTAGCAAAATTTCCGGCTCCGTATGAATTGCACAAGCAAAACCTAATCGTGCTGCCATGCCAGAACTGTAATTTTGCACGGGTGCGTCAATTGCATCCCAAATTTCGGCAAAATCTATCACCTCCTGAAATCTGGCTTCGATTTCTTGAGTCGATAGACCTAAAATTGACATATTTGCATAAATATTTTCTCGCCCCGTCAACAGTGGATTAAAACCAGCTCCTAAGGCAATCAGTGGAGCGACTCTACCCTTAATCTTGACAGTACCAATATCGGGTTTAATTAAACCGCTAATAATCCGCAGCAACGTGCTTTTTCCGGCTCCATTTGCCCCAACTAAACCCAGTGCTTGCCCTCGCCGTAGCTCGAAATTAACATCTCTCAGCGCCCAAAACTCTTGCGATCGCAGCGTTTCTTTTCGCTTACCACCCATCAATTCTGTAGCAATGTCGCGCACGCCGTACAGTAGCGATCGCCTTAAATCTCGACAAAACTTTTTCGAGACATCTTTCACCGAAATAACAACTTCAGTCTCTTCAGATTGAATGGAAATTTCTCGATCTACTAAAGTCATTAGGAACTCACCCTTTCAATTACGAAAGGCATAGCCAGACGGAAGACAACCCAGGTTAATAGTAAACCAACTATAGTAACAATACTCGCTATCCAAAATCCAGCCGGATCTGACATAACCCCTGTTGTTGCTAGCTCCCTTGTTGTTACTAGTAAAGGAGTTACGGGATTGAGTCTGACCAGAAACCCAAAAGTTCCTTCGCTAGGAACTGGAAAGACTACTGGAGTTAGGAAAAGCCAAAACCCTGTAATCATAGTGAGTCCCTTAGATACATCTTGGTATAAAATCCCCAAAGGAGCTAATAAAACACCAACAAATGTACCAAATAAAATCAAATGAATTAGCGCTACTGGAGCTAAAATAACCGTCCAACTGACCGCAACTCGAAACCAAATAAACAACCCCACAATCAAAATTAATTTGATAGCAAAGTTGAAAAATACCTCGCCTAACTTTGCCAAAATTATGGCTTCTCGCGGAAAATTAACTTTGGCTAGCATTGGTTTCGCCGTCGTTACTGCTTGCACGGGACCGTTGAGTGCCTCCACAAAAGTTTGCCATAAAGCCGTGCTGAACATAACATAAGCAGGATAAGGTAAATCTGTAGCACCGACCGCGATCGCACCTGCATCACTTGCCAGCGTGAATCCTGCTGCCATCACAATTGGGGGCAAAAAAGCCCAAATTACGCCCAAAAACGACTGACGGTACTGAGCGCTGATATCTCGCACCATCAACCGCCATGCTAATTCCCGAGAAGCGAGTAAGTCTCGCCCCATTTGCTTAAGCAACCGCACTGGATGCCTCAATAGGCTTTCAGGGGTATACACCACCTCAAACGGCATCGGATTTGAATTTAATCTCTTCTGCTTCAAGCGCTTTATCCTCTATACGTCCGAAGGATGCTCCTGCAACAATAACTTCTGATACAATAGCTGTCGTCGGCTTTTGGCTTTACAATCCCCTCTAGCCCCTGTAACAAGGGGAAAACCCTGCCTTTTACAGGGAGACTAATGCCCCCTTGAAAAGGGGGTTGAGAGATCTCCAAGATCTTTGTTCTTGCACTGCCGTGACGTATTATCTCCTAGCCTTACCTTATTATGCTGATACTGGAGTCTTAGGCAACGACTTAGCAGGCTGTTGCATCTCTTGTGGATGCTTGCGAGTATGGCGCTTGGTGAGATAGCGGTTCAGCATTTTTTCCATCCGCACTAGCATATTCTCTAGTCGAGTCTTGCCCTTGCCAAAGACATAATACTTATTGAGCCAAGGTCTGATGATAAATACCCTGCGTCTTCCAGTTAAATACTCAGACCAACTGCGATCCCAATTTTTGTGATAATTGTCCTCGGTCAGATCCCACTTGTCGCGCAAGCGGTTTAGGCTAGTTCTACCCCACTCGTCGCTCCAACGTACCATGTAGAAAGGAATTTCTAACAATTCCAATGGCAACCCGTTGATATACGTGACGAGAGATGTCGGTTCTAGGTAGATAGTACCCCCAGCCTCGGCGACTGCCACGCAAAAATCTACGTGTTCTTTTGTATTCATCATTGCTGGGTCGAGTTGACCGCCAAGTTTATTTAATATTGCCGTACGGACTATCATGCAATGGAACTCAGCCAACCCTGTCGGTTGCCGTTGCAGAAAGTCACCCAAGTCGGCGACGCGCTTACCTTGCTTGTAAATTTTATCGTGCAAGCGTCTTCTGAGGCGATCGCCTTTGTTTTCTTCAATGACCGCAGATTCTCCACCCGCACAATGCACGAATTCGTGTAATTCTTGACCTTGGCAAACAAGGGGGCTAACTACCGCAGCCCCTGTTTCCTCAGCACATTGAACCAAATTTCTGAGCCAGTTCGGTGCAACGACGACATCATTATCCATGAAAACGACGTATTCCGTATCGACGTGGGCTAAACCAAGGTTTCTGGCATGGTTCGGCGAGGGGTAGTAATCGGTACGAATGAGTTGGAAATTTTTCTCGCGCGCTTGAGCTGCTAAATAATCTCGGATGCGTGCAGGGGAGCCACCGTCTACATAAATTAACTTGAAAGGAATTGTCGTATTCTCATAAATACTTTCAAGGGACTTTTGAGTTAAACTGAAACGCTCGCGTGGTACGACTACGATAGTAACTTGTGGTTCTGCCATCTTGGATCCGTCCATTTATACATCTGTCATTTACGATTCCGTCTACTTGCAAATACTTAACATACGATCGCAGAATCAGACTACTCAATTATTACGATACGGTAATACGTATCACGTATACTGTAATGCGCATCTAGTAATACAAAATCAAGGATTTCAGTAATTCATAAAACATTTACACGATATGAGAATTTTATGAAGTATACATGAATGTTTTATGAGAATTTTTTCATAATTAATTAGAGTGTTGTGCAGTATACAAAAACCGACGCCACATCTACCGAAAGTGGTATATGCTTTAGCGAAGTAGCATTGTACGATTTTGTAATCTGAAGGGTAACTTTGCATACTACGTAAATAGTTTACGAACAGATTCGATTGCTTTTGGCTATGCTTTTGATATTTCTCTAGAAATGTTGCAAAAATCACTATTATGCTGCTAGTCTGTTCTCTAAGAGAGTCAAACATTGCCTATTGAATGTTGTCTTATGAATTCCAAGCACCTCTTCAAGTAGCTAGACTTTCAGCCCAAGCTTATCCCGTTGTACGTGCATTATTGTTTGAGATACTGCTCTCAAATCGATCCTGAGAACATTGGCTGCAATTTGCGCTCGAGAATTTATTGATAGTTTTATTTTTTCAGCTTTCATCGATTGGTAAATTTCAAATCAACTAATATAAACTAGGAATGAGCAATGGTTGAAGCAACAATCGCTGTTGTAGTCGTAACTTATAACCGCAAGGAACTTTTAATAGAATGCCTAGATGCAATACTTGCTGGAACGCGCTTACCAGATAAAATTATTCTTGTAGACAACGGATCTACCGATAATACATCCGATGTTCTAAAAGCAGAAGGATATCTGACAAATCCACTCATTGATTACATTCGCTTGCCGCAAAATACTGGTGGTGCGGGTGGATTTTATGAAGGTGTAAAGTATGGATATGAAGCAGGATATGATTGGTTGTGGCTGATGGATGACGATGCCGAGCCTGAAGCAGATGCTTTAGAAAAACTAAGTCAGTATCTATACGAACCCGATGTCAGTGCTTTAGCAAATCTCAAGATAGATCTAGCAGGTGAAATATTACATCCCCATCTGGGATTCTTCGATCGCCAGGATCGGCAGAATATTTTTGATTTCGATATTGAAATTCACAGAAAGATAGAAAGAAATTTATTAAAGAATAATCGAGCTTTAGAAATAGCTTTTAGTTCTTTTGTTGGCATACTAGTGAACAAAAAAGCAATTGATAAAATAGGTTTTCCCAACAAAGATTTTTTTATTAGAGGCGACGATCTAGAGTATTGCCTTAGGCTAAATAATGTAGGTAAGATATTGCTAATTACTGATAGTATTATTCTTCACAAAGAAGCTGGCGATCCAGGAGCGATAGTCAAAAACTTTTTAGGGAAACTTTCATATAGAACTAAATACAGTAGGATATGGCTGACTTATTATGAAACAAGAAATGCAACTTGGTTAAGAAAAAACTATGCTAGTAAAACAATATTTTATTTTAGAACGCTCAAGTACTACTGTCGCTCTTTAATTGCTATTCTTCTCTTTGACGATCGCAAATTTAAGCGCCTGCGTTTTCTCACGGAAGCCTATCAAGACGGTTTAAAGGGTTGCTTTGATAATACTAAACCCAAAATTTTATATGAGGAAAAACTTTGAGAGGAAATAAAAAAAGTTTTTTGCTGTCGGAGCCATAAATTTCCCATTTAATCCATAAATTAGCGAGCTTATCGAAATATTCTGTCTCCTGTTTTCTGTCTTCTTTTAAGGAGTGCTTTAATGTTCGATTATTTAATTGTAGGAGCGGGATTTGCTGGCAGCGTTCTTGCTGAAAGGTTAGCAAGTCAGTCGGGAAAAAAGATTCTGATTATCGATACGCGATCGCACATCGGTGGAAACGCTTACGATTGCTATAACGAAGCAGGTATCCTCATACACAAGTACGGTCCCCATATTTTTCACACCAACTCTCGCGAAGTTTTCGAGTATCTTTCGCAATTTACTCAATGGCGCTCTTACGAACACCGCGTCCTTGCCAGCGTTGACGGACAACTCGTGCCGATTCCCATTAATCTCGACACGATTAACCGACTTTACGGACTCAATTTGACCTCATTTCAGCTAGAAGAGTTTTTCGCTTCAGTAGCTGAACCTAAAGAGCAGATCCTGACTTCTGAAGATGTGGTAGTGAACAAGGTTGGTAGGGAACTCTACGAAAAATTCTTTCGCAACTATACGCGCAAGCAATGGGATATCGATCCATCCGAACTCGACAGATCGGTGACTGCCCGCGTACCGACTCGCACGAACCGCGACAATCGCTATTTTACAGATACGTATCAGGCAATGCCACTGCAGGGCTATACTCGAATGTTCGAGAATATGCTATCTCACCCGAATATAAAAGTCATGCTCCAAACAGACTATCGGGAAATTACAGGGATAATCCCGTATCGCGAGATGATTTACACAGGTCCGATCGATTTATTCTTCGATTACTGTTACGGCAAGCTACCTTATCGCTCTTTAGAATTTAAGCACGAAACGCTGAATACGCCTGTGCATCAACCAGTTGCCGTAGTCAACTATCCTAACGAACACTTATATACGCGGGTTACGGAATTCAAATATTTAACCGGACAGGAACATCCCAAAACAGGCATCGTTTACGAGTATCCCCGCGCCGAGGGAGATCCTTATTATCCCGTACCGCGATCGGAGAACACGGAGCTTTACAAGAAATATAAGGGGCTAGCTGACGCAACTTCCGGCGTGCATTTTGTCGGACGGCTGGCGACTTACAAGTACTACAACATGGATCAGGTCGTGGCTCAAGCTCTAGCAGTCTACAAAAAACTCAGAGAAACTGGAAATCGACAATTGCCGGAGCAACTAGACCAAAAACTAGTCCAGGTAGGTAAATAGTTCAACTAAAGCGCCGCTTTAAGCATCCCGCCGATTGTAAGGTAATTCAGCATTAATTACCTCAATTTCCTGTCGTTCCAACTCGTTTACCTCGCGGATGTAGGAAGTTAAAATTTGCGCCAACCGTCGATGATAAAAGCGATGCAAGCTGTGATTAGCAGTAGCAGGGAAACCGCGCCGTTTTTTATGCCTTCCCCCCGCGCCAGGATCGAAAGTTTGGATGCCGTTAGCGATCGCCCATTCAATCGGTTTATAGTAGCAAGCCTCAAAGTGCAGGCAATCGATTTCTTGAAAACTGCCCCAGTAACGACCGTAGAGGCGATCGCCCTTGGTTAAACAAAACGACATGCCCATCGGCTGGCGTTTGTCTCCTGCATGGTAAGCCGCTACAAACAAGACGCGATGACGATAATGGGCGTGTAACTGCTCGAAAAACTTCTTGGTCAAGTACTTGCTACCCCACCAGCCGAATTTATCACAGGTATCGGCATAAAAATGATACATCTGCGGAAACAAAGACTTATGAATCTCATCTCCCGTGTGAGTCACTAATTCCAAACCTGCATTTGCCACAGCTTTGCGTTCGCGCTTAATGTTGCGGCGTTGGTTAGCGTTGAATACTCCCAGATAATCATCAAAAGTTTCAAAACCGAGATTTTGCCAGACATAGCTGTGGTGCAACCAAGTGGTAAACCCGTGACGTTCCAATACTGGTCGCCATGCCGGATCTACGTAGAGAAAATGACACCCAGAAATATTGTGGCGATCGCAAAAATGGTCGATTGCACTCACCATCAACGCCGTCATTTCATCCTCATCTTCCCCTGGTGCAATCAAAAACCGATAGCCTTCAGCAGGAGTAAAAGGCGTCATTCCGAGGAGTTTCGGATAGTACTCCACACCGATTCTCTGTGCCAAATCCGCCCATTGGTGGTCGAAGACAAACTCACCCTGACTGTGTCCTTTCAAGTACATCGGGGCAGCTGCAATTAGCGCGCGATCGCGCCATATAGTTAAATGATTGGGCAACCATCCAGCTCTAGCCGTGGCACTACCAGATGTTTCTAGATTATTCAACCACTCCCACTCCAGAAACGGAGTTGCTAGAGGTAACGCTAAAGCATCCCATGCAGATTGGGAAATTTCAGCAATCTTATTCGTCCAGGTAACGGAATATTGCGGTTTGAGTTGTTCCACCATTGGTAGGGAGCAGTGAGTAGTGAGTAGCGAGCAGTGAGTAGCGAACAGTCAACTGACAACTGATAACTAGCCACTGTTACTTAAGTTAATCCAACTGCTGCGATCGTTGCAGGCGGTAGTGGAGAAATACTTCTTGTCCTTCAGCTTGAGCTGATAGTAGCTCTAGTCGCGGCGCTAAATTTTCTGGGAAACCTATCCCTGCAACTGGGCTAGGGGCGTTTGTTCCTCCTAGAAGTAAAGGACAGACAGTCAACCACATCTCATCAATTAAATCTACTGCCAGCATCGCCGCCACCAATTCACCCCCGCCGAGAACGGCTAAGCGTTTGATTCCCAGAGAAAATAACTGCTCTAAGGCAAATGTCCAATCGATTGTTGGGAGTCGGGAGTCGGGAGTCGGGAGTCGGGAATCGGTAATTGGTAATTGGTAATTGGTAGTTGCTCCCTCAGTCTCGTCAGCCTTCTTGTCCTCCTTGTCTCCCTTGTCTCCCTTGTCTCCCTTGTCCTCCTTGTCCCCTTGTCTTCCTTGTCCCCTTGTCCCCCTTGTCTTTCCCTGCTCCCCCACTATCACCCGCTCAAATTCCGATCGCCCCTGCCAATACTTTGCCCCAGCCGCAGATGTGAGCAACCAACGCGGTACGGGTTGGCGAAAAAATCGCCATTGAGGATCGATATTGGCACTAGCAGAGGCAAGAATCTGAATTGGTTGAGATTTTTGAAAATTTTGTATTCTTTGATACAGTAATTTAGCGTCGGATACGCTTAAGGTTGTGCCGTAAGCGCGAAGCGTACCAGCCCCGAATAGTGTGGCATCAGCAGCAGCTATTTGTTGTTCGAGATGGTGTCGATCGCGCTGGGAGGAAAAGCGGGCAGGCGAGCGCCTTGCATCGGCAATCTTGCCATCGGCACTCATTGCCAAGATAACTGTTGTATGGGGACGACTTTGATATCGATCCACGAGCTATTACCTAGTTTCAAACGATCGAGCATGTTGGCAACCATAGAGTAGTAAAAAATACTGTCTCTGTGGTAAAAAAAATCTGCCGGAAGTTTTAGCGTGAAAAGTAACAAATTCATTAATTTTGAGTTAATGTTTATGCATAAAATTTTTTTTACGATTTACCAACGAATCTTTTTATACATCATAGGTGGTCGTGGCGAGATCTCTTAGTTATGCTGTAAAAATGTCAAAAACATGGAGAAATAAATCGATATCGGTATCCGTAATTCTTAAACTCTGTCTTGTATGACTCAATAATTTAGGCAAAAGTTGCGATGAAATTTGCTTGCAGCGGTCGTGTTTTAATGGTATCTAAATGCTAAAACCAATCTGTTTGCTAGCAAGCTATTACAAGAGGGTCTGCATCTATTTTGAGGGAGCTTCTATGGCTAAGCCCAGTCAATCCTCATTTCGCCGTATCTTACTTGCAAGAATACTGCTGTTGACCGTACCAGTGTTGTTAATTGGGGAAGCGGTGACTTTCAGGAAAGCACGTTCTAGCTTGCTAGAAACTGCGCGCTGGAATCTAACTGAAAGCGCGGTGAATAAGGGAGAAAATATTAACAACGCGATCGCGGCACTGAAATCAAATCTGCTGCTGGCAAGTCAAACCACCGCACTGCGAGCTGGATCGCCTGCACGGGCTCGGAAGTTTCTCCAACAGCTAGCGTCAACGCTGCCAAATACTCAGTGCTTGCAGGTGGCTGAGATCGGCACGGGTAATTTGGTAGCCAGTACTTGTGGTAATACTCGAATTGCTTCTGCTCAAGCCGATCCCGCTTGGCAACAGCAGCAAAATCAAAAAATCTCACCTTTGATTCGCGTCCAGCCACTAGTCGAAATTGACGCGCGGCGATCGCTACAGCTATCCGCGTCGTTAGACCCCCAGCGCTCTTCAGGACAACTACAACTCGTTTTATCGGCTCCCATATACAACAGTAGGGGGCGATTAACCCACAGCCTCAACCTACTGTCAGCACTACACCGAAGAGAACGAGAGCGACCGGGATTGCTGGCTGGCTCAACCATCATCATCGATCGCAACGGCACGATCTTAGCTCACCCAATCGCTAACCGCATTGGACGCAACGTCGCGCAAGAGCAAGATGCAGGACAACTACAACATCTGCTCAAAAATGCGATCGCCGGACGCACGCGCCAAGATTTTCTCCACTTGTCGTTCGATCGCAACGGTCCCGATTTGCTAGCTGGCTACAACGTTATTCCCAGTCCCATCACCAGCCGAGCCAACGAGCATTGGGTAATTTTAGCCGTGACTCGCCTGGATCATGCCCTGTACGGACTGCAAGAGATTAAAGTTATCCTCGTCGTGCTGACCGTCGGCTTATTAGCTGCTACCTTAATCGCTGCGCTACACATCATCCGCGATTTAGCTAGACCTCTAGAAAGACTACGAGACTACGCCCTCAACTTACAAAGCCACCATGCTGCCGAGCGAGTTCCGCACAATTTCAAAGTGCGCGAGGTAGAACAACTAGCAGAAGCCCTGGAAGAAATGTTAGGACGGTTAAATGCTTCGGCAGCGGAATTAGAAACGGCTTGGCAAGAAGCTCAGACTTCCAACCAGTTAAAAAGTGAATTCTTAGCTAATACCTCCCACGAGTTGCGTACCCCTCTTAATGCCATCATCGGCTGCATTCGCCTCGTCCGCGATGGCTGCTGCGACGATCGCGCCGAAGAACTAGAATTTTTGGCACGCGCTGATGAGGCAGCCATTCACTTATTGGGAATTATTAACGACCTACTCGACATTGCCAGAATTGAAGCTGGTAAACTCTCAGTCGTAACGGAAGCGCTCGATTTACGGCAAGTATTGCGAGAAGCGATCGACCTGCAAAAGGTGCAAATTCAGCAAAAAGGGTTGCAATTGATAGCCACAGAGTCGCATGAACCGTTGCTGGTTCATGCCGATCCCGCCAAACTCAAGCAAGTGCTGATCAATATCATAGGTAACGCTGTCAAGTTTACCGATCGCGGCAGCATCAGGATCGAAGTAGAAATTACCACTCAACCCGGACAAGACGATCGCACTACATTTTGGGTAACTGTGGCTGTGGAGGATACAGGATTGGGAATCGATCCAGCTCAACAACACAAACTCTTTCGCCCTTTCGTAATGGTAGATGGCACGACTACCCGCAAGCTAGGCGGGACTGGCTTAGGGTTGGCAATTTCCCGCAATTTAATTGAATTAATGGGAGGACGCATTACCCTCAGTAGCCCTGGTATCGATCTAGGGACAACTGTAGAAATCAGTTTGCCGTTAGTCGATCTCTCCTTACTATCTCCTCCCAGCTTGGAGACGGCGCTATCCAAACAACCGCACTCCACAGACGAGAATAATTTCAGTTTGAGCGAACAGAGGTCTTTACTGGAGAACGACTTGCGAGAGAGAATTGAAGAATCTAAAAGAATAGATTCAATTAGCTCCCTCAAAAACAGCAAAGTTGATGAAAACGTCAACGGCAGTGGCGTAACTTGTCTTTGACAGTTGTCAGGTGTCAGTTATCAGTTGTCAATTTAGAAATTGTAGTAAATTCTACCGTGCTATTTACATCAATCGAGATTTTGCTGGTAGAGGATAACTCCAAACCTCAAACGCATTCCTGTTGTCGTGCTGACAACTTCTCAAGCTAAGGAAGACATACTTAACGCTTACAATCTCAGCGCCAACTGCTAGCAATGGAGTAGAAGTTTTAGCAATCTGCTCTCTGATATTCCAGCATCTTGTACTCCAGCATCTTGTACTCCAGCATCTTGTACTTCAGCATCTCGTATTCCAGCAAACTCCCAGCTGCCGAACAAAATTGCTATCTTTGATAATAACCATAGATATTATTAAGAATAATTAAGAGAGGTATTGTGGCTCTATACGCTGAATTGCACCGCCACCTGGGCGGTTCGGTCGTGCCTCGCGTTCTCTGGCGCTATTTTCAACGTCATGCAGATGACAAAATCGAGCGTTTTGCAGACTACGCCGCGTTTGAAGATTTCTATACCCGTCCTCGCAACACGTTGGACGAGTATTTAGAATTGCACACTTTAGTTGAAAGCGTGCAGACAATTGAGACTTTGCCTTACTTTATCTATCGCCTGATTCGTGGTGCGTATATTTTTGAAAACTTGGCATACTTAGAAATTCGCTACACGCCATATTTACGCACGCCAGAGCATTTAAGTCAATCTCAACGCATCGAGTTGATGGCTGAGATTGTTGACGTGGTAGGTAAGGCAAGCCAACTCTCGGAATATCCGATTGTCACTAGCCAAATCTTGTGTATGCACTCGCGGCTACCCTATGAGGTAAATCGGGCAATTGTGGACTTGGCTGCCCAAAAACGAGAGTATGTTTGTGCGGTAGATGTGGCTGGCGGCGACGGACATTATGCCGATCGCCTAGAGGAATTCGTGCAACTCTATGCCTACGCGCGATCGCTCGGTTTAAATACCACGGGACACTTATATGAAACCCCCGCAGGTTGCTACCCCGAATTATTACCCTATTTGATGCGGATCGGTCACGGTATCCAAATTCCCTTGTTACACCCCGAACTGTTACCAGATTTGGCACGACGCCAGCAATGTTTAGAGGTTTGCCCTACAACTTATCTAAAGACGGGAACCTTACAGGATATGCGTCAGTTGAAGTTGGTATTTGACCGTTGCTTGGACGCTGGGGTAGATATTGCCATCTGCACGGATAACGCCGGATTGCACAACGTCCGACTGCCGTTTGAGTATGAAAATCTGCTGACGCTGGATATTATTGATTTTGACGAATTGCAGGCTTGTCAAGATGCTGCCTTCCGTCATGCCTTTGCTTGGCCTCATGGCGATCGCCCAGCGTCTTTACTCAATGGATTGCTCAAGCCAACAGTACCTGCTGGAGTACTGGCAATGCAAGATTAAGATTAGTAGTTGGTAACTGGTAATTTGTAGCTGGTGGTTGGTAGTTAGTAGTTAATCAGCGATCGCTCGCTCCTATTCGCTACTTACTACCCATGACTCATTAATATGACAGTTAATAATCAACACACCGGAATTGCAGGCGTACTTGCAGCTAATACCGAACTAATAGAACTGGCTAGCGGGATGCTTTTTGGCGAAGGACCAGTCTGGGATAAGCAGCATCAACAACTCATTTTTAGCGATACTGGGGCAAACGAACATAAATCTTGGAGTGAAAGTTTAGGGCTGCAAACTTACCGCAAACCGAGTTATCAGCCAAATGGTAATATTTTTGATACAGTAGGCAATCTTTATACCTGCGAACACGAAACGCGGGCGGTTAGCGTTACAAATAAAGACGGTCAAAGGACAATTTTATGCGATCGCTTTCAAGGTCAGCAATTCAATTCACCTAACGATTTAGAGATCAAATCGGATGGGACGATCTGGTTTACCGATCCACCTTACGGTCTGGGCGATAGAACTAAGGAAATCGACTTTAATGGCGTGTTTCGCTGCGATCCAAAAACTAAAGATTTAACAGTAGTTACTAAAGCTTTAAGTATGCCAAACGGCATTGCTTTTTCTCCAGATGAAACCAAGCTTTATGTAGGTAACTCAGCGGTAGGCGATCGCTATATTTGGGTTTCTACAATCGGCTCAGATGGAATCCCGTCTAATGGTGAAAAACTATGTCAAATTGATAACAATGATTGGGGAGCTGATGGCGTTGACGTAGATGTTAATGGTAACATTTACGCGGGTTGTGGCGATGGAGTACATATTTTTTCTCCTACAGGTTTACTGTTAGGTAAAATTTTTGCTCCCAGCGCGATTTCCAATTTCACTTTTGGTGGAGAGGATGGTAGAACTTTATTTATGACCAGCGAACATGCTTTGTACCGCATTAAATTATTAGTTGGTGGTGCAGTTCAACACTGATTACAGCTCGGATTAAGAAAATTTTTCAACGAAATTCTTTAAGGTGAACAAACGCAGATAGACGCGGGTAAATGGAGAAAATCTATGGAATTGAAAAAGTAGGGTTGTTAAAACTTGAATTGAAGTACGTTCGCCCAAAAATCGAGCGCGAAGTGATGAAGTATAGTTTGAGAAATCCTCATAAAACTTGGTAGGAGCGCACGGCTATGCACCCTACCTAAATCCTACTATTTTCAGCGTAAGTTACTACATCTAACCGTCACCTAAATTTTTAGGAATCTCTTTAGGAATTACCCAGTAATAAATCGTAGAACCACCTGGAGTCTGCACGGTTTTTTCTGGTTTCCAATCGCCCATGTCAAAAGCGTGGGAAACGACGCGAGTCCCAGGTTTGAGCTGTTTAAATAGCTGCGGTCTGAGTTTAACATTGAGTGCGGGTAATAGATAAAGTGTCACGACAGTTGCATCGCTGAAGTTGCTCTTAAACAAGTCTTGATTGAGAAACGTCACGCGGTCTGCTACGCCTGCCTTTTTAGCGTTTTCCTTTGCTTCTTTAATCCGTTCTGGGTTGATATCTATCCCTACCGCCTTTTTCACTCCATATTTTTGTACAGCAGTGATGGGGATGCGTCCGTCACCGCTACCCAAGTCGTAGAGAACATCATTTTTTGTCACCTTAGCAATTTTGAGCATTTCGTCTACCGTTTCTTGGGGTGTGGGTACGTAGACGACATCTGGTTCGCGTAGTGGTGCTTGGGTGTCTTGAGCGATCGTTTGAGAAGTTTGAGCGTTGGTCTGAGTAGTGAGAGTGTGACCAGTTATTCCTAAGCCAACTATACCAATGCAGGCGATCGGTAGTAGGAACAAGCGTTGTCGGCGCATTATTTTCCTTTCCTGTAGCCGTTTTCGTATAATATAATGCCATGTTGGGGGTCGTAAGTCGTAAGCCGTAAGTCGGAATTCACTCATAGCCGCGATCGACAACTTATCCCTAGCTAAAATGGTTTAAGCCAGTTCTTGCGGTTGCTTAATATAGCAAGTTATTGAATTGAATAGGTGCGCCAGGTTTGAATTTTATCTTCCTCAATAGACTGAGGAATTGCTAAGCGCCAAGTTTTTCCCTCTTTCTGAAGTTGTAAATACACTTCAAATGGACTATTTTTTTGTATTATCCGTCGTTGGGAGATTTGTAAGCTGCGATCGTAAGTTCCTGCAACTTTGTATGCTGGTAAACTGCCAATTTTCAGTTTTTGTTGTTGTTTAATTTGTAGGCGATCGATTTCTAGTTTTAGAGGGGTGACTGGGTGGAGTTGCTTGTCGATTTGTTCCTGCACTAGAGATAGTTGAACTTCTAAAGCTTTTTGCACCAATCGCTCGTTTGGTACTACGATTGGAGTACTGCCACAAGCTGTTAGAAACACTAGCAAGATTCCAGTTAAAACGAGCGATAATTTTCGGCGCATAGAACTTGCATTCGCGGACGACAGGAGATAGCCACTAAATTTAACCCTAGTTGTATAGAACTAGTTGTATGGTTTCTAGAGTTAGTATAAGCTGTGAGCGACTCTATCGAGCAGTCAATTATGCAAAAAAGAACTATTGGTTTAGACGATCGCCTTTACGATTACTTTCTATCCGTCTCTCTACGGGAACCAGAAGTGTTATATCAATTGCGGCAAGAAACATCCAAGCATCCTGCGGCAATGATGCAAATTGCTCCCGAACAAGGTCAATTTATGGCTCTGCTAGTTCAATTATTAGGAGCAATCAAAACTTTGGAGATAGGAGTATTTACCGGTTATAGTTCTTTATCTGTAGCGTTAGCACTACCTGTTAATGGTAAAGTAGTAGCTTGCGATGTCAGCGAAGAATATACAAATATAGCACGGCGTTATTGGCAACAAGCTGGAGTGGCTGACAAAATAGATTTGTACTTAGCGCCAGCTCTAGAAACACTAGATCGATTATTAGCATCAGGACAATCGGAAACTTTTGATTTTGCTTTTATTGATGCTGATAAGGAAAACTACGATCGCTATTACGAGCGATCGCTACAATTGATTCGTCCTGGTGGTTTAATTGCTATTGATAATGTTTTATGGGGTGGAAGTGTAGCGAATCCCCAGGTGCAAGATAAAAGTACTCAAGCAATTCGGGCTTTAAATGAGAAATTACATTACGACGAAAGAGTATCTTTAAGTTTAGTGCCAATTGCTGATGGTTTGACTTTAGCGTTAAAGCGATAGCGTCAGAGTTGCAACTGAGCTTTTTCGCATCTGTTTCTAGCTGGAAAAAGTCGAAATTAATCGCCCCCTTTTTCAGGGGGTTAAGGGATCTATTTCAGATGCGACCGCACTTTTATTGTCCTCTCATTCTGGCTTTATATTCTGCATAATAGTTGCTAAATTTCCAAAACTCGACAATGAGATGCCGTACGGAATAATAGCTTTTTTTAGCAATATTGTAGGCTTGCTGTTTGTAGCCAACAGATGCGCGCTCGGTATATCGATAAGAAGTATTTTTCATTTTTTGCCTCCAAAATTGATTGTAGTTCCAGAAGAATCAGCGATAATATCTTTGCTCGATCCAAGTTCGCATTTCAGATTCAGAACCAAAACTTGTTGACTCATTTGTATTTGGATCGAATGCTTGCCACCACATATTACCTTGGCTATCGCGCTGTTGCTTTACTTGTAGTTCGTTGCCTCGAAATAAACTAGCAAGTAAATGTTTCAAAAATCTGACAATTCTAGCATAGTCGCTTGGCTTGGCGACAATAAATTTAGTTTGAGATTTACGGTCAATTGTCTCAGTTACAGGGGAAATTAAGTAATCGCAATTGGCTTTCATAGTTAAAGGTAATTGAAAGTAAAAATAAGTCTTCGCTTGCGGCACAAATCCAATCTAACAACTGCTAATTCTAATGACAAAGCAATCCATGCATAGTTGTATGAATAAAATCGATAGCTCGAAAATAAGGTAAGTTATGAATGAGTACCAGAACGAGTGGCTTTGAGCCAAATTCACCTGTCATTTATCGTCGGAGCCATGCTTGAGCTTAGCAACAGTCAGATCAAAATCTCCCAACTGCGAGCATTGTTGGCAGTAGCTGAATACGGTAATTTTAGTGAAGCAGCTCTACGCTTGGACTTGTCTCAATCCGCAGTCAGCCACGCGATCGCTTCTTTAGAAGATGAATTAGGCATCTTATTATTTTCTCGCAGTCGCCAAGGTGCAGCTCCTACTCCAGTCGGGGAACAGGCGATTGAATACGCTCGGCAAATCTTGCAATTATTAGAGGAGATGGTTGCAGCAGCAAAGTCAGAAAAAAGCTTGCAGAGTGGCAGCGTCAGAGTTGCTTGTATGCGGAGTGCAGCCACCCATATTCTACCGTCTGCGATCGCCCAGTTTCGCCGCCGCAGTCCAGGAATTGCAATCGACATCCTAGAACATTTCGACCACTTGGACGTAGAAAAAGCTCTACGCGAAGGTCAGGCTGACGTTGGTTTTACCCACCTCCCTACTAGTGCGGAATTCGAGACTTGGGAAATTTTGCGGGATGAATATGTCGCTCTACTACCACCGACTGCTAATTTAAACCAAAGTCAGTGTACTTGGGAGGAATTATTTGCTTATCCTTTAATTCTTCCTAGCGCTAATAATGCTTGTTTTGCGACCATTCGCAATCATCTGTTAAGTGTAGGCGTTCGCATCAACAATGTTGCTTACCAAGTTAACGAAGACTCTACATCTGTCAGTATGGTATTGCAAGGTTTAGGAGCGGCAATTTTACCAAGACTAGCAGCAGAACCAATCCCAGCCGCAGTAAGGGTGTCCAGCTTACCAGTCCCTTTAGAAAGAGTAATTGGAGTAGCTGTACTCGCAAATGCACTGCTAACTCCAGCCGTATTTTCCTTTTTAGACGTGCTACGCGGTGTTACATCCCCTCAGGCTAAATGTGCATCATGAGGGAGCAGTTATCAGTGACCAGTGACCAGTGACCAATTACCACTAACAACCGAAACTTGTTGCTCCAACTTGTCACACGCTTGGCGTACAAGCCGCAATCCTTCATCTAGAGAAATTTCGCCCGTGGAGGATGGGAATTCTTGTAAAAGTTCTGCTTCTGTAGTTTGATATTCGCCAAGATCGGAACGCAATTTAGTCAAGAAATCAATTCCTTCACCGTTTTGAGTCGCGAACTCAAAAATGGAATCGAGGTAATTTTTAACTTCCTGATTTTTCACTCCCTCAGTTACGGCTGCATACAGTAAGTCGCCGTCTAAATATTCAAATTCTGGTACGTCCAAGCGATCGCCACTTAGTTGAAAAGTCTTAACTCCTGCTTTTGGTCTGACAGTTAAATTCTCGCGTCTGACTCTCGCACCAGCGTTACTCACCAAAGCTGCGATCGCCAATATGCGATCGGGATAGTTACTATCCGTACCGCGTAATTCGATCGTCCCAATACTGTTAAGTCGAACTCGGTTCCATGCGGTTTTTAGCAAGCTACCCCCCGCTTCAAAAAATAGTTGGCGTTCTACTCCAGCACGATCCATTGCCGCTAACCAAGCATAATAGCGTCCAAACTGCAACTCTACTAATTCTTCCACGCTGTGAACGTAAGGCTGAAGTCCTCCCACTGCTTGTAGATGGGTGTAAACTCCTTCCCAGCCGAAAATATCGCGTCCTCGGTAATGCACGGTATGTGCTGAAACATTCATTCCCCGTCCTTCGTAAAACGGACAAGCGCGGGAAAGTGCGATGAGTGCTGCATCGAAAGCTGTAGCGAGATTGAAGAGGTTGAGGATTTCCGCTTGGGCTGCTGTAGTAGCGTTGTAAGAAACTCCCACTCGCGGATCGATCGCCCCTGGCGCTACTTCTAAATGTAAATGCGTACCCGTACACCTGCCTGCGTGTAAGAAGCGATCGTAGCCTACCGTGCGCACTTGAACGTGATACCGTAACTTATTACGAATTATCGGCATGACGTGCAAGGGATAGGTAGACAAGGGATAGAGTCTCAAATCCAATTCTTGCCCTGCCTGGAGCGCTATTTGCAAATTACTTAAGTACTCTTGAGCTAGTTGAGTAACCGAATTGACGGGATTGGTATTAATTTCAACAATATGTTTGACCCATTCAGGTGCAAAACAATCTGGATTACTGCCTTTTTCAGTTGCGATCGCCTGACAGCGCGATAAAAATTCATCGGCACGATGAGAAATTGCCCCAGTTTTATCGACGAGGAAAAACTCTTGTTCAAAACCGAGCCGCCGTTTTGCTTCTGTCATGGCTAAAATCTCTGCAATTTAGTTTTTCACCTCTATTGCAATGATTTCACGCTCGCCAATAATTTAAAGTATCTCAGAGATAGACTTTTACTTCTGAGCTAAGATCTCTCTCTTAAGGCGTAAATTCAGCATCCTCAATGATGCTAGGCCCAATATTCCGGTTGGCAAAGATCGATCGCCAGTGCTATTAAATTGGCAAAGTCAATTTTGACAAGTAACAACCAGAAACGTAATTGTTCTCGCTGTCTTTGGCTACTCTTAAAAAAGACAATCCGCCAAATTGTGGCAACTAGAGGTAGCCAAGGATAGGTTTTTCTCAACAGTCGGAACCAAAGCGGGCAAAATTGGTTTAGCATTGGCGTCATGCTGAAATCAGAAGTCAGAAGTCAAAAGTCAGAAGTGATAATGTGCCTGCGCGAAGCTTGAAATCAAGACTGAAAATCAGGGCACAGTTTTATCGTGCCCAAATTGATATAATATCGAACATTCGTTATTCAAGAAGTCAGGCAAAAGCGAGCGCTTCTACGTTTAATTCCCGTCGCCACTGCGATACAGGTTTTTCCCAAGCCTCTTCCCATTTTTGAGCAATAAAGGGTTTTGCAGACATACCCATTTCCCACCCTCGTTCGATGGCTTTGAGTAGTTGGGGTAGTTCCTCGGGATGCATCAGTGTCGTACTGACTAAGGCATTGGCAATTAACATCCCAGCTAAAGGTAACCGGAATTGTGCCAAGTAAAATGCTTGCAAACCAATTTCATCAATTTCTGACGTACCAAAACCTGTAATCACGTGCCAGATGTCGTGAGTCTGCTGCCAACGATATTCGATGTAGCTGGTATCGGCATCAATTTTCACTTCGGGATCGATGCGATCGAATCCTTGCTGTTTCAAACTGGAAGCGTAGGCATAACCAAGAGAATCTTGGGGATATTGCAACAGTGCATCAACATCGTGAGTCGGCGCAATGTAACGCTCTTGTAACATTGTGACTACTTCTGGGTTTGCCTTCATCCCCTCTACGGCTAAATCAAAAGCACGACTGTGTACTAAGGTACTGCTTAATTCATCTACGGTATCTAAATTTTCTGGCTGGAAAAGCAGGAAGAAGAAGGCTTTCATTGCCTTGAGAAATCGAAGGTTAAAGCCTTTTGGAATGCCAAGATGATGCGAAATGCTTTTCCAGGTTTGAGAACCGAGAGATTGCATAGTTATGTCTCCTTGCAGAGACGTTACATGTAACGCCTCTACATTAAAATATGAATAATGTTCATGTTTATAAAATACGAACATCGTTCATGTTTTGTCAAGCATAGATGGCAACCAATTCTCAACAAAACTCTCAAATGCGGCGTCAACCCCAGCAGTCGCGGAGTCAAGAGCGAGTCGATCGCATCTTGAATGTGGCAGAGCAGATGTTTATTGAAACAGGGTATCAAGCTACAACCACAAGAGCGATCGCTTCTCGTGCTGAAATTTCTGTAGGCTCGCTCTATCAGTTCTTTCCCGACAAAGCCGCGATTCTCAAGGCACTAGCAGCAAAATATGTAGAGCAGGAACGACAGATCTTTACTCAGTTACATGCGGAGGAGGCGATCGCATTACCATTATCTGTATATGTGGAACGGGTTCTCGACACATACGATCGCTTTTACACTGCCAATCCTGGCTATCGGGTTGTATTCGAGCAGTTATTCAAAGTCACGCCAGAAGTGCCACTCTCCATGTATGAAGAGATGGAAGTCCCCCTTACCGTTGAGTTGCAAACATTTCTGGCTCGGAGAAAACCAAGTTTAGATCCGGCACAGTGCGAGTTAGTTGCCACTATTTCCGTGGAAGTGGTGGGGACATTGCAATGGTTGTCTTTGCATCGAGATGAGGCATTTCGCGCCAAAGTTGTAAGGGAGACAAAGAAATTGATTTCGGGTTATTTGAAGTTATATTTGGATGAATAGAATGCCAGCTTTTTAAGAAACTTTTCTCGTCATTTCAAATAAATGTTGCGCATTCTGTCCCAAAAAAGCGTCAAAAATCTCCTGCTTTCCTGGTGTTATTTCTATCGGGTAGCGTTGGGCAATTTCATAATAAGCATAAGTCCAAGGAATTTGAATTAATTCTCCAGTTACATCATCTGTGACTGTTAGCATCTCTTTAACTGCGTGAGTTGCAGTCTGACGCAAACCAACTTCTAAGCTACCTTCAATTTGGGCTTTCATCGGTACTGCCAAAGCAGCTAAACCATTAGCCGTAGTCTCTATATCTGGATATCGAGCGGTCTGTTGGCGGTTGACGTAACCAGTGAAGTGATTGACTGCATATCCGTGTAATAATACCCAAGCTCCATATTGAGTGGCTTTGTTAACTTCTTCTACTACAGATTGCTTCGGAGGCGACCAAGGACGGGCGAAAATATTTGCAAGTTGCTCGATATCTGTATTATCTACCAATTTTACATCTAATAACTGAGCATCACTAACAGATTGATGAATCACAGATGCGATCGCCTCCTCTAATTCTTCTACAATCAATTCGCTGATAAACAGTTTGGGTAAATCAAATTGTTCCTGTTCTGGATGTTGATAGTGGCGAGCGTATAGCTTTTGTGCCGGAAAAACATATTCTCCTGCTGCTGTATAACCCAACGCTTCAGCAACACTAGCTAAATACTCAATACCTAAATTCTGTCTTCCTTCAGGTGTATCGATATTTAATCGCAGCGAACGAAAGGCAATATGGTCGTTAGCAACCGTACCACCTGCTTGTAAAATCATTTGTTCGTAAATTTGAGCGTAGCTGACTCTAGCACGGTATTGTTGCCAGAGTCGATCCCAGAGTTGAAGTGCAATTTCAGCTTTCATATTGTAAGGGGTAAGGGATAAGGGGTAAGAGGACAGGATACAAGGAAGCTAGGGGAGCTGGGGGAGCAACAACCAACAACCACCAATTACCAATTACCACTATTAACTGACAACTGACTCCTCACAAGTTCCTCAAATTCTATCTTTATATTAAATATCAAGTCATCTAAGTCATCTGTGAATGACGGTAGTGACTGGTAGATGCTACGCCTTTGCGCTGATAGAGTTCCGCACGTTCTATGGTGGTGAGTGCGGGACTTTTTTGTGATTAGTCATTGGTCATTGGTCA
>ERZ1066120.637-NODE-637-length-30186-cov-39.288075_pt1 | contig 30186 bp, 29 predicted proteins | sample MGYA00382767_ERZ1066120 | MGnify/ENA primary metagenome ERZ1066120 (study PRJEB33369, sample SAMEA5778350) | biofilm metagenome | biome: Industrial cooling water; feature: Water cooling tower basin; material: Biofilm | place: United Arab Emirates | collected...
TCGGCCGGGCACGGGCCCAGGGGCGGGGCGCTGGAGCTGACCCCCTCGGACTGGCACCGCGCCTTCGAGGTCTACTTCCTGTCCGTCGTGCGCCCCGTGCGCCTCGCGCTCCCCCACATGACGGAGGGCGGCGCGGTCGTCGCCATCACCTCCTACGTCGCCACCGAGCCCTCCGCCCTCTACCCCACCTCCAGCGCCCTGCGCGCGGGCCTCCACGCCTGGCTCAAGCTCGTGGCCGACGAGGCGGGGCCGCGCGGCGTCCGCGTCAACGCCGTCGCGCCGGGGTTCATCGACTCCATCCCCCAGCCCGCCGAGCGGTTCCAGGCCGCCCCCCTGCGCCGGCAAGGGCGCGCGGAGGAGGTCGCGGCCACCGTCGCGTTCCTCCTCTCGGACGGCGCGGGCTACGTCACGGGGCAGGCGCTGCGCGTGGACGGCGGCCTCGCGCGCGGGCTCTAGCGCGCCGTGAGGGTCAGGCGGCCCGTGGCGGGGTCCCAGTCGTGGGCCACGCGCGGCGCGCGGCCGGCGTGGCGCGCCAGCTCCTCCCAGACGGCCTCCAGGCCCCCCTCGGGGGCGGCGTCGAGAAGATGGCGGGCGAGGCGGGAGGCGGGCGGGCCGGCGAGCGACACCGCGCGCGGCCCCCTGGCGTTGAGCGGCATCGGTGGACCCCCAGGCGAGGCGCGCCTGGCAGGGCGCGCCGGGCCCACCATGCCAGATCCGCGTGACGCTCCCGTGACGCTAGGGCACCAGCGCCTCCAGGTGGGGCATGAGGACCACCGACTCCTGCTCGTGCGGGTCCGTCCGGGCGATGACGGCCGTGGCGGGCGCCTCCCCGGGGTTCCAGGGCAGGTGGGGGGTGTCGGCGGGGATGTAGAGCATCTCGCCGGCCGAGACCGTCAGGCGGTGCTCCAGGCGCTCGCCCCAGGCCATCTCGGCGGTGCCGGAGAGGACGTAGATGGCGGTCTCGTGGGTGGCGTGCTTGTGGGCCCTGGCGCGGCCGCCGGGCGGGATGGTCAGGAGGTGCAGGCAGAGGCCCTGCGCCCCCACCGTCTCGCGCGCGATCCCCTCGAAATAGCTGAAGCCCTGCTTGCCGGCGTAGGTCGAACCGGGCACGATCTTGCGGCATGAGCGCATGGCAACCCTCCCTGGTGCGGCCTTGAGCCTAGCACCGCCCGTGGTCGAGGCCCAAGGCGTCGGCCTCACCTTCCAGACCTCCGACGGCCCGGTCAGGGCGCTCACGGGGGTGGACCTGACCGTCACGCCCGGCGAGTTCGTCAGCTTCATCGGCCCCTCGGGCTGCGGCAAGACCACCTTCCTGCGCTGCGTGGCGGCCCTGGAGACACCCACGGAGGGCACGCTCCGCGTCAACGGCATGGCGCCGGACGCGGCGCGCGAGGCGCGCGCCTACGGCTACGTGTTCCAGGCGGCGGGGCTGCTGCCCTGGCGCAGCGTCGAGGCCAACGTGCGCCTGCCCCTGGAGATCATGGGGTTCGCGCGCGAGGACGCGGCGCGGCGGGTCGCCGAGGCGCTGGCGCTGGTGGAGCTGTCGGGCTTCGGCCGCAAGTTCCCCTGGCAGCTCTCGGGGGGGATGCAGCAGCGCGCCAGCATCGCCCGAGCGCTCGCCTTCGACGCCCCCCTCCTCCTGATGGACGAGCCCTTCGGGGCGCTCGACGAGATCGTGCGCGACCGGCTCAACGAGGAGCTGCTGCGGCTCTGGGCGCGCACTGGCAAGACCACGCTGTTCGTGACGCACTCCATCCCCGAGGCGGTGTTCCTCAGCACCCGCATCGTCGTCATGTCGCCCCGCCCGGGGCGCGTCACCGACGTGATCGAGAGCCCGCTGCCTGCCGCGCGGCCGCTCGACATCCGCGAGTCCCCCGAGTTCCTGGCCGTGGCGCACCGCGTCCGCGAGGGGCTGCGGGCGGGGCACGGGCCCGATGCCGGGGACGCGGCGTGAGCCCCGGGAGCCTCCTGTGGCTCGCCATGGCCATGGCGGTGTTCATCGCCGCCAACTCCACCTTGCGCGCCTACGCGGCCTCCTCGTGGTGGCCGACGGTCGTGCTGGCGCTGATCCTCTTCTCGGTGGGCAACCTGATGATGGTCAGGCTCATGCGCGAGTCGGGCCTCGCGGTGCCCATCGCGGTGTCGTCGGTGGCCCAGCTCGTGCTCATCACGCTGGTGGCGGTGGTGGTCTTCGGGGAACGGCTGTCGCTCGTGCAGGGCATCGGGCTGGCGCTCGGCGTGGTCTCCGTGGCGCTCATCGCCTGGCCCAAGGGATGAGGGACGCGGGGCCGGTCCTGGCGGTCGTGCTCGCGCTGCTCGCGCTCTGGTACGTGGCCGCCGTCCCCATGAACGCGCAGGAGTCGGTCACCATCGCGGAGCGCGCCGGCGAGCCCGTCCAGGGCGGCCCCGCCGCCGAGCGCGCCACGCGGGGCGGGCTGGCGCTGGCCGCGCTCAACCCCGGCCCGGCCCTCCGGTTCGCCTACGTCCAGGAGCGCCCCCGCCTGCCCGCGCCCCACCAGGTCGCGGCCGAGCTGTGGCGCAGCACCGTGGGCGAGCCGCTCCTGGGCCGCCAGGGATCCTTGAGCAACCGCAACCTGCTCACGCACGTGCTCATCACGCTGAGCGGGACCGCCCTGGGCTTCGCCATCGGCTCGGCGCTGGGGGTGCTGCTGGCCGTGGGCATCGTCCACAGCCGGTCCATGGACCTCGGCATCATGCCCTGGGCGGTCATCAGCCAGACCGTGCCCATCGTGGCGCTGGCCCCCATGATCATCGTCGTGCTGGCCTCCGTGGGGCTCCAGGGGGTGCTGCCCAAGGCGGTCATCTCGGCCTACCTGAGCTTCTTCCCCGTCGTCGTGGGCATGGCGAAGGGCCTGCGCACGCCCGAGCCCATGACGCTCGACCTCCTGCGCACCTGGAACGCGAGCCGCGCGCAGACCTTCTGGCGGCTCAGGCTGCCCTCCTCGGTCCCCTACCTCTTCGCCTCGCTCAAGGTGGGGGTGACGGCGTCGCTGGTGGGCACCATCGTGGGGGAGCTGCCCGTGCAGCGGGGGGGATTGGGCACGCGGATGCTGGTGGGCTCGCAGTTCGGCAACACCGCGCAGATCTGGGCCGCGCTGGTGGCGGCCGGCGCGCTGGCGCTGCTGCTGGTCTGGGCGGTGGGCTGGGCCGAGCGGCGGACCCTGCGGGCGATGGGGGCGGCGCCGTGAGGCTGGTGGCGCTCGCGCTCCTGGTCTGGGCCGGGGCCTGGGCGCTCAACGCCCGGCTCGCCGCGCGCGGGGGGCGGACGGCGCGGGTGGCGGTGCCGCTCGTGTTCGGGGCGACGGTGCTGGCGCTGTGGGAGCTGGTGGTGCGCGGCCTGGAGGTGCCGGGCGTGATCCTGCCGCCGCCCACGCGCATCGCGCGGACCTTCGCGGAGAGCCTGCCGCTGCTGTGGGGCGACTTCGTGCAGACCATCCTCAAGGGGGCGCTGTCGGGCCTCCTGATCGGGACCGCGCTGGCGCTGGCCACGGCGGTGCTGGTGGACCGCTTCGACCTGCTGAGGCGCGGGCTGCTGCCGGTGGCGAGCGTCATGGCGGCGCTGCCGATCGTGGGCACGGCGCCGATCCTGGTCATGTGGTTCGGCTTCGGGTGGGAGAGCAAGGCGGCCGTGGTGGTGCTCATGGTGTTCTTCCCGATGCTGGTCAACGCAACGGCCGGGCTCGCGGACACCACGGGCGCGCAGAGGGACCTGATGCGGACCTACGGGGCCTCCTACTGGGCGACCCTGTGGCGGCTGCGCGCGCCCGCCGCGCTGCCCTTCGTGTTCAACGGGCTCAAGATCGCCTCCACGCTCGCCATCATAGGGGCCATCGTGGCCGAGTTCTTCGGGAGCCCCACGCAGGGGATCGGCTTCCGCATCTCGGCCAGCAACGGGGCGCTCCGGCTCGACATGGTGTGGAGCGCGATCCTCATGGGCGCCCTTGCGGGCAGCGCCGCTTACGGCATCATCGCGCTCACGGAACGATGGGCCACCTTCTGGCACCCGTCGCAAAGACAACAGGGAGAACGGACATGACGAGATTCCTGACGGCCTCCGCCTTGGCGCTCCTCGCGGGCGGCGCCTGGGCGCAGGAGGCGGTGACGCTGCAGCTCAAGTGGGTCACGCAGGCCCAGTTCGCGGGCTACTACGTGGCGCTCGACCAGGGCTTCTACGAGGAGGAGGGGCTCGACGTCACCATCCTGCCGGGCGGCCCCGACATCGCGCCGCCGCAGGTCCTGGCCGGGGGCGGGGCCGACGTGATCGTGGAGTGGATGCCCGCCGCGCTCGCCGCGCGCGAGGGGGGGCTGCCTCTCGTCAACATCGCCCAGCCCTTCGCGGGGTCGGGGATGCAGCTCACCTGCTGGGCGGACTCGGGCATCGCGAGCCCCGAGGACTTCCCCGGCAACACCCTGGGCGTCTGGTTCTTCGGCAACGAGTTCCCGTTCCTGTCGTGGATGAGCCAGCTCGGCATCGCCACCGACGGGGCCGACGAGGACGGCGTCGAGGTGCTCAAGCAGGGGTTCAACGTGGACCCGCTGATCCAGCGCCAGGCCGACTGCATCAGCACGATGACCTACAACGAGTACTGGCAGGTGATCGACGCGGGCGTGACGCCCGACCAGCTGGTCAACTTCCGCTACGAGGACCAGGGCGTGGCGACGCTCGAGGACGGGCTCTACGTGCTGGAGGACCGCCTGAGCGACCCGGCCTTCGTGGACAGGATGGGCCGCTTCGTGCGCGCCTCCATGCGCGGCTGGCAGTGGGCCGAGGAGAACCCGGAGGCGGCCGCCGAGATCGTGCTGAGCTTCGACGAGACGGGCGCGCAGACGCTCGAGCACCAGACGCGCATGATGGGCGAGATCGCCAAGCTCTTGGGCGACTCCGCCGAGCTGGACCCCGCCGCCTACGAGCGCACGGTGGCGACGCTGATGGCCGGGGGCTCGGACCCCGTCATCACGGCCACGCCCGAGGGGGCCTGGACGCGCGCGGTGACCGACGCGGCGAAGGCCCAGTGACGTGGGGGCCCGGGGGGGATCATCCCCCCCGGACCTTCCTTCTCGGCGTGGACACGGGCGGCACCTACACGGATGCCGTGCTGCTGGACGACGCCGAGACGGAGGTGGTCGCCAAGGCCAAGGCCCTGACCTCGCGCCCCGACCTGTCGGTCGGGGTGGGGGCGGCGATCGACGCGGTCCTTTCCGGCGTGGACCCGGCCCGCGTGGCGCTGGTGTCGCTGTCCACCACGCTCGCCACCAACGCCTTGGTGGAAGGGCAGGGGGGGCGGGTGGCCCTGGTGGCGGTCGGCTTCGACGCAGGCGACCTGTCGCGCGACGGGCTGCCCGAGGCCCTGCGGGGCGACCCGGTGGTGACGGTGGCCGGGGGCCACGACCACGCGGGGGGGGAGAGGGCGGCGCTGGACCTCCCGGCGCTGGAGGCCGCCTTGCGCGCCTTGCCCGAGGGGCTCACGGCCGTGGCGGTGGCGGCGCGCTTCGCCACGCGCAACCCCTCGCACGAGAGGCGCGCCAGGGAGGTGGCGCGGCGCGTCCTGGGGCTGCCCGTGACCTGCTCGCACGAGCTGTCGGCGGCCTTGGGCGGGCCCAGGCGGGCGCTGACGGCGGTGCTCAACGCGCGGCTGGTGGGCCTGATAGACCGGCTGATCGTGGCGTGCCAGCGGCACATGGCGGCGCGGGGGATCCGAGCGCCTCTCATGGTGGTGAGGGGCGACGGGGCGCTGGTGGCGGCCGAGGTGGCGCGCGACAGGCCCATCGAGACGATCCTGTCGGGCCCGGCGGCGTCGGTGGCGGGGGCGGCCTGGCTCGCGCGCGAGCCCCTGGCCCTGGTGTCGGACATCGGGGGGACCACCACCGACATCTGCCTGCTGCGCGACGGGCGGCCCCGGCTCGACCCGGAGGGGGCGCGGGTGGGGCCGTTCCTCACCATGGTGGAGGCGGTCGCCATGCGCACCCATGGGCTGGGGGGCGACAGCGAGGTGCGGGTGGAGCCGGGGCTCGCGGGGGCGCTCCTGCTCGGGCCGCGCCGGGTCGTGCCGGTGTCGCTGCTGGCGCGGGACCACCCGGAGGTCGTGCACCGGGCTCTCGATGCGGCGCTCGCGGCGGAGCGGGCGGGGGAGGATCTGGGGCGCTTCGCGCTGCCGCTGTGGGACGCGCCGCCCCAGGGCCTCGACGCGCGCGAGGCGGCGGTGGCGGGGCGCCTCCGGGGTCCGATGCCGCTCGCGCAGGCGGTGCGGTCGCGCACGGAGGGGCCGGCGCTCGGACGGCTGGTGGGGCGGGGGCTCGCGCAGGTGGCGGGGGTCACGCCCACGGACGCGGCCCACGCGCTGGGGCTCATGGCGGGCTTCGACGCGGAGGCGGCCCGCAAGGCGCTGCTGCTGCTCGCGCGCAGGCGGGCGGGGTCGGGCGAGGGGATCGCCCAGGACGCGGAGGGGGCCGCGCGGCTGGTGCTGGGGGCCTTGCGCGACCAGTCCGCGGCGGCGGTGCTGGAGGCGGCCTTGGCCGAGGACGGCTTCGCGGAGCCCGCGAGCCTGGCGCGCCACCCGCTCGCGGTCGCGGGGCTGGAGGGGCGGGCGGGGGTCGTGCGGGCGTCGCTGTCGCTGGGGGTGCCGCTGGTGGCGCTGGGGGCCTCGGCCGCCACGCACTACCCGGGGATCGCGGCGCGGCTGGGCGCGCGGCTCGCGGTCCCCGACCACGCGGAGGTCGCCAACGCCGTGGGCGCGGTGGTGGGCCGCGTGGCGGTGGCGGCCGAGGGCACCGTGACGGCGCCGGCCCCGGGCGTGGCGGTGGCGCACCTGCCGGGGGGGCCGGAGCGGTTCGCCGGCCCCGAGGCCGCCCTGGCCGCGCTGCGCGAGGCGCTGTCGGCGCGCGCCACCGAGGGCGCGGAGGCGGCGGGCGCCGTCGAGGTGCGCCTGAGCGTGGAGGAGGAGCGCCGCGAGGCGGTGGTGGAGGGGTCGCCGATGTTCGTGGAGGCGCGCGTGAAGGTCACGGCGCAGGGGCGGGCGCGGCTCGCTCAGTGAACGCGGCCCTGCGTCTCCAGCCTGGCGAGGAGGGCCTCCAGGCGCCGGGCGCGGGTCTCGGGCCTCGCGGCGGTGTGGAGGCGGTGGTGGATGGCGTAGAGATCGGCCTTGCGGAGCCCCGCGAAGGCCGCCTTCGCCGCCGGGCGCCCCTCGAGGGCGGCGAGGAAGTCGGCCGGCACCTCGGCCGCCGCGGCCCCCGCGTAGGCCGCCGCCCAGCGGCCGTCGGCGCGCGCGGCCTCGACCTGGGCGAGCCCCGCCGGCGTCATCTCGCCCGCCGCGATCAGGCGCTCGGCGTGCTGGACGTTGCGCCTCGACCACGTCCCCCGGGGCCGGCGCGGCACGAGGCGCTGGAGCCAGGTGGCCTCGCCCTCGGGGCGCTTGGCGGCGTCTATCCAGCCCACGCGCAGCGCCTCGACCACGCAGTCGTCCCAGGTGACGCTCTCCCCGTGGCCCTTCTTGCGGAGGCGCACCCACAGTTCGGGCGCGGTCGCGGCGTGGGCGTCGAGCCAGGCCCGCAGGGCGGCGCGGCCCGGGAAGCCGATGGTGTCCATGGGAACCTCCTGGTTGGCCCCTTGTTCGCATGGCGGCGGGGCGCCTAGAAGCCCGCGCGGAGGGTCATCATGCGCGTTCTCGTCACCGGCGGCGCCGGCTACATCGGCTCCCACACGCTGGTGGAGGTGTTGGGGCAGGGCCACGAGGCGCTCGCGGTGGACGACTTCTCCAACGGCTCGCCGGTGGCGCTGGAGCGGGTGCGCCAGCTCACCAACGGGGGGCTGGAGGTGGCGGAGGCTGACGTGCGGGACACCCCTCGCATGACGGCGCTGGCCCAGGCCTACCGGCCCGACGCCGCCATCCACTTCGCGGGGCTCAAGGCGGTGGGCGAGAGCGTGCGGCGGCCGCTCGACTACTGGGACGTCAACGTGGGCGGCACGGTGTCGCTGCTGCGGGCGCTGGACGAGGCGGGGTGCCGCCGTGCCGTGTTCTCGTCCTCGGCCACGGTCTATGGGGAGCCCGACTACCTGCCCTACGACGAGGCCCACCCGATCCGCCCCACCTCGCCCTATGGGCGCACCAAGGCGGCGGCCGAGCAGGCCCTGCGCGACTGGGCCGGGGCGGGCGGGGGCCGGGCGGCGATCCTGCTGCGCTACTTCAACCCCGTGGGGGCGCACGCCTCGGCGCGCATGGGCGAGGACCCGAGGGGGGTGCCCGAGAACCTCATGCCCTTTCTCGCGCAGGTGGCGGCGGGGCGGCACGCGGCGCTGAGGATCTTCGGGGAGGACTGGCCGACGCCGGACGGCACGGGCGTGCGCGACTACGTGCACGTGACCGACCTCGCGCGCGCCCACGTGGCGGCGCTGGCTCGCGCGGAGGTCGCGGAGGGGGCGGAGGCCTACAACATCGGCACGGGGCGGGGGACCTCGGTGCGCGAGATGCACGCGGCCTTCGAGAGGGCCGTGGGGCGGGCGATCCCCTTCGAGGTGCATCCCCGGCGCCCCGGCGACATCGCGGCCATGGAGGCCGACTGCCGGCGGGCCAACGCCGTCTTGGGCTGGCGGGCGGAGCGGGACGTGGACGCCATGGCGCGCGACCTCTGGGCCTGGCAGCGGGCCAACCCGGAGGGCTACGGGGCCCGCTGAGTCACTCGGCCGGGTGGGGGCGGCGGGCGACCAGGCGGTGCCCGCCCTCGACCCAGCGCGCGACCACCTGGCGCATGGCCACGGGGTCGGCGTCGCGGGCGGCGTCGCGCAGGCCCTTGAGGCAGGCGGCCACCTCGATCTCGCTCAGGCCCGCCTCGCGGGCGCGCAGGATCTTGGGGTGGGCCGTGGGCGCCTGCTCCTCGCCGATGAGAAGCTCCTCGTGGAGCTTCTCGCCGGGGCGCAGGCCCGTGAGCACGATCTCGATGTCGCCGTCCGGGTGGGCCTCGTCGCGCACCGTGAGGCCGGCGGCGCGGATCATGCGGCAGGCGAGGTCGTGGATCGGGACGGGGTCGCCCATGTCGAGCACGAAGAGGTCGCCGCCGCGCGCGTAGGTGCCGGCCACGAGCACGAGCCTGGCGGCCTCGGGGATGGTCATGAAGTAGCGCGTGACCTCGCGGTCGGTGAGGGTCACGGGGCCGCCCTTGGCGATCTGGGCCTGGAAGAGCGGGATGACGGAGCCCGAGGAGCCGATGACGTTGCCGAAGCGGACCATGGCGAAGACGGTGCCGCCGGCGGCGGGGTCCGAGCGGGAGGCGAGGTCCTGGACGACGATCTCGGAGAGGCGCTTGGAGGCGCCCATGAGGTTGTGGGGGCGCACGGCCTTGTCGGAGCTGACCAGGATGAAGCGGCGCACGCCCGCCTCGACGGCGGCGGCGGCCAGAACCTGCGTGCCCAGCACGTTGTTGGTGACGCCCGCGACGGGGTTGGTCTCGACCAGGTGGACGTGCTTGTAGGCGGCGGCGTGGATGACGATCTCGACGGCGTTCTCCGCGAGGGTCCGGCGCATGAGGGCGGCGTCGGCGGCCGAGCCCAGCACGGGCACGAGCTCCACCCCGGCCTCGCGCGCCACGGGGCCGAGCTCCAGGTCTATGGTGTAGAGGGCGAGCTCGCCGATCTCCACGAGCACGAGCCGGCGGGGCTTGCAGGCCAGGAGCTTGCGGCAGAGCTCGGCGCCGATGGAGCCGCCGGCGCCCGAGATGAGCACCGAGCGGCCCTCGTAGGTGTGGGCGGCGGTGGCGAGGTCGGTCTCCACGGGGGCGCGGCCGAGGAAGCGGTCGGGGTCCACCCGGCGCAGCCGCCCCAGCAGCGAGCCCCCGGCAGGCACCCCCGAGCCCGCAAGCTCGGCGAAGGAGGGCAGCGTCTGGACCTCGAGCCCCAGGGCGGCGATGCGGCGGGCCAGCTCCGCCTGCCGCGCGCGGGCGGCCAGCGGCATGGCCAGGAGGACGCGCGCGGCGCCCTTCTCGGCGGCGATGTCGGCGATGCGGGCGGGGGGGTGGACGGTGAAGCCCTGCACGATGGTGCCCTGGAGCGCGCGGTTGTCGTCCACGAAGGCCACGGCCTGGACGCGCTCGTCGGTCCTCAGCGCGGCGGCGAGCTGCTGGCCCGTGCGCCCCGCGCCGTAGATGATGACGCGCACCTGGTCGGTGCCGGCGCGGTAGACGGCCAGCAGCACCCGCAGGCCCAGGAGCCGCCAGCCCGCCACGAGGAGTGGATAGACCAGGGCGAAGGCCACGAAGACGCCCCCGCCGGTGCCGTAGCCCGCCAGCCCGTCGAGGACGGCGGCGGCGCAGGCCAGCGCCGCGCCGTGCAGCGCGGTGAGGCCGAAGGCCCTGATCTCGTAGGCCTTGAGCTGGACGCGGTGGATGCCGAGGAGCAGCGTGAGCATGGCGCTGAGCGCCATCAGGAAGAGCGTGGCGGCGAGCGGCCAGGGATAGGCGAGGAGGCGGCTCGCCTCCACGGCGCCGCCGATGGCGAGCGCGAGCGGCGCGACGAGGGCGTCGCCGGCCGTGATGATGGCCTGCTTGGCGGGGCGTGGCAGCTTGAGGAGGCGCGAGACGAGCCTGTGGCGCACCATCCTCGTCCTTCACTCGCGGCGCGGTCGCCGGGACTCCTAGCGATTGACCAAGGGGTTGGCAACCGCGGGGCGCCGCCGCGCGGGAGAGGGGCGGCGGAAGGGCCGCAGGGCGGTCTCGGCCACGAGCAGCGCGTCCCAGCAGAGCGTGCGGTTGCGCTGCCACAGGAGGTCGAGCCGCGCCTTGCGGGGCACGCAAAGACGGCGGTAGGCGGCCTCCGTCTCCTCGGGGGTGCGGCAGCGGGACAGCAGCCTCTCCTCCCAGGCGGCGAGGCGCAGGGAGGCCAGCCCGGTGATGCCGGGGCGCGAGCGCAGGACGGCCCCGTAGAGGCCGGGGAAGGCCTCGACGTAGCGCCTGAGCGGCGGGCGGGGGCCGACGAGGCTCATGTCGCCTCGGATGACGTTCCAGAGCTGGGGCAGCTCGTCGGCGCGGGTGCGCCGCACGAGGCGGTGGAGGGGAGAGAGGCGGGCGGCCTTGTCGCCCCCCGTGACCCCGCCCACGCGGTCGGCGCCCATCGGCATGGTGCGGAACTTGTAGAGGGGGAAGGGGCGGCCGCCCTGGCCGATGCGCTCGGCCACGTAGAGGATGGGGCGGCCCTCGCGCGCCAGGAGGAGGAGGGCGCCGAGGAGCATCACGGGGAAGAGGAGGACCAGCAACGCCCCGGCGACGAGGACGTCCATGAGGCGCTTCCCGGGGGTCACGGGGCCTCGCCGTGGGGCCGCCAGCCGGCGAGGCGGGCCTCGGAGACGAGGGTTTCGGGCGTGGCGGGGGGCAGGGGGGCGAGGGCCTGGAGGCGGGAGAGGTCCATCTCGACGGACGGCAGCGCGGCGGGGTTGTCGCGCCAGGCGAAGGGGACGCCGGCGGCGCGCAGGACGGCGTCCATGGGGACGAGGCCCGGCTGGGCGAGGTTGAGGAGGGGGGGCAGGGCGGGGAGGGCCAGGAGCGCCACGACCGCCCGGGCGAGGGCGAGGGGGCCGACCCACTGGCGCCGGGGGGCGGAGCCGTCGGGCAGGCGGTCGAGCGTCACGGGGCCGGCGGCCATGGCGTCGAAGAGGGCGCCCGCGCCGGCGACGTTGCCGATGCGGAGCGCACAGGCGCCGCTCGCCTCGGCCTCCAGCGCGAGCTTGGCGCGCCCGTAGGCCCCCGAGGGGAGCGCGGGGCCGTCCTCGCGGCAGGGCTGGGGGACGTCGCCGTAGGCCGCCTGGCTGGAGGCGAGCAGCACCGGCGCGCTGCCGTCGCGGGCGGCCAGGGCCAGCGCCGCGCGCGCGAGGGCGGGCTCGTCGCCACGCGCCAGCACCACGAGGCCCCCGGGCGGCGCGCGCCAGGGGGGTGGGGGGCCGCCCATGTCCCACGCCAGGGTCCCGTCGCGCCCGTCGCGCGTGTGCCAGACGGGCTCCGGCCCCGGCCAGAGCCCCTGGGCCGCGAGCCTGCGCCACATGGTCCCGACGCGGCCGCCGGCGCCCAGGACCAACGGTCCCCTCATCTTCTGGCCCCAAATATCCCGGGGGAGCCGAAGGCGGGGGCGGAGCCCCCTCTAGTCCCCCAGCTTGGCATGGACCTCGGCCAGGTCCACCGGCCCCTTGGGCATCTTGTTGTCCGGGTCGTCGAAGTCGTAGCGGAAGAGCTGGAAGTCCTTCCTGTAGACCTCCCACATCAGGTGTCTGCCCAGGTCGTCGAAGTAGGCCGACACGGGGTGCGCGCGCTTGGGTCCGTGGCCCTCGCTCTCGTTGAAGCGGGGGATGGCCTTCACGTCCACGGGGTGGCGCAGGGGCGCGTCCTTGAGCACGTCCGCCATGCCCGCGTCGAAGTCCTCGGTGAAGAAGATGCGGTCGTAGCGGCCGCCGCCCGCGATGAACGTCGAGATGTGCCCCGACATGGCCGACCAGTGGATGTCGGGCTCCATGGGCTTGCGGAACCGGATGGTGTCGCGCGCGAAGAGCAGGAAGCGGCGGAACGAGGCGATCTGGTCGAACTGGAAGCCGTTCTCGGGGCTCCCCACGTCTATGCCGTACTTCTGGGCGAGGTTGGGGACGAGGTTGCCTCGGTAGCGCCGCCCGTTCCTCTGGATGCCCGCGATCTTGTCGAAGAAGGACGACAGGACCCGCGCGTAGGGGTTCCTCACGCAGGTGAAGGTCATGGCCGCGTGGCCCTTGACGGCCGCCTCGATGAGGGGCTGCGAGCCCTCCTGCGCCCACTTGTGCAGGCCCTCAGTGGCGTCGTGGATGTCGCCGTCGAAGAAGGCCCCGTGGTCCGAGTAGTACATGATCTGCCCGATCGTGGAGCAGGCGCACTTGGGCACGACCCGGTAGACCAGGCTCCCCGACTCGGTCATCCACGTCCCCGGAAACCCCATGGACCCCTCCCCCGCGCGGCCCGGCGCCGGCCCGTGGCGCAGCCCTGCCACCACCGCGCCCGGCGGCAAACGGGGCCTGTCTATTCAACGATCCTTCACGGTATCAAGCGCAAACAATCCCGGCCCGAGGCCCCAGACCGTTTACCCCATGGCGCAGATCGCCTTCCTTCCCGCCCCCACCTGACCGCATGGCGCAGATCGCCTTCCTCCTCCTGTGCCACAAGGACCCCGAGGCCGTCATCGAGCAGGCGCTCGGGCTGACGGCGGCGGGCGACGGCATCGCCATCCACTTCGACGCCCGCGCCGACGCCGCCAGCTTCGCGCGCATCAAGGAGGCGCTGGGGTCCAACCCCCTCGTGACCTTCGCGCGGGCTCGCGTGCGCTGCGGCTGGGGCGAGTGGAGCCTCGTGCAGGCCACGATCCTCGCCGCCGAGGCGGCGCTGCTGGCCTTCCCGCGCGCCACGCACCTCTACATGCTGTCGGGCGACTGCATGGCCATCAAGAGCGCGGCCTACGCCCACGCCCTCCTGGACCGCGAGGACGCCGACTTCATCGAGAGCGTGGACTTCCTCGACGGCGGCTGGATCAAGACCGGCATCAAGGAGGAGCGCCTGGTCTTCCGCCACTGGGTCAACGAGAGGCGGCACAAGCGGCTCTTCTACCTCTCGCTCGACCTCCAGCGCCGCCTGGGGCTCCGGCGCGCCGTCCCCGCCGACCTCCAGGTGATGATCGGCTCGCAGTGGTGGTGCCTGAGGCGGCGCACGGTGGAGGCGATCCTGCGCTTCCGCCGCAGGCGCCCCGACGTCATGCGCTTCTTCCGCACCACCTGGATCCCCGACGAGACCTTCTTCCAGACCCTCGTGCGCCACCTCGTCCCCGAGGGGGAGATCCGGTCGCGCACGCTGACCTTCCTGATGTTCACGGACTACGGGATGCCCGTGACCTTCCACAACGACCACTACGACCTGCTGCTCGGCCAGGACTACCTGTTCGCGCGCAAGGTCAGCCCGGAGGCGCGCGAGCTGAAGCGGCGGCTCGGGCGCCTCTGGGCCTCGGGGCGCGAGGACTTCCGCATCTCGGACGAGGGGCGCAGGCTCTTCCAGTTCCTCACGGGGCGCGGACGGGTGGGCCGCCGCTTCGCCCCCCGCTTCTGGGAGACCGAGAGCACGCTCGGGCGCGAGCGGGAGCTGCTGATCCTGGCCTGCAAGAAGTGGCACGTGGCCAAGCGGCTCGCGGGGGCGGTCCACGAGGCCACCGGCATCCCCGCCATAGGCTACCTCTTCAACGAGGAGGCAACGCCCCTGCCCGACCTCGGCGGCATCCAGACCACGCTGGCCAAGCGCCACAGGCACCGCCGCGCGCTCATGCGGATGCTGTTCGACTGGCACGGGACGGACCGGCTCCTGATCTGCCTGGACACGGCCAACCTCGACCTCCTTCAGGACTTCCACGCCGACCGCGCCACCACGCGGCTCCTGGAGGTCGAGTGCCGCTTCGCCGACGACTTCCTCGCCGGGCACGCGCGGCGCGTGGGCCTGGCCAGCGAGGAGACCCCGCCCGAGGCGCTGGCCCGGCTGCTGCCGACCATCCGCATGGACTTCCAGAGCGAGGCCGACCGGCTGCGCGACGCGGGCTTCCCGCGCCACGACCGGCTCGCGGAGGGCGCGGACCCGGCCCAGAACGCCGAGGCGCTGGGGCGCTTCCTGGCCCTGCCGCCCGACCGGGCGCGCCTCCTGGCCGAGACGCCGCGGCTCTTCGAGTGACGCCCCCCCTGGCGCGGGGCGGCCGGGCGGGCCAGGATGGGCCGAGCGCGCCCCGGAGCCCCCATGCCCTACGAGCCCCCCGCCTACGACCCCGGCAACGTCTTCGCCCGCCTCCTGCGCGGCGAGATCCCGTCGCGGCCTCTGCTCGACACGCCCCACGCGCTGGCCTTCGCCGACCGCGCGCCGCAGGCGCCGGTGCACGCGCTCCTGATCCCCAAGGGCGCCTACACGGACCTCGCCGACTTCGCGGCGCGCGCCAGCGCGGAGGAGCAGGCGGGCTTCCTCGCCGCCCTGGCCGAGCTGGTGGGCGCGCTGGGCCTGGAGGGGGGTTTTCGCGCCATCGCCAACACCGGCGCCCACGCCCATCAGGAGGTGCCGCACTTCCACCTCCACGTGCTGGGCGGCGAGCCCATCGGGCCGCTCAGGGCGCGCTAGGCGCCCGCCGTCGCCCGCCGCGCCCCGGGGGCGGGCAGGGCCGCCTCCCGCCGCCGGGGCTCCGCCGAGGCTTCCCCCCGGGCCCGGGGCGGGCTAGCTGGGGGGAGAGCCCGAGGGACGCCATGGCCGAGTACGACTCCGAAGACCTCATGCCCCGCCCCATGCGGGGTCTGCGCCGCTGGGACCACCCCGGCCCCGAGGGCCTGCCGCCCCCCGAGGTCAAGGTGGTGGAGGCGTGGCGCGTCAGCTGCGACGGCGGCGAAGGCGCCTTGGGCCATCCGCGCGTGTGGTACACGATCCCCTCCGACGAGGGCTTCATCGACTGCGGCTACTGCGACGCGCGCTTCGTGCACCGGAGCGTGGCCGAGGGCCGGGGGACCGACCGGTCGGGCGGCGCGCGCACCAACCGCGACGGGCACGCGCAGCCCGCCGACCAGGGCGCGCCGGTCAAGGGACCGCAGCCGGGGTGACGCGCCTGCCCGGCGCGAACGAACCGTGACCCTGGCGCCCTGGCCTCCGGCCCCCCGGCCGCCTAGTGTCCCGCGACCACGCGGGAGACATCCATGCCCTTCGGACCCGGCCACCACCTCCATCTCATCGACGGCTCGGCCTACATCTTCCGCGCCTACCACGCGCTGCCCCCCTTGACGCGCAAGAGCGACGGCCTGCCCGTGGGCGCCGTCGCGGGCTTCTGCAACATGCTGCTGCGCTACGTGGAGACCAACACCGGGCCGGACGCGGCCACCCACGTGGCCGTCATCTTCGACTTCTCGTCCAAGAGCTTCCGCAACGACCTCTACGCCGACTACAAGGCCCACCGCCCCCCGCCCCCCGAGGAGCTCGTCCCCCAGTTCCCCCTGACCCGCGAGGCGACCCGCGCCTTCGGCATCGCCTGCGAGGAGATCGAGGGCTTCGAGGCCGACGACATCATCGCCACCCTCACCTGCCAGGCGCGGGAGGCGGGCGGGCGGGTGACCATCGTCAGCTCCGACAAGGACATGATGCAGCTGGTGGGCGGCGGCGTGGAGATGCTCGACCCCATCAAGAACAAGCGCATAGACCGCGACGGCGTGTTCGAGAAGTTCGGCGTCTTCCCCGAGCGCGTCGTGGACGTGCAGGCGCTGATGGGCGATTCGGTGGACAACGTCCCCGGCGCTCCCGGCATCGGGCCCAAGACCGCCGCCCTGCTCATCCAGGAGTGGGGCGACCTCGACACCCTCCTCGCCAACGCCCACACGATCAAGAAGGACAAGCAGCGCCAGACGCTCCTGGACCACGCCGACCGGATCAGGCTGTCGCGCGACCTCGTGCGGCTGTCGTGCGACATGGCGCTGCCCTTCGACCTCGACTCCCTGGAGGCGCGCGAGCCCGAGCCCGAGACGCTCCTGGGCTTCCTGGGCCGCATGGAGTTCCGGTCGCTCACGCAGAAGGTGGCGCAGCGGCTCAAGGTCGCGGCCCCCGCGATCCCCGACGCCTCCGACCGGACGCGCCCCGACGCCCCGGCGCCCGAGGAGACGGCCCTGCCCCCCCTCGACCGCGCCCTCTACGAGACCGTGAGCACGCCCGAGGCCCTCGCCGCCTGGGTGGCGCGCATCCGGGAGTGGGGCCGCGTGGCGCTCGACACCGAGACCACGAGCCTCGACGAGATGCGCGCCGAGCTGGTCGGCATCAGCCTCTGCACCGGGCCGGGGGAGGCGGCCTACATCCCCGTGGGCCACCGCGCCTCCGCCGCCACGGACCTCTTCGGCTCGGACGCGCTCGCGTCGGGCCAGCTGCCCCTGGCCCACGTGCTCGACGCGCTGCGCCCCGTGCTGGAGGCGGACGACGTCCTCAAGATCGGCCAGAACGTCAAGTACGACTGGAAGGTGCTCGCCCGCCACGGCATCGCGGTCGCCCCCTTCGACGACACCATGCTCCAGAGCTACGCCTTGCACGGGGGCCTGCACAACCACGGCATGGACGAGCTGTCGGAGCGCTACCTCGGGCACCGCCCGATCCCCATCAAGGAGCTGATCGGGACGGGCCGCGCCCAGGTGACCTTCGACAAGGTGGCGATCGAGCGCGCCGCCGCCTACGCCGCCGAGGACGCCGAGGTGACGTGGCGGCTCTGGCACCTCTTCCGCCCGCGCCTGCACGCCGCCCGCGTCACCACCGTCTACGAGACGCTGGAGCGCCCCCTCGTCCCCGTGCTCGCGCGCATGGAGATGGCCGGGGTGCAGGTGGACCGCGACACGCTGAGCCGCATGTCGGGCGCCTTCGCGCAGACGCTCGCGCGGCTGGAGGCGGAGATCCAGGAGATGGCGGGGCGGCCCTTCAACGTCGGGAGCACCAAGCAACTGGGCGAGCTCCTGTTCGACGAGCTGAAGCTGCCGGGCGGCCAGCGCTCCCCCTCGGGCATCTACGTCACCGACGTCAACGTGCTGGAGGACCTCGCCACCGAGCACCCCCTGCCGGGCAAGGTGCTCGACTGGCGGCAGGTGTCGAAGCTGAAGTCCACCTACACCGACAAGCTCCAGGACGCGATCAACCCCGACACGGGGCGCGTGCACACCTCCTATTCCATCGCCGGCGCCAACACGGGGCGGCTCGCCTCCTCCGACCCCAACCTCCAGAACATCCCCGTGCGCACCGAGGAGGGCCGGCGCATCCGCCAGGCCTTCGTGGCGCCCGAGGGCAAGTGCCTCGTGAGCCTCGACTACTCGCAGATCGAGCTGCGCCTGCTCGCCCACATGGCGGACCTGCCGGAGCTCAAGGAGGCCTTCCGCAACGGGCAGGACATCCACGCGATCACGGCGTCCGAGATGTTCGGGGTGCCGCTGGACCAGATGACGCCCGAGCTCAGGCGGCGCGCCAAGGCCATCAACTTCGGCATCATCTACGGCATCTCGGGCTTCGGGCTGGCGCGCAACCTGCGCATCCCCAAGGACCAGGCGAGCCAGTTCATCGAGCGCTACTTCGTCAAGTTCCCCGGCATCAAGGCCTACATGGACGGGGTGGTCCGCCGCGCCCGCGAGACGGGGCACGTCAAGACGCTGTTCGGGCGGGTGATCCATACGCCCGAGATCAACTCGAAGGGCCCCGGGGGCGCCTTCGCGCGGCGCGCCGCGATCAACGCGCCGATCCAGGGCACGGCCGCCGACATCATCCGCCGCGCCATGATCCGCATGGAGAGGGCCATCGAGGGCCTGCCCGCGCGGATGCTGCTCCAGGTCCACGACGAGCTGCTCTTCGAGGTGGAGCGGGGGGCGGAGGAGGAGGTGATGCGCCGCGCCCGCGCCGTGATGGTCGCCGCGCCCGAGCCCGCGCTGAAGCTGAGCGTGCCGCTGCTGGTGGAGGCGGGCTGCGGGACGACCTGGGCGGAGGCGCACTAGGGCCGCCCGTCCCCTACTCGCGCGCGCGCAGCACCTGCGCGGGCCTCGCCGCGAGCGGGCGCCAGGCGAAGAGGAGGCCCGCCACCAGCGTCGCCCCCACGCCCCCCCCGACCACGCCCACCGCGTTGGGCCAGACCACGGCGAAGTCCGTCTCCATCACGAATCGCGACACGGCCCAGGCGCCGAGGAGGCCCGCGAGCAGCGCCACCGCCCCGGCCGCGAGCCCCAGGAGCCCCGCGCGCAGGGTGAAGCTCCACAGGATGCGCCCGCGCGTGGCGCCCAGCGTCTTGAGGATGGCGGCCTCCCAGGCCCGCGCGCTCTCGCCCGCCGCCGCCGCGCCGATCAGGACGAGGAAGCCGGTCAACAGCGTCGCCAGCGCCGCCACGCGGATGGCGCCGGCCACGCCCTCCACCACGCGCGTGGCCTCGGCGATGGCGTCGCGGATGCGGATGGCGGTGATGTTGGGGAAGGCCGTGGCGAGGTCGCGCAGGAGCCGCGCCTCGGCCGCCTCGGGCGCGTAGAGGGTGGCGATCCAGGAATGGGGCGCGCCCCGCAGGGCGGCGGGGTTCATGGACAGCACGAAGCCGATGCCGGCGCTCGCGAAGTCCACCTCGCGCAGGGAGGCCACCGTGGCCTCGATGTCGCGGCCCAGCACGTTGACCGTGAGCGTGTCGCCCACCTCCAGGCCGATCTCCCCGGCCTCCTCGGCCGAGAAGCTGACCAGGGGCGGGCCGTCGTAGCCCTCTGGCCACCACTCGCCGGCGGTGAGAGTGGTGCCGGGCGGCGGGGCGTCGCTGTAGGTGATGCCGCGGTCGCCCTGCGTGACCCAGTGGTTGGCCGTGGCCTCGCCCGCGTCCACGCCGTTGATGCGGGTGATGAGGCCGCGCAGCATGGGGGCGGCCTCCACGCGCGTGACCTCGGGGTTCCGCGCGAGCCTCTCGCGGAAGGCCTCGATCTGGTCGGGCTGGATGTCCACCACGAAGTAGGCCGGCGCCACGGCCGGCAGGTCCCCCTGGATGGCCCGGCGCAGGTTGCCGTCCACCTGGCCCACGGCGGCCAGCACCGACAGGCCCAGGCCCAGCGACAGGACCACGGGCAAGGCCTCCCCGCCGCGCGCGCCGATGGCGCCCAAGGCCAGGCGCAGCGCGGGCCGCCCCCGCGCGAGGCGCCCCGCGCGGCGGGCCAGCGCGCGCGTCCCCAGGGCCGCGAGGGCGAGGAGCAGGAGCGCGCCGGCGATGCCCCCGGCGGTGGAGAGCGTGAGGCGCCAGGACTCGGTGAGCCAGGAGGCCGCCGCGAGCAGCAGCGCGACCAGCGCCAGGGTCGCCAAGAGCACGGAGAGGCGCGGCACGCGCCGCCCGCCCGCCAGCGCGTCGCGGAAGAGGGCGGCCGCGCCGATGTCGGAGGCCCGCCCGAGCGGCCAGAGCGTGAAGACGGCGGCGGCGAGGACGCCGTAGAGCGCGGCCTCGGCGAGGGGGCCGGGGAAGACGCCGAAGGCGGCCGGCACGGGCAGCGCCCTCTCGATCCAGGGCGCGGCGAGCAGGGGGCCGCCCGCCCCCAGGAGCAGCCCGAGGGCGATGCCGAGCAGCGCGAGCGCGCCCACCTGCAGCCCGTAGGTGGCGAAGATGGTGAGGCGCGAGGCGCCCAGCGTCCTGAGCGTGGCGATCACGGGGGCCTTGGCCGCGACATAGGCGCCCACGGCCGCCGAGACTCCCACGCCCCCCACGGCCAGGCCCGACAGGCCCACCAGGACCAGGAAGGCGCCCAGGCGGTCCACCACCTCGTCGGTGGCGCCCGCCCCGTCGCGCGCGTCGCGCCAGCGCATCCCGGTGTCGCGCCACAGCCCCTCGGCCTCGCGCTCCAGGGCCGCGAGGTCCGTGCCCTCGGGCAGGTCCACGCGGTAGTGCGAGTCGAAGAGCGTCCCCTCCGCCAGCAGCCCCGAGGCGGCCAGCGCCTCCGTGCGCACCAGCGAGCGGGGGCCGAGCCCGAAGCCCGCGGCCGAGTTGTCGGGGTAGCGCAGCAGCGCGGCCGTCACGGCGAAGTCCTGCGTGCCCAGGCGCAGCACGTCGCCGGGGCCGACGCCGAGGCGGTCGAGCAGCGCCCGCTCGGCCACGATGCCCGGCAGCCCGTCGCGGCCCGCCAGCGCCTCGGGCAGCGGGATGGGCGGGTCCAGCTCCACCGCGCCCAGGAGCGGGTAGAGGGCGTCCACGCCGCGCACCTGCGTGAGCGCCCTCTCGGCGCGCCCCTCGGGGTCGGCGAGGGCCAGGGAGCGGAAGTCCACCACCTCCGAGACCGGCCCCAGCCCGTCGAGCCAGGCGCGCTCCTCGGGGGAGGCGTATCGGTAGGTGAACTCGGCCTCCGCGTCGCCGCCCAGGAGGCGGGCGCCCTCGCGCGCGAGCCCCGCCTCGATGGCGGCGCGCACGCTCCCCACGGCGGCGATGGCGGCGACCCCGAAGACGAGGCAGAGCAGGAAGATGCGGAAGCCCCTGAGGCCCCCCCGGAGGCCGCCGCGCAGCTCGCGCCAGGCGAGGCGCCCCGCCGTCGTCCCCGCCGTCATTCCGCCGCCCGCAGCATGGTCCCGTCCACGCGCCCGTCGCGCAAGGTCACGACGCGGTCGCAGCGCGCCGCCACCTCGGGGGCGTGCGTGACCATCACCAGCGTCGCCCCGTGCCGGTCGCGCAGCCCGAAGAGGAGGTCGAGCACGGCCGCGCCGTTGGCCCCGTCGAGGTTGCCCGTGGGCTCGTCAGCCAGGAGCAGGCGCGGGCGGGGCGCGGCGGCCCGCGCGAGCGCCACGCGCTGCTGCTCGCCCCCCGAGAGCTGGGAGGGGTAGTGGTCGGCCCGCGCGCCCAGGCCCACCGCGTCGAGCTCGGCCGCCGCCCGCGCGAAGGCGTCGCGGTGCCCCGCCAGCTCCAGCGGCGTCGCCACGTTCTCCAGCGCGGTCATGGTGGGGATGAGGTGGAAGGACTGGAAGACCACCCCCATATGGTCGCGTCGGAAGGCGGCCAAGGCGTCCTCGTCCATCGCCGTGAGGTCGCGCCCGAGCGCGCGCACCTCGCCGCCGGTGGCGCGCTCGAGCCCGCCCATGAGCATGAGGAGCGACGACTTGCCAGACCCCGACGGCCCCACCAGCCCCACGCTCTCCCCCGTCCCCACCTCCAGCGAGACGCCCCTCAGGATGTCCACCGGGCCCGCGTTGCCGCGCAGGCTGAGGCGCGCGTCGCGCAAGGACAGGGCGGGGGTCATGGCGTCTCCTGCGGCGGCCCAGGCCGCATATGGCGCGGCGCGGTGGCTACGCAACGTCCTGGCCGTCTGGATGACGCTGTCGGCATCGGCTCTGGCCGCGCAGGAGGTCACGGTGGCGGCGCTCGGCGACAGCCTCACGGCGGGCTACGGGCTGCCCCAGCGCCAGGGCTTCGTGGCCCGGCTCCAGGACTGGCTGGACGAGAGGGGCGCGGAGGTCACGGTGGTCAACGCGGGGGTCTCGGGCGACACCACGGCCGGGGGCCTCGCGCGGGTGGGCTGGACCCTCGCCGACGACGTGGACGCCCTGATCGTGGCCTTGGGCGGCAACGACTTCCTGCGCGGCGTGGACCCGGCCGTCAGCCGCGCCAACCTCGACGGCATCCTGGAGGCGGCGGGGGCCGAGGGCGTGCCCGTGCTCCTGGTGGGCATCCGCGCCTCCGGGCAGTACGGGCCGGACTACCAGCGCGGCTTCGACGCCATGTACGTGGAGCTCGCGGCCGAGCACGGGGCGCTGCTGGAGCGCGACTGGTTCGAGGGCCTGCGCCCGGCCGACGGCGACCTCGCGGCGGCGCTGGGGCGGACCATGCAGGCCGACGGCATCCATCCCAACGCGGCCGGCGTGGACCTCATCGTGGAGCGGCTCGGCCCGCGCGTGCTGGAGCTGGCCGAGCGGGCGCGAGGGAGGGGCTAGGTGCATGGTCCCACCAGCCGCCCATCCTGGCCATGACGGCCGTCCAGCGGCCCCCGACGTCGGGGTCGGGCAGGTCGAGGGCCCCGAGCGCCCCCCGCGCCGCCTCCCAGGCGGCCCCGGGGGAGGCCACCACCATGTCCCTCGGCTCGGCGGCCGAGGGCACCCGCAGCCCGCAGACCTCGCGCAGGCCGGCGTCGCCCGCCCCGGCCACGCCCGTGGCGACCTCCAGGGCGCGGATGTCCGTCATGGAGTCGCAGGCGGACTTCAGCTCGCAGGTGGTGGCGGCGACCACCACGGCGATGCCCCAGAGGGGGATGGACTCGCCGGCCATGCCGGCGAGGTTGGCGGTGGCCACGATCGCCGTGCGGCCCCCGACGCGGCCCGCGACCTCGGCCACGGACTCGAAGGCGAGCATCCGCAGGCCGCCCTGGGCGAGCCGCGCAGCTCCGCCGCCTCGTCCGCGAGCCCGGCGGCGCGCCTCTCGGCCGCCCGCGCGCGTCGCGGCCCGACTGCGTGTCGAGCCCCGTGACGGCCTCGACCGCGCCCGCGACCAGCGCGTTGAGGCCCGACAGCGTCAGGCTGGCGAGGTCGAGGACGAGCATCCCCGCTACCGTCAGCGCCCACGGCAGCGCCCGGGCGCCGCGCCCGAGCAGCCGGAGCCTCCGCCCGGCGAGCCCGGGCCCCGGCGGCGAGGCCGCTCACAGGGCCCGCACGGCCTCGGCCACGGCCCCGGCCAGCCGGCGGTGCGCGGTCGCGTCGTAGTGGAGGCCGTCCACGGGGCTCACCTCGATCACACCCCCCGCGTCCAGGAAGCCGCAGCCGCGCGCCTCGGCCAGACGGCGGTAGAGGGGCGGCAGCGCCAGCGACACCTGGCGCGAGCCCAGGAACTCGCCGGCGAAGGGGCCGACCTCCAGCACGGGGGGCGGGCACAGGAGCAGGACGCGGAAGCCGCCGTGCCGCTCCTGCATCTCCGGGGAGAGCGCGATGTCGAGCAGGCCCGCGAGGCCCGCCGCCACCTTCTCGGGCGTGGCGCCGAAGCGCGCCTTGACGTCGTTGGTGCCGAGCATGAGCGTCATCGCATCCAGCGGCCCGTGGCTCTGGAGCGCGACCTTGAGCGCGTCGCGCCCGTCCATGTGGGCGCCCATGACGGGGTCGGCGAACTGCGCGGTGCGGCCCGGGAGCCCCTCCTCGACCACCTCCCAGGCCGGCAGGAGGCCGGCCAGGACGCGCGTCCAGCGCGTGGCCGCGTCGTGGCGGGCGTAGGGGGCGGCGCGGTCGGCGATGGGGGGCGTGCCGTGGGTGTTGCTGTCGCCGAAGCACAGGAGGACGGGCATGGGGGCCTCGCGGGTGGGGTCGGCCCGGAGGCTAGAGGGGCCCCGGCGCGCGCGGAACCCCTTTTCCCCGCGGGCCGCGCGGGCCATATGACCGCCCTGGAGCGAAGGGGGTGGCACCATGGCCGAGGCGGCGATCATCGCGGACGGGTCCGACGCGGGCTTCATCAAGGAGGTCGTGGAGGCCTCGCGCGAGGTGCCCGTGATCGTGGACTTCTGGGCCACCTGGTGCGGGCCGTGCAAGCAGCTCACCCCCGCGCTGGAGGCGGCCGTCCGCAAGCAGAAGGGCAAGGTGCGCCTGGTCAAGATCGACGTGGACAAGAACCCCGCCTTCGCGGGCCAGCTGCGCGTGCAGAGCATCCCCACCGTCTACGCCTTCTGGCAGGGCCAGCCGGTGGACGGGTTCCAGGGGGCCTTGCCGGCCTCGCAGGTGGACGCCTTCGTGGCCAAGGTCGCCGCGCAGGCCGGCGACGGGGGTCTGGGCGAGGCGCTGGAGGCGGCCGAGGCCATGCTGCGCGAGGGCGCGGCCGTGGACGCGGCCGAGGTCTTCGCCGGCGTGCTCCAGGAGGAGCCCGAGAACGCCCGCGCCTACGCGGGCCTCGTGGACGCCACGGCGGCGGCCGGCGAGCTGGACCAGGCCGAGGCCATCCTCAACGGGGCGCCGGCGGGCATCGCTCTCAAGCCCGAGGTGGAGGCGGCGCGGGCACGCCTCGCGCTCGCCCGGCAGGCGGCCAAGGCGGGGCCGATCGAGGAGCTGCGCGCCCGCGTGGCGCGCGACGGGGGCGACCACCAGGCCCGGCTCGACCTCGCCACGGCGCTGCACGCGGCGGGCCGGACGGGGGAGGCGGTGGACGTGCTGCTGGAGAGCTTCCGCCGCGACCGCGAATGGAACGGGGGCGCGGCCAAGGCGCAGCTCCTCCAGATCTTCGACGCCTTGCCCCCCAAGGACCCGGTTGCGCTGACGGGTCGCAGGAAGCTGTCGTCCTTGATCTTTGCCTGACGCCCTGGCGCCCTATCTGCGCCCCATGCGCCTCCCCGCGGACCTGCCGGACACGGTCGCCGTCTTCCCGCTTCCCGGGGCTCTCCTCCTGCCCCGGGCGCGCCTGCCGCTCCACATCTTCGAGCCGCGCTACCTGGCGATGGTCGAGGACGTGCTCAAGACGCCCGCGCGCCTCGTCGGCATGATCCAGCCCTTCGAGGCGGCCGGCGCGCCGCGGCTGCATGCCATCGGCTGCGCCGGGCGCCTGACGGCCTTCTCGGAGACCGAGGACGGGCGCTACATGATCACGCTGTCGGGCGTGTCGCGCTTCCGCGTGCTGCGCGAGGTGGAGGGGTTCCAGCCCTACCGCCGCTGCGAGGTGTCCTGGGCGGGGTTCGAGAGGGACCGCGGCCCGGTGGAGAGGGACGCGGGGCTCGACCGGGGGCCGTTCATGGACCTGCTCGGGCGCTTCTTCCAGGCGCAGGGCCTGAGCACGGACTGGGACACGGTGCGCGAGGCGGAGGACGAGCTGCTCATCAACTCGATCTCCATGCTCTGCCCCTTCCCGGCCGAGGACAAGCAGGCGCTCTTGGAGGCGCCCACCCTGCCCACGCGGCGCGAGACGCTGGTGACGCTGATCGAGTTCGCCCTGGCGGGGGGCACCCAGGGGGAGGTCATGCAGTGAGCGGGGACCCCGAGGAGCAGCGGCCGGGCCCGGCCTTCGACCCGCGCATGCTGGAGGCGCTGGTGTGCCCGCAGACGCATGCCACGCTCCACTACGACGCGGGGCGCCAGGAGCTGGTGAGCCGGGCGGCGGGACTGGCCTATCCGATCCGCGACGGCATCCCCGTCATGCTCGTGTCCGAGGCGCGGGCGCTGGACTAGCGCATGCGGCGGGGCAGGTCGCCGGTGAGGCCGGCCGCCTCGCGCATGAGGAGGCGGCGCAGCGGGGGGAGGCGCGCCACGGTCGCGAGGCCGAGGCTGCGCGCCGGCCCCAGGAGGGGCAGGGAGAACAGGCGCACCACGCCGTCGGTGGCCAGCGCGAGCTGGGCGCGGTCCCAGGCGCGCCAGGCGGCGTAGCGCCCGAGCACGCCCTCGGCGCCGATGTCCTCGCCGCGCGCGCGGGCGTCCTCGACCACCTCGGCCAGCGCCGCCACGTCGCGCAGGCCGAGGTTGAGGCCCTGGCCGGCGACGGGGTGGACCGCGTGGGCGGCGTCGCCCACGAGCGCCAGGCGCGGGGCCGTGAGCGCCCGGGCGAGCGACAGGCCGAGCGGCGCCACCCGGCGGGGCATGAGCAGGACGAGGCGGCCCAGGACGCCGCCGGAGGCGTCCTGGAGGGCCTGGAGGAAGGTCGCCTCGGGGGCGGCGAGGAGCGCCCGGGCGGCGGCGTCGCGGTGGCTCCAGACGAGGGCCGTGCGGTCGCCCATGAGGGGCAGGAGGGCCAGGGGGCCGCCGGGGAGGAAGCGCTGGCGCGCGACGCCGTCATGCGGGCGCGAATGGGCGAGGGTGCAGGCGAGGGCGCTCTGGCCGTAGCCGGCGCGGGTGCGGGCGATGCCCGCGCGCCGCGCCGTGCCGGAGGCGCGGCCGTCCGCCCCCACGAGGAGGGCGCAGGCGAGGCGCCGGCCATCGGAGAGGGTGGCCCCGCCCTCCCCTTGGGCGGCCACGGTGCCCTGGAGGAGCCTGACGCCCGCCCCGGCCAGCGCGGCGTCGAGCGCGGCGCGCAGGGCCGCGTCCTCGACCATGTGGCCCATGGGGCCGTCCTCCATCTCGGCGCCGTCGAAGGCGAGCGCGGGCACGGCGCCCTCGCCCACCTCGATGCGGCGGATGGCTTCGGCGTCCGGGGCGAGGCGCGCCCAGAGGCCGAGGGACTGGAGGAGGCGGCGGGAGGCGGCCGAGAGGGCGTAGGCGCGCCCTTCGGCGGCCGGGGAGGCGCGGAGGTCCACCAGGGCCACCCGCAGGCGCGCCTGGGCCAGCGCGAGGGCGAGCGAGCCGCCCACGAGCCCGCCCCCCACGATGACCACGTCCGCGTCCATGCCCGGGGATGTGGCGCCGGCCCGCGGGAAAGTCCATGGTCGCGGGGGTCCGGGGGGACGCGTCCCCCCGGCCTTCCCTTGGGGGGGCGCATGGAGTTCCGGGACATGGGCGCGGCGGCGCTCGGCCGCGCGATAGGCGAGGGGGCGGACCCCGTGGAGGTGGCCGAGGCCTTCCTCGCGGCCATCGCCGATCACCCAGACGGCGCCCGCGTCTATGCCCGGACGACGCCCGAGCGGGCGCGGGCCGAGGCCGCCGCCGCGCGCGACCGGGCGCGCGCGGGGACGCGGCGGGGGCCGCTGGACGGGGTGCCCGTGTCCTGGAAGGACCTGTTCGACACGGCCGGGGTCAGGACGGAGGGGGGCACGGCCTTGCTCGCCGGCCGCGTGCCCCAGCGCGACGCCGCCGTGGTGGCGCGGGGGGCGCGGGCGGGGCTGGTGGCCCTGGGCAAGACGCACCTGACGGAGCTGGCCTTCTCGGGGCTCGGGCTCAACCCCGTGACGGCCACGCCGCCCAACCGCTTCGACCCCGCCTGGCTGCCCGGGGGGTCGTCGTCGGGGGCGGCGGCCTCGGTGGCCCTGGGGCTCGCGGGGGCGGCCGTGGGGTCGGACACGGGCGGGAGCGCCCGGCTGCCGGCCGCCTGGAACGGGATCGTGGGGTTCAAGCCCGCCCACGGCGCCCTGCCGCTCGAAGGGGCCCTGGCGCTCTGCCCCTCCTTCGACACGGTGGGGCCGATGGGCCGGGGGGTGGAGGACGTGGGCCTGCTGTGGGAGGCGCTGGGGGGGCCGCGCGCGGACCTGCGGGGGGCCTCGCTCGCCGGCGCCCGGCTGGGCGTCCTGCGCCTGGAGGGCGACGAGGCGCCGATGGCCGCCTTCGAGCGGGCGCTGGACGCGCTGGGGCGGGCCGGGGCGCGGGTGGAGGAGGTGGCGCTGCCGGTCGCGGAGGCGGCGGAGGCAGGCGCGCCGCTCTTCCCGGCCGAGGCCTGGGCGTCCTGGCGCGACGCGGTGGGGGAGAGGGCCGACCTGATCTTCGCGCCCGTGCGGGCGCGGCTCCTGGCGGGGCGGGACGTGGGCGCGGCCGACTACCTGGCCGCCCGGGCGCGGCTCGGGGCGGCGCGCGGGGCGGCGCGCGCGGCGCTCGCGGCCTTCGACGCGGTGCTCTGGCCGGCCTGCCCCATGCTGCCGCCCCCGGTGGCGGAGGTCGCCGACGACCCCGAGGCCTTCCGCCGCCTCAACCTGCGCGCCCTTTCGCTCACGCGCGTGGCCAACCTCCTCGGCCTCGCCTCGCTCTGCCTGCCGCTGCCCGTGCCCGGCACGGGCCTCCTCCTCAACGCGGGGCCGGGGCGCGAGGGGCTGCTGCTGCGGCTGGGGCTGGCGGCCGAGCGGGCCATGGCCTAGGCGCCACACCCCCGCCGGCGGCCCCCCGTCGAGGGCGGCGCCGTTTGTGGACAGGGAGGCGCGCCCACCGCTAGGGTGCGCCGGAACGGGGCGGCGACGACCCCGGCGCGAGGCAGTGGATGGCGGCGCTCCCCGAGCGGTTCTCAGGGCTCACGGACTACGCGTTCCCGCGCCTGCGGGCGCTCCTGGACGCGCACGCGCCGGGCGGCCCCGTGCTGTCCATGAGCATCGGCGAGCCCACGCACCCCATTCCCCCCTTCGTGGCCGAGGCGATCGCCGAGAACGTCGCGGGCTTCGGCCCCTACCCGCCCAACGAGGGCACGCCCGAGCTCCTCTCCGCCATCTCGGCCTGGATCGCCCGGCGCTTCGGCGCGGCCGTCCCCCCCGACCGGCTCCTGCCGCTCAACGGCTCGCGCGAGGGGTTCCTGGCCGCCGCGCTCGCCCTCGTGCCCGAAAGCAAGGGCGGCGGTCGCCCGGCGGTGCTCCTCCCCAACCCCTTCTACGGCGCCTACCTCGCGGGGGCGCTCGCGGCCGGGGCCGAGCCGGTGCTGGTGCCGGCGACCGAGGCGACCGGCTTCCTGCCGGACTTCGCGGGCCTCCCCCGCGACGTGCTCGCGCGGGCGGCGCTGGCGATCGTGTCCTCGCCCAGCAACCCGCAGGGCGCCGTGGCCCCGCGCGCGTGGTGGGCGGACCTCCTCGGGCTGGCCGAGCGCCACGACTTCCGCGTCGTGGCCGACGAGTGCTACTCGGAGATCTGGCGCGACGAGCCCCCGGTGGGGGCGCTGGCGGTGGCCGAGGCGACCGGCGCCGACCCCGAACGCCTCCTGGCCGTCAACTCGCTGTCGAAGCGGTCGAGCCTCGCGGGCCTGCGCTCGGGCTTCGTGGCCGGCGGCGCCCGGGCCATCGCCGAGCTGCGCAGGCTCAGGGCCTGGGCCGGCGCGCCGCTGCCCCTGCCGCTCCAGCGGGTGGCGACGCGCGCCTGGGCCGACGAGGCCCACGTGGAGGCCTCGCGCGCGCTCTACCAGGCGAAGCATCGGGTGGCCGACGAGGTGCTGGGGGGGATGGAGGGCTTCCGCGCGCCCCCCGCCGGCTTCTTCCTGTGGCTGCCCGTCGCGGACGGCGAGGCGGCGGCGCTGCGGCTGTGGCGGGAGGCGGGCCTGCGCGTGCTGCCCGGCGCCTACCTCGGCCGCGACGCGGGCGGGGGCAACCCGGGCGCGGGGTTCATCCGCGTGGCGCTCGTGGCGGGTGTGGACGAGGTGCGGGACGGGCTTCGCCGCCTGCGCGAGACCTTGGAGGACTGAGCATGGCCTATCGCGCCGGCGACCGCGCGGCCCTCCTGGACAGCCGCACCCACGCCGCCATCGAGAGGCGCGGCAGGGAGCTGGTGGGCCTGGTGCTCCTGGGTCTCGGGCTCCTGTCGGCGGTGATGATCGCCACCTACTCGCCGGACGACCCCAACTGGCTGGTGGCCTCGGACGCGCCCACGGCCAACTGGATGGGCCGCTTCGGGGCCTCGCTGGCGCACCCGCTCGCCATGGTGCTGGGCCGCGCCGCCTGGGGCCTGCCGCTCCTGCTCGGCACCTGGGGGTGGCGCCTGTTGACGCACCGGGCCGAGCTGCGCGCGCGCGCCGTCTTCGCGCCGGTGGCGCTCGCGGGGCTCGCCGTGGCCCTGGCCACGCTGCCGCCGGCGACGGGCTGGGCGGGGGCCTACGGGCAGGGGGGGCTCCTGGGGGACACGGTGCTCAGCCTGGTGCTGACGGTGCTGCCCTTCGCGGCCGGGCTGCTGCCGCCGCTGCTCTGGGCGGGGGCGCTGCTCCTGCTGCTGTGGGTGCTGGGGGTGACGCGCGAGGAGGCGCGGGCGGCGCGGGCCACGGCCCTGCGCCTGAGCCTCAGGGCCCAGGCCGCCGCCTGGCGGGGCGCGGCCCTGGGCTACGACCACGGCCTGCGCTGGGGCGACCGCGCCGGCCGCGCGGGGCTGCGCGCCGCCCGCGCG
>ERZ1066120.640-NODE-640-length-30129-cov-50.863437_pt1 | contig 30129 bp, 27 predicted proteins | sample MGYA00382767_ERZ1066120 | MGnify/ENA primary metagenome ERZ1066120 (study PRJEB33369, sample SAMEA5778350) | biofilm metagenome | biome: Industrial cooling water; feature: Water cooling tower basin; material: Biofilm | place: United Arab Emirates | collected...
GCATTGACTGCTCCTGCAATCAACGGTTAATAACTTAAGCAACTGAATAATTAAAGCGGAAGCGCTCCTATTATCAGGAGCGCTTTTTGCTATGAAAACATGTTGATACTGATGTTTTAAATTAAGACGATCACAACGGCGCCTATATTTAGAAGTTGAAAGTAGCTCTATTCAACAAATACGCTCTTGAGAGATAGGGGAAGTTCCGTTTAATTTTTAGTTTTGATAAAAAGACAATTGACCGTAACGTGTCCATTGGTAGAGTAGGTACAAGTTGTACAACGGTTAGTGCCATTCTCTCCTTGGGAGTTAGTGGCAGGTGCATTTGTTGTTACACAATCTTTCTTTTCGGTTCCACCACCAGAAGGCGCCGTAATTGGTTTATTTGAATTGGGTCTTACTGGGACTGAGCTAACTAATATTGTCTGTTTTCCAGAGTACACACTATCGTTACAACTATGAGATGTAACTTTTGCGCTTAGTTGTGCAGCCATTGCTGTGCTAGAAACTAGTGCGGTTGCTAGAATTGTCATACTAACCGTAGCGTAAATTCGATTAATCATATGTGGTTAATGAAAGATTTGTAAAAGTGTTTGTGAGGGCTTGATTTAACCCTTCATTCGCTGTTACGTCTAGCTTCTATTTTTTATGCATAAATGCCTTTGTACTATTATGCTTCAATTTTTGAAGGCGCCCTTTCTAGGAATCGCGTCCATACAATATATATGGCGCAGCATACTTATAGGCACATCCGCAAACAACGCTATGGTAAGGAGTTATTATTGGCGCCGTTGTTCCAAGCAAGAACTTAAAAACTTAAACGTATAAAAAAGCAACTTATTAATACATAAATATTAATTTGTAAATTTCATCGGTGAGGGTATTATTAATCACAAATATAAAAGTAATATTTACAATTTTTATTAATTAGCTGCTCACAACTTAACTATAGTCGAGTGTATATTTAGTCAGAAATATTGTTAGGTAAAAAATATTTGTTGTGAGAAAATTCAAGCATGACAAGGAATACATCGCGTCGCCAAATTTTGCAAGGCTTAATTACAAGTAGTGTTGTAGTTGGGTTTGATACAATTAGTTGTTCGTGGGTAGCATTTGCCAATACAGCAGAATCGTTCGTTAACCTACCATATTTAGATGGAGTACTCTACACTGACGACACAACGCGCGCTTCTGCTGCTGATGATTTTGGGCACTTAATACGCCGTTATCCAAAAGCGGTACTGAAACCAGGTTCGGTTAATGATATTGTCAAGATGATCAAATTTGCTCGTACTCACCGCCTTAAAGTTGCCGCGCGTGGGCAGGGTCACACCTGCTACGGTCAGGCACAAGTCGAGAATGGCATAGTAATTGATACAAGTACGCTCAATAAAATTCATAATATTGATACAAACCAAGTAGTTGTTGATGCTGGGGTACGGTGGAGCGAGTTATTAAAAGCGACGTTGCCACAACAATTGACACCACCTGTTCTAACTGATTACTTAGAATTATCGATTGGAGGTACATTATCAAATGGTGGTATAGGTGGCGCCACTCACCGTTATGGTGTGCAAGTTGATAATGTTTTAGAACTTCAGGTTGTGACAGGTGAGGGTAATCTCTTAAATTGTTCTCCGTATCAAAATCGAGATTTATTTGAAGCAGTATTAGCAGGTTTGGGACAGTGCGGAATTATAGTCAGAGCGACTATCCGATTAATTAAAGCCGAAAGTAACGCGCGTGTATTTCTCCTAGATTATGACGATTTGGCTACTTTTACTCGTGACCAACGCTTACTGATTGATTCGGAGCGTTTCAATTACGTAGAAGGTCAGATTGTGAGCAAACAAGACGGCGGATGGCGCTATCAGTTGGAGGCAGCTAGCTTTTATACACCACCATCGTCACCAGACAATACCAGCTTACTTAGTTCCTTGAGCTACAATAAAGGCACCGAAAAAATCGAAGATAAAAGTTATTTTGATTTTCTCAATCGTTTAGCTCCCACTGTTGATTTCCTTAAATCTATTGGTGTTTGGTTTAATCCTCATCCTTGGATTAATTTGTTTGTACCAGGAACGTTTGTGGAGCAATATATTAGTGATGTTGTTTCTACTTTGACATTGGCTGACACAGGAAATAGTCCAGTTCTGTTGTATCCTGTCAAAACCAACCGTTTTACACTGCCGTTGTTTAGAGTACCCAACGAGCCAATCGTGTTTCTCTTCTGTATTTTACGAACTGCACCGCAAAATGATGACACTACGAGCGCGCGTATGCTCGATGACAACCGAAAATTGTATGAGCGTAATCGTGACCTGAGTGGTACTCGTTACCCTGTTGATGCAATAGTGTTTTCTCAAGAGGATTGGAAAAAGCATTTTGGTTCGGTCTGGGGAAAACTGGTAAATGCAAAGCGACATTATGATCCCGACCGCGTTCTTACCCCTGGTCAAGGGATTTTCAATGACTTCAAAAAGCCTAAAAAGATAAATTAATTGCCCATAATGTTTAAGTGAACCAATGGTGAGTGGCGCCTTATAAACGACACAAATAAATTTGGTAAAAAGGCTCTTATGGACACTACCTGTAACTGTCATTTTTTCCTGCAATTATAAAACCATGACAGCAACCTTACAACGTCGCGCTTTTTGCTTTGATAACACTGTGGCGCTTAGGAAATCTAAATATATATTTGCCTATCTTCACTAGCATTATTCAATAAATAACGATATTGAAACTCAAAAGCTTGTTTTATCTCCGGTAAAACAATTTTTCTTTCCCAATCAGTTGTTAGTTTTTTCCGATTCCTCGCTTGTAATTCTTCTATTGATACATCACTATTTTCCCACCAATATATACTAAAAAATGGCCCAATCATATGAGCAGCAGCATCTGCGGAAGAGACAATTTTAATTTCGATACTCTCCGCTACCAACTCTTGAGGGTCTTTGCGGTCGATTATTTTGATGCTGGCAATTACTTGCTTTGCGCGCTTGGCAGAAACTCCATTTTCAAGCAGAAATTTTTCCCCTGCTATTTCTGAATCATATGCCGATTGATTTGTAATTTTTCTATAATCATGCATCCAAACAAGCAGTAAAACCAGTTCTCTATTAGCATTTTTATAAATGTTGCATAGTTTTATCGCGATTTCTTCGACAATCAACAAATGATGTTTTACATACCATTTGTAATGTACAAATGCAGGGTTTTGCGTTTTGATGATGATTTGCTCTCTAACCCGCTCTATAACTGGACTTTGACTCATAAAAACCTCAATCTTTGTATCCAAACATTTTTTACGTATTACTGGTATAGTAATTTACGAGTATGAATTGTCTAGACTATTGCTGATACTTTCGGTATCACCCGCAGCAATAGCATTATTTTTTATACTACAATTAATATTTTACATATCACATTTATGCATTTTTTGATGAGCGCGTTGGTTTCATCGTTGATACTCGTACAATCGGCGCCTGAATGGACAACCTACTCGCAACCTCGTGTAACTAGTGGAGATAGTACGCGCTGCCAAATCGAATCGTTACAAAATGGGAATCAGGTGTCAATGACCGTAAATATAGGCGCCAGTTCCCAAGGAAGCAAAAAAGATAGTATTAAATGTCGGTTTGAGATGTCTGTTGCAATTGAACCTGTACAAGGTTGGTATGCTCAAAGTATAGAACACACTATCAACGGTGGCATTACCAAGGCGCCTGGTAGTAAAGCATTATTGAATGCACGCTCGACATTTGCAGCCAAAGAGCTATTGAAAATCAAAGAAACTGAATCAAATCCACTAATTAGCCGTTTTCAAAGTTTCCCTATTACATCTGTAATATCCAAGTCAAAACAATGCTCGAACTCTTTTCAGGGTTCAACACCAAAAATCACCTTTCAACTAGAAGCACAAACTCAAGGTGATGCAAGTGCTTCTGTAGGCGCCGTTGATATCAATACAATTTACGCACGGTGTTCCTAGATATTTAGTCATATAAGTAACACTGATATATTTGATAACTAAATACCAGCAGAAGCGATACTAGATTTGCGGCACCAATTAGACCAACTACTCTATTCTTCGGATAACAAGCATGAATGTTCATGTCCGCTCGTAAATTTTGAATGATTAATGAATACACCAAGCCATAATTATGCAGCAATTTGTTCTTTCTTCTCTGGAGTAGAATCATCACTTTCTTGTGAAGACTTTTTCGGTACCGACTTTTTGCGCGCGTCTCCTGATGCATATTGATACTCAAGTGGGTCAAAGTCTCGCTGTTCATCAGGGCAAAACTCTATCAAATCCCACAAATCTATTTTTCTCTTAGGAAAACCATTCGCATCACACAATTTATTAATCGCAGCGACTATTTGTATCCAACGTTTTTCATTGATTTCTGGCATATACTCACAAGCCCGCCAAGTCGTAACAGTACTTTCACTGACTTTAATCAATTCAGCAAGCTGCACCACCTTTATCCGCCGCTCACTCATTATTCTTTTCAATCTCCAACGTATCGCCCCTTTTGCCTTCATTCGCCTTACCTTACAATACAAATCACTGCGCGCATGAGTGAAAACAATCAATAAAACAGCAGATACCCACTATACATTGTTAAGTTTTATTACAATGTACAGTTTTTGATTAGGGATTCCTGTTTAATCAAAAGTAGTTGGTTACACAAATGAGTAACCAACCGCAAAACACATATTTACTTCCTAATCTACCATGACTACTAACACATATACACCGGTATGTTTGGATATAATTGATACGTTAAATGGCACAACAGCCACAATATTGGAATTTGCAAAGGCATTGGCAACAGATCAGAAAAACTTATCCAGAGCTGATTTTAGCAAATTAGAACAATCATTAGGGTGGAGTAGGGATGTTGTAAAAAAATACATCAATATAGGTACAGCATTCTTTGATATAGAAATCAGCAGGCTTATCAATATAGAAGCTACGACATTATTTAAAATTACCTCCAATAAAAGATTTGCACCTGTGGTTGATGGAATAAAAAACGCATTTGGGCATATAACGCAGCAGTTTGTAGAACATTTAATCCAATCGAATAAAAAGGCGCCTGTACCTAATCAAAGTACTCCAACAATATGGAGAGGCGAAAATGCAACAAGAAGATGCGTTATTCCACCGATAAAGGAAGATGATCAGTTTACAGGTACGACGATTCAACGTGCGATGGATGATGAGAAAATAACGGCACAAAGATTTGTAAGAGAAGCAGCAGCATATAGGGAAGCGTACAAGCTAGGTGCCTTTGAACTGGTGGGAGATTTACCACCACACTTGGTAGAAATATTGGGTATTGAATATGAGAGAGGCGCGCGCAGTGATGAGAATAGTGATGAAAATTCCACAACCGAATCATTGACAGCAGCTTCAACAGTGGCAATAGTAAAGGAGCCAACACCAAGTACAACGGCATCATTAGATTGGGAGGCGCCTTCAAATACGAATAATATTGAAGAGTGTCCTGCTCCATCACCTGCATACTCTGTAATAGAAATAAAGAGTGAAGAACAATTATCGTATAAGAGAGAATTATCCGCTAACGACATAGCAGAATTACTCAAAGAATGCGCTACTTGGTCAGAAATACAAGAAATCACAAGCAGCCTTGATAAACAAACACGTACCGAATCATGGTTACAACTCAGTAGAGAGGAGCAAACGCGCGTCTTAGAATTGAAAAGAGTTGCTTCAATAGAACACATTGCCAGCAATACTGTTGAAGAAACACCAATAATAAAAGTAGGTGACACAGTGATATGGAATAATTGCTGGCCACATTTAAGTAGCCGGAATCCGTTCCAAGTAGAAAATATTGAAGACGACTATGCAAAACTGAATAATCTTAAAACGCCTGTACCAGTCGAGGAATTATCATTAGTGTCATAGAACATCTTGCAATTGATGGGCGCCAGAGCAATATAAGTAACACTGATGTATTTGATAACTAATGATAATCACCCATTACTTGTGTTTGTTAAGCAATGTAAACTATATTAGAAACAAGCAAGCACATCGCTTGTATACATACATCTTAATTTTCACAGCAATCATAAAACCATGACCGCAACTTTACAACGTCGCGAAACAGCGAACGTATGGGAACAGTTCTGTCGTTGGGTCGCTAGTACTGAAAACCGCCTTTATATTGGCTGGTTTGGCGTACTAATGATTCCTACCCTGTTGGCAGCAACCACCTGCTTCATCATTGCATTTGTAGCAGCACCCCCAGTTGACATCGACGGTATCCGCGAACCAGTAGCTGGTTCTTTAATGTACGGAAACAACATTATTTCCGGCGCCGTAGTTCCTTCTTCCAACGCTATCGGTTTACACTTCTACCCCATTTGGGAAGCAGCTTCTTTAGATGAGTGGTTGTACAACGGTGGTCCTTACCAGTTGGTAGTATTCCACTTCCTGATTGGCGTATTCTGCTACATGGGTCGTGAGTGGGAACTTTCTTACCGCTTAGGTATGCGTCCTTGGATTTGCGTAGCATACTCTGCACCAGTAGCAGCAGCAACCGCAGTATTCTTAATCTACCCAATTGGTCAAGGTTCATTCTCTGATGGTATGCCTTTGGGTATCAGTGGAACATTCAACTTCATGTTGGTATTCCAAGCAGAACACAACATTTTAATGCACCCCTTCCACCAATTAGGTGTAGCTGGTGTATTCGGTGGTTCATTATTCTCTGCAATGCACGGTTCACTCGTAACTTCTTCGTTGGTTCGCGAAACAACCGAGACCGAAAGCCAAAACTATGGTTACAAGTTCGGTCAAGAAGAAGAAACCTACAACATCGTTGCCGCACACGGTTACTTCGGTCGTTTGATATTCCAATACGCTTCGTTCAACAACAGCCGCAGCTTACACTTCTTCTTAGCTGCATGGCCAGTAGTTGGAATCTGGTTTACCTCTTTGGGTATTTCCACAATGGCATTCAACCTGAACGGTTTCAACTTCAACCAATCAGTAATTGACAGCCAAGGTCGCGTCATCAACACATGGGCAGACATCATCAACCGCGCTAACTTAGGTATGGAAGTAATGCACGAGCGTAACGCTCACAACTTCCCACTTGACTTAGCTTCTGGCGACGCTGCACCAGTAGCATTGACCGCACCTGCGATTAATGGTTAATAAATCTACAACTAAATGACCAACGCAAAAGCGTCTCTAGTAATAGAGGCGTTTTTGCATGTTTATACGGCGCCAAAACAACGTATATTAATTTAATAAATCATCCGTTACATCCGTTTATATCCGTTGCCAGTGGCTCATATCATATTTCTGGATATTTTAAAATACACCTAAATAACTTTTGTTTTAATAACTAAGATAAAAAATTAACATCAAAATTTGTAAACATTTATGTACATTTATAAACAAACCTGTGCTAACTTTAAGTAGTAGGCGATACATTTCTATCCCCAGAGGCTTGTTCATAAGTTTCTGTCTAAAAAGTTTATAGCTTGAGCTTTTCACCACTAGTAAATTTGTTAAGGAAAATTCTGCTATGCCATTTACCATCGATTCAGCCCGTAGTATATTTCCTAACACACTATCCGCTGATGCAGTGCCAGCAACGATTGCAAGATTCGCGCAACTCAATGCAGAAGATCAACTTGCCTTGATTTGGTTTGCTTACTTAGAAATGGGTAAAACCATTACTATTGCAGCTCCTGGCGCCGCTAACATGCAGTTTGCAGAAGCGACTATGAACCAAATCCGTCAAATGGATTTTCGCGAGCAATCGCAAGTAATGTGCGATTTGACAAATGGTGCTGATACGCCTATTTGTCGTACTTATGGTACTTGGTCTGCAAATATTAAGTTAGGTTTTTGGTACCAGCTTGGAAAATGGATGGAAGAAGGAATTGTGGCGCCAATTCCAGAAGGTTATCAACTTTCTGCCAATGCGAGTGCTGTATTACAGGCAATCAGAAATTTGGAACCCGGACAACAAATTACAGTGCTACGTAATTTCGTAGTTGATATGGGTTATGACCCTAACAAAATGGGTAATTACGAGCGGGTTTCTGAGCCTGTTGTTCTTCCCAAAGAGTTATCACAACGAGTTAAAGTCACTATTGAAGGTCTTGATAACCCAACCGTGTTGAGCTACATGAACAACATGAATGCTAATGACTTTGATGCATTAATCGAGTTGTTTGAGCCAGACGGTGCTTTACAACCTCCTTTCCAAAGACCAATTGTTGGAAAAGAAGCTGTATTACGTTTCTTCCGTGAAGATTGTCAAAACCTGAAGTTACTTCCTGAACGCGGTATTCTTGAACCTGCTGAAGATGGTTATACCCAAATTAAAGTCACAGGTAAAGTACAAACTCCTTGGTTTGGCGCAGCTGTTGGAATGAATATGGCTTGGAGATTTTTGTTAAATCCCCAAGGAAAGATTTTCTTTGTTGCTATTGATTTGCTCGCCTCTCCCAAAGAGTTGCTAAACTTGGCTCGATAGATAGATACATATTGACATCAAATTTCCGATGATTAAGTGAGCGTTCTTCAAAATAGAGCGCTCTATTATTTTGAAATTACTAGCATAATCTGGTAATATAATAAGTATCACGTTTTCTTAACTACTTATAAAATATTGATTTAAATAAAGACAATCGCAATTTTGTGATTGTTTAAAATTGCTGTCAATAATAAGTATTAACTAAAAACATGATATTAGCCTAAAAATTTGTTTAACACATATATTTGAATTTTGACAATGCAAGCAACAGATACTCAGTGGTCTCAAACAGAACAGGAAGTAGCTAAAGCAGCCTTCGATAAAGCTTACGAACGAGAAATCAATGCCTTAGCTAAAGAAGTTCATAAAATAGCAGATGGAATCACGCAACTAGACGATATTTGGGTTTTGCATGATTTCTTAAGTGCAAGGCGCCACGATATTGATGGTAAATACGATTATAGATATTCAGTTCTCGTCTTTGTGTTTGCCAGATTGCTTAAAGAAGGCTGGCTGAATCTTGAAGAACTAGAAGGATTGGCGCCAGATAAACTCAGAAAGGTTAGTGCTTTGTCACGCATGTAGTATCCGAGACTATTGTTTTGATCTGCTTTTCATCACATTTAGTGACTAAATTTTTAACTGTGCTATTTCTAAGTGTTTTTGCCCTTTCTCTCTAATTTAAATGAGAGTAAGCTCAATAGCATAACTAAAAATCTATACCGATAAGCAAAAACTCAATAGTTTTGGAATGAAACAACCGCCAATACCCGCTTCGGAGCCAGAAAGAATTCAGGCACTTCCGCAGTTATCATCTTATTATTAAGATAAAAAGTCTATATTTTTATTAGGAAAAAATCTGTTTGGTGTTGATATTCATCAAGGTGATGGCGCCGTTACTTAAGCCAGAAAATCGGCGCCTGGTCAATATTTTTAAGACAATACTTTTGTGCCAATAGTGTGGGTAAAAATTACTATTAAGGATGAGTACTGGAAACAAGGTGAAGTACATCTCGCACAACGCTGTAACCGCTCAAGTCCCAAAGTAGATAAGCAAGAAAACCAATCATAGCTAAACGACCGTTCCAAAGTTCGGCTTGAGGGGTAATACCAATATCTCCCGCATTGCGGTCTTTGCCATTATATGCAAGTTCAGTTGCATCACTAGGATAACGTTCCATTGTTTATTTCCTTAACAATCTAATTACATGCTTATGTTACTTACTTAACTATGCCAAGCTATCTGTCTGTAGTTTCAAAGTATAAACTACCCAAAAGGATGATTTTTTCAAACTAACGGCGCCAAAAGCTACATTAAGTGATAATGGAACGGGCAAGGATGCCCATTCCACAAAATGAGTTTTAACAAAATGAGTTTTAACAAAATGAGTTTTAACAAAATGATTTTTATACTGATACTCAATTTTTATTAAGTTACAGAATTAAGGTATTTATAATGAATTGATAAGTATTTTTATCATGCAATGTTAATTTTAAAATTATCTATCGTTGTACATATTGTTGTGAAAAGGTAGCAATTTTTGCATTTTTTATTTATAAAGTTTTTCATTATATTTTTAGTGGTCTATATATTGACTGCGTTTCATCGGCATGTGAAAGCTAATTAAGAGCGTATAAGTATAAAGGAAAGAGATGAGAAATATTTTTTTGGTTGGAATAGCTGGTTTGAGTTTAGCTGGAGTAGTGCTTTTTTCTTCGGTTGCTCTAGCAGAAGAAACTGTATGTGATGGGGACTTAGGTGCTGTTACTTTAGATAATGTAAAAGTACCTAGCGATAAGAGTTGTAACATGAATGGTACAACTGTAAAAGGTACTATCAAAGTGGAGTCGAATGGCAAGCTTACAGCTTCTGACATCAAAGTAAATGGTAATATTCAGGCTGAGAAGGCAGAAAATGTAACTGTTAATAACAATTCTAGAGTTGATGGTAACATTCAGATTAAAGAGTCCAAAGCTGCAAACATTACTAACACACGAATTAGACAAGATTTGCAGTTTGAAAAAAATACAAATCAATTAGTTGCTAACGACAATACAATCACCGGAAATTTACAAGCATCTCAGAATACCGGGGGTGTAGAAATTAGACGCAACAGAATTAATGGTAATTTGCAGTGTAAAGAAAATGCTCCTTCTCCTACCGGAGAAGATAATACAGTGCGAGGTAATAAAGAAGACCAGTGTTCAAGTTTCTAAATTATATTTTGTTAGTAGGGTGGGCACTGCCCACCCTACAAAACACTCCACAAAACACTCCACAACACTCCATAATTAAGAGCATAATTTGCGGTCAGCTTCAGAAACTTTAGTATTGTTCTGCAAGTAATCGCGCAATAATTCGCAACCTTTTGACATTAAATTTGCTGTTTGAGTATCAGCTAAGTCACGATAAACTATTTTACCTTTATTGTTTCCTATCACTAATGTTTTACTATTAGGAGTAAAACTAATAGTTGAGAACGTTTCATCTTCTGCGTTGATAACTAATTCTAATTTGCCCTTACGATTCCACAGCTTTATTTTATCTTCGCTCATAGTGGCGATAGTTTCTCCATTCGGGCTAAAGCTGATACTCATGAATCCTTCACCTTCACCATTTAGAGTTTGAATCAAATTCAAATTTTTATCCCATAATTTCACTGTGCTGTCGAGACTCGCTGTTGCTAATATATTATCTTTTGACCAGACCGCAGCATAAACGGGACGCTTATGAGATGTAATATCCTTAATTAATTTACCGTCTTTATTCCATATTTTTACGGTGTTATCATCGCTTGCTGATGCTATGTATTCACCATTTTGACTAAAACTTACCCAGTTAACTGGCTCAGTATGTTTTAATAACTTGGCGATAAATTTACCGTCTTTACTCCATAATCTTACTGACTTATCTCTACTTGCTGATGCTAATATTTCTCCAGATGGCGCCCAATCAACACTTAATACTCCCTTGCTATGTCCCTCTAAAGTATTAATTAGCTTACCGTCGCGACTCCATAACTTTACTGTTCCATCACTCGACGCGGAAGCTATAGTTTGACCATTTGGGTTAAAACTTATATCCCAAACTGCACCTTTGTGCCCAGTTAAAGTATGTTGTAATTTACCATCTGGACTCCAAATTTTCACAGTACCGTCTTCGCTAGAATCGGCAAATGCATCACCGTCTGAAGAATAACTTAACATCGTTACTGGTGTACTGTGCGCTTGGATACTCTTTAAAGGTAGATATTGCCAACGCCATAGTCTAATTTTGGTGTCACGACTCGCAGAAGCTAAAGTTTTTCCATCACTGCTAAAGCTAACACTAGTTACCCAATCATTATTTCCTTTCAAAGTTAAGTGCGGTTGCTTTATTGGTTTATCTATTGCGTCAAGTTTCCATAGTTTTACTGTTTTATCCCAACCGGCTGATGCTAATGTTTTTCCATCTGGACTAAAAGCAACACTCATTGCTGCTGGCTTGTGTGCTTGTATTGAATTAAGTAATTTTCCATCGCGATTCCACAGCTTAACAGTCTCATCCAAACTTGCTGATGCCAACATATTACTATTCGGCGCCCAAGCTACAGCAAATACTGCATCGCTATGTCCTTTTAAAGTTTGTAACAGCTTACCGTTTGAACTCCACAGCTTTATTGTGTTGTCGTTTTCTGTCTGATTTTTTTCACTACTGGCCGACGCCGAAGCAATCATACTACCATCTGGCGCCCAAGCTAAACTTGTAACGGGTGTACTATGTCCTGTCAAAGTAGTAAGCACTTTTCCTTGTTGGTTCCATAATCTAATAATATTATCGGCGCCTCCCGATGCAATAGTTTGCCCCGAAGGACTAAACGTGACGCTATTTACTACTTCGTTATGTGGAAATATTTTTAATAACTTACCGTCAATAGTCCACAATTTAACGCTTTTATCAGCACTTCCAGAAACTAGCATTTTACCATCGGGACTAAACGCAACACTATTAACACGCTTACTATGCGCTTTTAATATACGTAATTTTTTACCATTTGCCTGCCAAAGTCGAACTGTTCCATCACTACTTGCAGAAGCAATTAACTGATTATTCGGACTAAATACAACACTATTTACATCAGCTGAATGTCCTTCTAAACGGTTGATTTCGCGCACCCGCATTCCGTAAGTTGCTTGATAAAGCGCGGTTCTAACGATTTGCTTCGTTTCTTCATCAGGTAAAAGCACGTTATCAATTTTTCTACCTGCACGCAATCCTTCACGTAAAGCATCAATATCTTTACCCAAAGCAAATAAAGCTTCACTCGATACACTTGCTGCAACGCTAGCAGTAATAACAGCTTTACGTCCAGTAGAAAAAGCAGTCCAAATAGAACCCATTAATAGCACGATACCCAGAACTGAGGCAACAAGAGCATTTTTGAGTAAGCGATTCGTTTTTACTTGACTAGTACGCAGTTTTTCAGTTTCAAGAAGTTCTGCTTGTAACTTTTGCTGTTCAATTTCTGAAAGTAAACGTGTACGTTCAACACGACTAAATTCATCGCGTTTTCGCAGTTCCTTTAATTCGCTTAGTAAATCAGAACCAGTAACTTGATGTTCTGCGGGAATTTTACCTTGTTTGTTATGGCGAAGTGCGCTTTCTAAACGAGAAATTTCTTGTTCGTTAGTTTGTACTTGCGCGCGTAGTTGTTTAACTTGTTCTTGCAAGCTAAGTTCAGTTTGTTGAAGACTGCGAATTAAATCAACAAGGTAGTCATGAATTAGCTGGTACCGTTCTGGGACATCAGGATAAAGCACTACTAGTCCTGAACGTACTAATATTTCTAATACTAATTCTAATTTATTGACATCTTCTAATTCTGCAAGCTCTATTGCTAATTCGGCGCGAGTTTTAAAAGGACGCTTATTATTTTCGTCTGTAAGTAAATATAATACTAAAAATGCAGCACGTTCATTTTCTTTACCGCAGTCGCTGATTAATTCTGCTAAATATCTTTGAATTAGCTTGTTTGGACGAAACTGCTGATATTTAGCAAGGGTTAAAATTCGCTCATCTTGAAGTTGGGCGCCAACTACTTGCAGTTCAATTGGTCTTACCTCCCCCAATTCCGCAGATAAATCATCAACCAAAGCATCGATTAATTCAGGTTCAATGTTATATTGCGAACGCTGTGTTAATTCACGAATTACCGATGATGCATCTTGACGTGAAAAGTTCTTTAATTGATAACGAATACTTTTATCTAAAATATTTTCGTTAACTGGTGCAATTTTATCTAAATATTTAAACTCTAACAATTTGTGCAAGTAATCTTCACGTAAAGACAAAATTACTTTGACAAATGCTACATCCATAGAGTCGCATAAAAACTTGTCGAACTCAGCTAGTTGAACAGGTTTATTACTACCAGAGAAAAACTCTTCTACCTGGTCAAAAATTAATACTGTAATAATACGATTTTGGGCATTTTGCTGCAAGAGTTCTAAAACCCCATCGATTGTAATTGGTGTATTCGGATAGGGTAGAATATCTTCTTCAAGTGCTGCTTTACGAATTGTAACAGGCGTTATTGAAGCGATAGCATTACTTAAAGCTGTGCCCAATTCTTGTATCCAATCTGTATATACTCGTAAAACTACGGGTACAGCAATTTGGTCGCCTATTGCCCGCTGTTGAAGTGCCGGCACCAACCCAGCTGTGACAGTGGAACTTTTACCAACTCCACTATGACCATGTATAACCGTTAACTTTTGGTCGGGACGGCTAATTCTGGCAATTAAATTTTGTACATCTCTTTGTCTACCAGAAGCGATAATTTCTAAAGCAACACTACCACTCGGCGCCGGAGAATTAACTATTGGGGTAGTGGCATGACGCTGTGGTTTTAACCGACCGGCTCCAATAAATGCGCGTAACCCATACTGTTGTTCAACCGAACGTCGCTTTTGGCGTATTACAAAAGCTTCAAGATAGCGTCCTAATTCAAAATACAACCCACGTAACCATCGCAATAAACGAATATATTTATATACTTCGTATCTATAATCACTGTTTTCTAAAGCAGCTTCTAAGTCTTTACTAGCTAACTCTATTTGTTCTAAAGCATTTTTCTGTTCACCTTGACGCTGTAATGCTTTCGCTAAAGTCAGGCGATATATTTGTTCTTTTAATAAAGGAAACGAATTTGGCTGCGAATCATTATGCTTAAACGCTTCATCAAGTCGTAATAATGCTACGCGCGCTTGTTTGCTAGCAATTACCCAATTTTCTTTAGCTATAGCAACCTGCGCTAAAAACCCAGAATCACAAGCAAGCTGAAAATGAGTACCATAATCATGATGTAAATTTTGTGACTTTAATGCTAGTTGTTGCAACTCATCCCATAATTTCACGTGTTGCAAAACATCGGCTAAAAGTCCAATAATTTGAGCCGTTAAATCTGGGCGCCGAGCGGCTTCAAAAACGTCAAGGCACTGTTGTAAATAACACTTAGCTTCTTGCCAGCGTTCTTGATGTTCCACATGTACCCGTTCAGCTAAACGGTAATAACTTAGTCCTAAATAGAAAAGTAATACTCCTTGACGAAGTAAGAATATTGAAGGAGGAACAGGAGGATAACTAAAAAGAGGAGCAGAGGGAATAGTGAAGGCAGAAAAAGAAACCCAAAACTTTAAACTATCCTGAAAATATTCAATAGCTAAATCAATACGGTTGCTAGCATAATAATCTAACCCAGCAATAAATTGAACTGAAGCGTTTAGTTCGGGTTCTAGTTCGATACCACGATGCTGTAACTCTTTGATACAAGAGCGAAATTCGTAACTACTATAATCCCAAACTTGTCCAAGCGTAGTATGAGGATGCTCACCCTCTGAAACACCATTAATATCTAAAATTTTGGCGAACAGCGAATTAGTTTTCGTCTTCAAAAAATCTTGCAACTCCTGAGTAGTCAGCTCGAAGCGAATAGGAGTTGCTGCCCAACTAGTAAAATCTGGTGCGAACCGCCGCAGTTTACGCAGCAGTTCATCGTTAACCCAAAACACCATCGGAAAAGGATGGCGTTTACGGAATTCATCACGAATATGGTTGATGGTTCGCAGTAAATCATCGAGTTCTTCTACCGACTCCAAACCCAAAATCATTAAAGCTGAAGGTTGCTCACTTCCTATTTCGGAGTGAATTGTCGAATATAAACTAATGGCATTGCTTTTTAGCGTTACCTTATGAATTCGATAACCATCACCTATTTCTTCTTCCAGGCGCCGCAGCATCTTTTGACGTAAAAAGCCGTAGTTGCAACCCACTAAACAGAGCGAAAACTGTCCAACTGAAAATGTGATTGCACGACGCAAACTATTAACAGCGCGCTCATTGGCTGTTATAACATTTTCTGAGTAAAAGGGGCTTTTTCCAACCATGACTTAAACTTCTGCGTTTCTGCTAAAACTGGGTTGACTGCAAACCATGCACCTTCACAATCTCGGTACTCGAACACAAATAAACTGCGTAATAAAGTGTGGTATTCAATATCACCTTTGACTTTTTGTTCTTTGACAACCTGAAATATCAAATCCCACTCTTCTGAGTCAATTGGATTTGCGCGGAAATCACGATGGCGCCGAATTACCATTTCTACACAATCGCGGTCAAAAGGTGGGTCTTGTTCGCGTACACAAACAAATAGCAGTCCGAGTAAATCCCGAACATGACCGCCACTAATTAAACACAACCTATCGAGTGTTTCTTGGCTATCGAACACTTCTAAAATTAACCCCAGTCTATCAATTATAGGAATATCAGGAAAAGCACGCGCTAATACCATTTGCCGCATTAATGATAATCCGACACCATTAATTTCTCCTGTACGCTGTCTTACAGGTATCATCGGTAACACTTGAGGAGCAACACCACCACCCAAGCGTTGCTGAAGATGAACGCTATCGTTCGAGAAAGTTAAAGCCAAAGGAATTGTATAAACCACATGGCAATTTAGCTTACGAAGCTGTTCACCACGGTCTATAAATAGATGTTCAGGTAAAGAACGTCCCGAAGGTAAGGGTCGAATATCCACCCGGTCGAGGTTATCAACGATAACAACGAGTCCTTTTTTGCCTTTCGCTTTCAACTCAGTAATCGCGCGTGCTAACAATTCGGTGTTAATCGAGTTTAAGATATTTTCGGTGCGTGGTTCTAAATAATCGCGTAGTCGGCGCCGTAAATTTGGACTTTCTTTAGTTTTGGCAGTAATTTTTGCAATACCCACCGATAATTCACCTTGCAGTTCCAAATCGAGTGGTGTTTGCAAAAAATTAACGATTTCTCCAAACAGCTTGTTAAAATATCCGGGTTTCAGCCGAATATTGATTGCTTCGAGACTTTCGCTAACTTGACCTGCAATTGCTATCAAAATATCAGTCACATCCAAATCCACTACATCCAAAACTTGCGTGGATTCAAAATAGACGACATGAAAACCAGCTTGTTCCAACTCTGCCTTTAGGCGCCATAACTCGGTTGATTTACCGCAGCCAATATGACCTGTAAACAGTTGGCAAGTAGGAGTATTAGGAGAAATCCGAGTGATAGTACGCCCTAAAGCCTCAATGATTTTACCACCCCGCACTTGTGCAAAATCAATATAATAGCTTCGGTCTACAGCGTTTTCCATCATTAGCGGTCTGCTCGGATTGCACGCTTGGTAAAATCTATCTAAATCTAAGAGCATAACCAATATAACTTACTAGTTGACAGATAATCGTTATAAACGAACGGCTAATTGTTAATGGCTAACAGAAAAAACTTAAAAGCGCAAGCCCCAAACATGAGAGCGCATTAGTAATTAGCTTTGATGCATCCAATTTAAAAACACAACTTCCAAACTTTAATTTTCGGATTTGTAATTAAAATGCTTTACAAACACACCTAATTTTGATTTATTTATATTAGGTACATATCCTTTAATTTCTTATTTTTACAGTTACACCAATTTAGGCAAATCTTGACTTTGCCGCTTGGGTAAATATAAGCTTTAAACTGTCATGCTGAACGCAGTGAAGCATCTAAACATATGTAATTTTACCCAAAATTCAAAAATGTCATGCTGAACGCAGTGAAGCATCTAATATATTTAGTGTAGAAATGGATTCTACCCTGCGGGAAAACTCCGTTTACGCTACGCTCAGAATGACAGGTTGTTAATTTTTTTTAAATATCCCCCTTATTTAACTTACTTAGCAAAAATCTATACTATTAAAATTAAAATATTAATATATAAATCAAAAAATCTTTATAGCAACCAGCCTAAGAGACCTAATTAAAGTTAGCTTAATTAAGTGATTAAGTATAATTGTTCTACAATAATAAACACAAACGAAAGCTCAGTTCGCTCTTGAATACTTTAAGCAAAGTATACAAGTAATGTTAAACTTTGGCTAAAAATAATTGTGTATCAATCTTTGCAGTTTCCTAGACGTAAACAGTCTTGAATTTTTTCGTCGCGTGCGGCAACTAAATAACTTGTTGACTGTGATTTATGGTTTTGCGGTATAAATACATTAGCTGTGTAATTGGCGCCTCGGTTTAAAACCGATGACGTTAGAACAGCAAAACTCTCACCGATATTACACAAAAATACAGGTAATACCATCATTCCGAGACAAGCAATTCGACTCATATAAAACCCCAGCAAAATAAATGAATATGCTGGTAGATGCGACGATGATAATTGTGATAAAAAGAACTGAGCATCGTATGTTTTGTGATTGACTTAATATACTAATATTCAGTTCCAGACGCCGAATTCCAAGCTACAAATAAAAAATTTGAATTGTTACAATTCGACTTCCTACTCATTTATGCACACAAAACCTTAGCAAAACCGGATGAAATTTGAGCTTAAACACAAAAAAAGTTCGTAGCGACTGCTGCAATATATACAATAGATACAATAGTTAATAGACTTCTGCCCAACGACTACCCACTCAGCTACTCGCGACTCATGACGACATCTAACGACACAGCAACTACACCCGATATTGACCTCGAAGGGTACAATGACTCAGATAGCCCCGATAACGAGCTACCCGGAGAAGTCGAAATGTCGCTCTTCGACCATCTCGAAGAACTAAGACTACGAATTTTTTATTCGTTAATTGCAGTTGTCATATCAGCAGTTGGCTGTTTTATCGCTGTAAAACCTCTGGTCAAGCTTCTTGAAGTCCCCGCACACGGTATCAAATTTTTACAGTTGGCGCCAGGAGAGTTTTTCTTTGTCTCCATCAAAGTCGCTGGATACAGTGGTTTAGTAATTGCTAGTCCTTTTATTCTCTATCAAATCGTTCAATTCGTTTTGCCTGGACTCACACGTAAAGAACGTCGTTTGCTGGCGCCTGTAGTTTTTGGTTCAAGTATACTATTTGTTGGTGGGCTAGTATTCGCATACCTTTTGTTAATTCCAGCAGCTTTAAACTTTTTTATCAGCTACGGCGCCGATGTTGTCGAACAATCTTGGTCGATTGAAAAATATTTTGAGTTTATTTTATTACTTTTGTTTAGCACAGGGTTAGCGTTTCAAATCCCTATCGTGCAAATGCTGCTCGGCGCCTTAAATATTGTCTCATCCGCACAAATGTTAGCTGGATGGCGTGCTGTAATTATGGGAGCAGTTGTTTTAGGCGCCGTTCTTACACCCTCCACCGACCCTTTAACACAAAGCTTACTAGCAGGTGCAGTACTAGTCTTATACTTCGGTGGCATTGCTTTTGTAAAACTTATTGGAAAATAATATGTCATATATGTAACACAGGCATCTTGCCTGTGCAGTCAATGTATTTATATTTACCACAGAGACGCAGATGGCAACGGATGATAAACGGATGTAACGGATATTTGATTTTAGGGACTTCCAAATAAAAAAATCTTCACTCATTTCTTGTGGGGTAGCTCACCGGAATGCACCTTCACTTGGCTTGGGTAAGGTGGGCAGTGCCCACCCTACGTAAAAATAAGCATTACAAACTCTTTTATTCGAGTGGAAGCTCATGGTGCAAGATGTCAGGTATGTATCGTTGCCTGCTCGAATTAGCTCTAAATGCTGTCTAGATGCAATAGCTAAATCTTCGTCCTGTTGCAAAAAAGAAAGTCCATCGTTAGTTGCCCAAACGGATAGTATAGAGCGTGAAAGCCCCGGCATCGAAGAGCTTTCACTAAAATCTATTGAGCCGCATTTCGGGCATGGTTCTTCCCACACGCGCGTTTCTTCAAAGGCTGCGCTTAATTCAGAAAGAAGCCTTGTTTCCTCATAACCGCAGTTGTTACAAATGCGGCTTTGTTCATATTGTTCTGTTGACATTTTTAACATCTGTATAGGAGAGAGTTGTCACCAAATTTTTAGGCGCTAATATCATTTGTTATCAATACATTAACCAAGAATAGGAAACTTTTTCAGAAAAAATCACAAACATTACCTGTTAATAGAGTCATAGGTTTTTACTCTTACTCATCTAAATATCTATATGTTAGAAGAGCGGAGTTTATGCAGCAAGTAAAAATTTTGACTATTTTCATAATCCCGAATATATTAAAATGTATAACGCTAAAACGAGATTTATGTAATTATGAGTAATTTATGCCACCAAAGACAAAATCATTAAGCTGTATAAATTTAATATTTATATTCACTTGTAGTACATTTTTTTTATTTGCTTGGTCGAATGTTCTAGTACTCGCATCGGCAAAACCAAAGGTTGATAAATCAGGCGCCCTAACAATTAAGGATTGCTTACAATGTGAAGTAAAATATGAAGAATCATTAAGAAGAGGAGGAATTGAAGGCAGTGTTACCCTTGTTGTTGATGTCAATAAAAATGGCGATGTACAACTCGTTCGTTTAGCACGCTCAAGCGGCAATCTTAAACTTGATGAAGCTGCTATTACACAAGCGCTTGAATGGAAATTTAAACCTTCAACAACAGAACGTATAAATAGACGAGTTACAATTCACTATGCAATTACTGGCAGTAGAAGACATCGGCTCTTAACACGCTCTCGCTCAGAGGCAGTAAAACAAAGACTACAAATTATTGAAAACTATCTTCGACAACGGCGCAACAATCAGCAGGCACCTCTACGTTAAGTTTTGTGTATTTCGGTTGATAATCAGGTGCCTTTATTAGTACACATAGGCGGTGTTAATTTTATTATTATTGTGTGTCTAAAATAACTCAGATATTTTTCGCTTTGTTTCAAGGTATTGGTAAATAGAAATGACGACAACGTGTTTTCGGTTATACAAATCTTCCGACTATACAGTGCTTGAAGCTATGATGCTTGCTCTTTATGCTGAAGAGATAAAGGGTGAAGAAATGTCAGTAGTAAAAATAGCTAATACAGTTAATAAACTTACTAGGGAGCCAAATCGAGGATGTATTTATATTTTTGAACAGCAAGACAACTTGATTGGTTATGCCATTTTAATATATTTCTGGAGTAACGAATTCGGCGGCGAGATACTTAATATTGACGAATTATTTGTTAAAAAAGAATACAGAGGGCAGGGTATTGGCAGAAAGTTTTTTGAATTTCTGTCAAAGGAGTTTAAAAATAAAGCTGTTGCTTTTTGCCTTGAAACTACTAAGGAAAGTCACAACGCATATAATTTTTATCAAAAATTAGGATTCCGAGAACATAAAAATACTGTTTTATTCAAGCAGTTTTAGAATGTAACAGCAAATTGTAGCACAGGCCGGAAAGCCTGTGCAGTCAATATTCTATTTACCATAGAGACTTTGAGACGCTCCCGAACCAGAGCGTCTGTACATACAGGAGAGAGGCACCTACCCCTCAGTTAAATTCGAGAGCAAGGCGCCACATGTAATAACACCAATTCTTAATTAAACAGTTGTTTTTTCTTGACGAAGTATTTCGCCAATTACAACTTGACAGCGTTTGCTAGCTTCGTATGCCCGACGCATTAAGATTTTACCTTGTTCACGGTCTGTAGCATGAACCTGGTTTGCTTCCCGACTATAGTCAGCAGCTTGTTTTGCAAGTTCTTTGGCACGTGCTTTTAACTGTTCTAAGGTTTTCACTGTTCCTCCTGTTCAGCGATTATATATTCGAGGTTAATAGCCTCTTCAAATAGTTTATCCGCTTGACTTTGCAAAAATATTGCATCGTCAAAATCATTGTTGTCTAAAGCTACTTGCGAAGCGTTATATAAATCTTCGCATAATCGCCTTAGAACTTTCAATGTTTAGATAATTTTAAATAAGAGGTTATTTATAAAGTAAATCTTGAAAAGCTAAAATTTAGGTTGGCTTTGTTGTGGTGTAACCGAACACTTTAAGCACAATGTTGGGTTGCGCTGTCGCTACACCCAACCTACATAGGTTTAATATCTTTAATTTTGTATATAGAAGTATAAAATTCTTTACTCTCGTTTATCTATTCGATTAACCACTCGGTCGCGCGCTCACCTAAGTCAAGTGGTATACTAACAGCTTTACCCAAACGTGGTTTTTCGCGCGTTTGTAGAATGAACGCTTGTACTTGGGATGTGCCACCCATCGCATTTAAATAGTTCGCTACGTCGTCTAAATGCGCTTGATACTCCCCTTCACTCAGTGGGAAAGAGGCTTGCTCTGCATACTTCCACATTATTTGGATAAATATTTTACCTTGTGTACGCCGAAATTGCACGTCGTATGAGTATCCCCACTTATCGATTAACATCTGGCGCAGTTCTTGTCCTGTCATAAATTTATTACCCCCCACAATAATTTTACAATTTGTGATGATGTTAATTTACGTAACTCAAGTATGATAAGAATATAAAGAAATGTAATGCTACCATAAAAGATGCTGGGATCATCTCGCTTAAGGAGAGAATTCGGCAGGTGAAAGCGCGTTGCACTAGGTTTCCCTCGTGTTCGTGCTGCCATATGAAATTGTGGGTCATGGCATCTAGATAAGACTAGAGTCTCAAGATAAAGTTAGAACTCAAGTCTATTTTGTTAACAAAATAAACAAAGAACCTAAGATTATGGCTCAATTTTCTGAATCAGCTGATGTGCCTGATATGGGACGGCGCCAGTTCATGAACCTTTTAACGTTCGGAACTGTGACAGGAGTAGCGTTGGGAGCATTGTATCCCGTCATAAATTATTTTATTCCGCCTGCAAGTGGTGGTGGTGGTGGTGGTGCCACAGCAAAAGACGAATTGGGAAATGATGTTAGTGTCACTAAGTTTCTCGATAGCCATAATGTAGGCGACCGTGTTCTAGTTCAAGGACTGAAGGGAGACCCCACATATATTGTTGTTGAAAGCAAGGAAGCAATTACCGATTACGGTATCAACGCAGTGTGTACCCATTTGGGGTGTGTTGTGCCTTGGAACGCAGCAGAAAATAAATTTAAGTGCCCTTGTCACGGTTCGCAGTATGATGCAACTGGTAAAGTAGTTCGTGGTCCGGCGCCAAGGTCTTTGGCACTAAGCCATGCCAGCACGCAAGATGACAAAATTGTCCTTACTTCTTGGACAGAAACCGACTTCCGCACTGGCGAAGAACCTTGGTGGGCTTAATTCTAAATATTTCCTAACCCTGAATCGCGAAAAACAATAGTCCTTATTGAGATGAGAAAAACTTGCACAACGATGCGGTTAAATGCCGCTTTTAGAGTAATGACAAAATCATTGCTCGTTGTGATAGCAGCTGTGGGAATTATTTTCACCAGCGATATCGCATTACCCCAAACCGCTGCTGCATACCCTTTTTGGGCGCAGCAAACCTACCCAGAAACCCCTCGTGAACCGACCGGACGGATTGTTTGCGCGAATTGTCACCTTGCTGCAAAACCAGCTGAAGTTGAAGTTCCTCAAGCTGTACTACCTGATACTGTATTTGAAGCGGTTGTTAAAATCCCTTACGATACTAACGTACAGCAGGTTGGTGCAGATGGTTCCAAAGTTGGTCTAAACGTTGGCGCCGTATTAATGCTTCCTGATGGTTTTAAAATTGCACCCGAAGACCGTATTCCTGAAGAAATGAAGGAAAAACTCAACGGTGTATATTACCAACCTTATCGTGAAGATAAAGAAAATGTTGTTTTGGTAGGACCCTTACCAGGAGAACAGTATCAAGAAATTATATTCCCTGTTCTTTCTCCCGACCCAAGAAGCGACAAGAGTGTCCAGTTTGGTAAATACTCGGTTCACTTAGGCGCCAACCGTGGACGTGGACAAGTTTATCCCACAGGTGAAAAGAGCAACAATAATCAATACACCGCTCCTGCTGCTGGTACTATCAGCAAAATAACCAAGCAAGAAGACGAAGACGGTAACGTCAAGTATGCGGTTGATATTCAGAGCGAAGAAGGAAAAACAGTTACAGAACTAGTTCCTGCTGGCCCTGAGTTGATTGTATCGGAAGGACAAACTGTAAAATCTGGTGACGCGCTCACCAATAACCCTAACGTTGGTGGTTTCGGGCAGAAAGATACCGAAATTGTACTTCAAGATGCTACCCGTGTCGGCTGGTTAGTTGGATTTGTTTCTTTAACCATGCTCGCGCAAGTAATGCTGGTTTTGAAGAAGAAACAAGTAGAAAAAGTCCAAGCTGCCGAAATGAATTTCTAACTCTCGGTCAAATTAAATCAATATTTTATATATTAAGACAGGTTACAACAACCTGCCTTTTTTATTTTAGTAGGGTGGGCAATGCCCACCATACAATTAATAACAAACAAAATGCACAGGTTTATGAGTGCGAATAAAATTCGTCATAATATCTCTTTCTCGAATAGTAGGTGTTGCAAAACAACCTGCTGTACCACTATTAGAATTTTGCCTTAACGCAGAAGGGTCATAGTGAACACCAAGTTCTGTACGTCCGGTTGTAAAAGTCGGTGTCATTGATGACCATACACCACCAAACTCGCCATCTTTAAACTCTACAACTCCAGGAAAATCAAACTTGTAAATACCAAAAGGTAAAGGCGCCTGCGAACCCGCTACATCTGATGGTGTTTGGTTATTTGCCCGACCAGATACTCCACGCACAGTGTTTATAACTCTACCGTTACTATCTATCAAACGAGCATTATATACTCTTAATCCATTAATATTTCCTGTTGTTCTATTAGCAACTATGCGGGCGCCACGAATAACAGTTATAAAATCATTTGCAATCCAACGGTTAGCTCCAATTTGTACCCATGTTCTAGAGCCTGAAAATACAGGTTCACTAATCACATTTACTTCTGTACCGTTAACTAATGAACCAACTGGTTCACCGTTTGCGCGGTTACGAACTGTAAGAGAATCACCATCTTTTGTTGAAACATATGCAGTGAAAGCCATTAGTTTATACCTTATAAATAATTGAAGTTATTAGATTTATTCTTGTCTTGATAACAAATACTTCAACTTGTCAAAAAGTAATTCCTGAAAATGGCTCAAAGTGCGGTATACCGTACCAAACGTTCCGGAAAGCACACCAGCACTAATATTGCAACAAATGTAAATAATGCTTTACATTAGTTTACATAAGTTAACAAAAACTTAACTAGGAGCTAGAACGTTATGATGACCGTATTAATTTCATTATTTGTAGTGGGTTGGGTTGCAGTTGCGTTGATTGGTAGTTTGGCGTATTTTATGGGTGAGCAAACTAAACCTATCCATGAGCGTAACTGGAGTTCTGACTTTGATAAACTGGCTTATAGCATTACAGGTAAAGATGTTGACTACAGTGAGCGCATTCCTGCTTATGGGATGGATGCTTATGCTAGCCAAGTAGTTAAAGGTTAATTTTGAAAGCTTGTTTTTAATTAATATGAATATAAAAAAGAACCTCTTTAGTGCGGAGGTTCTTTTTGTATTACTACACGAGGCTTGCGATGCCTATGCTACAAGAGGGTTGGTTTTTTGATTTTTTGCTCACGAATGGCTCCTGCTTGACAGTCACGTAACCATGCGTCAACAGCTTGACCAACTACACCATCACTACTATCGCGTGGTGGGCTAGGAACTTGTTTACTTACCGGGAATGAGCCAGTTTGAGTAAACATCATGACTTTACGCCAACCTGTACTGGTTTTCGTTACCAGTAGCCAGTGAAATTCTTGTAACTCTATAGCTTGCTTTGCTATGTAGCGTCGCTCTAACGTTGTAAAAAATATTTGTTCGACACCTTCAGAAAGAGTTTTTGCCGTATTTTCACTTGTAACATTTGGATTTAGTGGCAAAGGTTTAAATTCTGGTCTACCAGCAGTAAGCATGTAGCCAAAAGTGTCGCCTATGCGAGTCAGGCGCCTAGCACGTTGAGCAGCACGATTTGCGTAGCTAGGCAAATCCCGCATTAGGTTAGTAGTAATTAATTCTAGATTTTGTTGAGAACATAAGCTTTCGCTTTTGTTAACACCCCAAACAGGCAACGAGGATACATTCGAGACAAATAGCCATAACCCACATACGAAGCACGAGCCATAATTTTTCCCGACTGTAAACGTCATAATTATGCCACTTCATCACATATTTTTTTCCAGGCTAGGGCAGGTTCCTCGGCGGCGGTGATGGGACGACCGATGACAAGGAAACTGGCACCTGCTTGGAATGCTTTTTTGGGAGTAAAAGTGCGCTGTTGGTCGCCTTTTTCTGCCCAATCCGGACGAACACCAGGACATACTAGCATCCAATCATCACCACATGTATTACGTAGTTGTGCCACTTCTTGAGGTGAACACACTGCCCCATCCAAGCCAGCTTCTTTTGCCATTAATGCCATTTGTAGGGCATATTCGGGCAGTTCGAGAGGTATTCGTAGGTCAAAAGCTAGTTGACGCGAGGAAATGCTGGTAAGCAAGGTAATAGCGATTAACTTAGGAGGTTTAACGCCTGCAATTGCGGCGCCTTCTTTGACTGCTTCGGTTGCTTTCATTAAAGCGTCACGTCCATTTGTAGCATGAACGGTAAGTAAATCTACGCCATAACGCCCAGCAGCACGACAGGCGCCTGCGACTGTGTTGGGTATATCATGAAATTTCAAATCAAGGAAAATTCGTTTTTGGCGAGATTTTAAAATTTCGAGAATTTGCGGCCCAGTGCTTGTAAAAAGCTCTAACCCAACTTTCCAAAAAGTAACATCGGGTAATTTATCAATAAGTGCCACAGCATCATCAATTGTGGCGACATCTAGAGGAACGATTATTTTGTTGGACATTGGATGAAAGGATTTTGGATTGAAGTATGGTGGGCACTGCCCACCCTACATTACGGTGTTAGACGAATAAAATTTTTCTTTCCTAGCTGTAAAACTTTACCGTGTAACTCTTCAGGGTTTTGAAAAGTTGTTTCGGCATCAGAGACCTTCTCAGAATCCAACTTTACCCCCCCTTCTTGAATCTTACGTCTACCCTCGCCCCCGCTTTTACACAACCCACTTAAATTTAAAATCGAAGCTAACCGCGCCGGAAATTCAACGCCAGATAAAGAAAATTCTGGAATTTCTCCTTGCTGACCAGCAGATTCTGCTGCTTTTTTGGCTTCGGCAGCAGCAACTTCACCGTGATAGTGTTTAACTACTTCCCAAGCTAGGAGTTTTTGCTTATCGCGCGCTTCTGTAGGCAAACGATCTAAAGGTAAATTTGTTAGCAGTTCAAAATAAGATTCCAACAAATTATCAGGTGTTGCTTGAAGCTTTTGGTATTTATTATTCGGATGCTCTGATAAACCTATGTAATTATTCAGAGACTTCGACATTTTTTGTACGCCATCAGTGCCTATTAAAATCGGTGTTAATAAACCAAACTGAGGCTTCTGTCCAAAATGGCGCTGTAAGTCACGCCCTACAGCAATGTTAAATTTTTGGTCAGTACCACCTAATTCAACATCTGACTCGACGGCAACAGAATCATAACCCTGCATTAACGGATACAGGAACTCATGAAGGAAAATAGGATTCTGTGCTTTATACCGGATGTCAAATCCTTCTTTCTCAAGCATTTGTCCTACAGTCATTGTAGAAAGTAAATCTAAAATTTTGGCTAAATCCAGTTTGGCTAGCCATTCCGAGTTATAACGGATTTCAAGACGGTTGGGTGTATCAAAATCTAATATGGGACGTACTTGGTCAAGATAAGTTTTGGCATTTTCACGGACTTCTTCTGTAGTTAATTGGCGCCTAACATCAGATTTACCTGTTGGATCGCCAATACGAGCGGTAAAATCACCAATAATCAAAACTGCCGTATGTCCTGCATCCTGAAAAGCTCGTAATTTTCGCACAGGTATGCTATGACCTAAATGTATATCTGTGCCAGTAGCATCAATACCCAACTTTACTCGCAAAGGACGGTTAATTTTTGTTAACAAATCTTCAAGATTTTCAGTTTCGCTTGCCTTATCGGTAGCATGTGGGAAAATTTCTACAGTACCACGATGCAACCACGTTTGGGCGCGCGTCAAAGCAGGAGTCTGTTGTAGAGTCTTTAAGGAAGACTGATTAGTTATACTTTGCACAACTTTATGTCAGGTTGATTACAGTCAATATAAAGTCAATATAAATTTAACGCGCAGGGTTTGGAGCCAAACTAATATAATTACAAAAAATTGACCGCGAGCAAAGCCCTTTTGAAAATATACTTACATATACAAGTGAGGAAGTAAAATCCCGTGTCGTCTAGGACTTTTGAAGATAAAAACCCCCGAGGTCAGACTGCATCTGGTTTTGAGTTTATAAAGGGAGTTGGTCAGGTAACTGGCGGCACCTTACTCGCCATTACCATGCTGACAAGTTCGATTGTTGCTGGAGGGCTGGTAGGATTAGCGATTAGCTTCCGCAATCTCCCCGATGTCAGACAGCTACGCAATTTTTTCCCCTCTGAAACCACTTACTTCTATGATGTTAAGGGTAAACTCCTAGCGAGTATCCACGGGGAAGCAAACCGCGAAGTAGTACCTCTTGACCGCATTTCACCAAATATTAAACGCGCGGTACTCGCGAGCGAAGACAGTGACTTTTATTTTCACCACGGTATTAACCCTAAAGGTGTTGGACGTGCCCTAGCTAGCAACCTCAGAGGTGGAGGTGTCCGCGAGGGTGGTTCGACGATTACGATGCAGTTGGTGAAAAATTTATTTTTATCGCGTCGTCGTGAATTTACACGTAAAATCGCAGAAGCAGTACTCGCTATTCGTTTAGAGCAAATTCTCTCCAAAGACCAAATATTAGAAATGTACCTCAATCAAGTATATTGGGGTCATAATAATTATGGTGTACAAACTGCAGCGCGCAGTTATTTCAACAAAGCTGCTGAGAATTTAACTTTAGCAGAATCCGCGATGATGGCTGCTTTAATTCAGGCGCCGGAAGAATATAGTCCCTTTGCTTCGATGAAAAAAGCGAAGGAACAGCAAGAAATTGTTTTAGGACGAATGCTCACATTGGGTTGGATAACTCAAGCCGAACACGACCAAGCAGTAAGTGAAAAAATTAAACTAGGTAAAATCCGTTCGTTCCAAGGTAGCGCATTACCTTATGTAACGAACGCAGTATCATCAGAATTAGCCAAAAAATTTGGACGTGAATCACTGCTCAAAGGCGGGATGCGCGTCCAAACAACCGTTGATTCTGAGTTTCAACGCATGGCAGAAGAAACCGTTCGCAAGTGGCACGGAAGGCTTTTAAGTCAAGGTTTATACAAGAACCAAATAGCTTTAGTTGCTGTTGATCCTAGAACGCACTTTATTAAAGCGCTTGTAGGTGGTGTCGATCCGAAAACGAGTGAGTTTAACCGTGCGACACAAGCTTTACGCCAACCAGGTTCATCATTTAAGCCATTCGTTTACTACGCAGCTTTTGCAACTGGTAAATACGCACCAGGCTCAACAGTCATAGATTCTCCAGTTAGCTACCGTGATGGTGATGGCTGGTATTTTCCAAGAAACTACGATGGTGGTTTCGCAGGCGCCATGTCAATTCGTACTGCCCTAGCACAGTCGCGTAACATTCCAGTTATTAAACTAGGTAAAGCGATAGGCATGAACAAAGTCGTTGAAACTAGTCGTACCTTGGGAATAATGAGTCCAATGGAACCTGTAACTTCGCTACCATTGGGTGCCATAGGTGTTACACCATTAGAAATGGCTAGTGCTTACGCTACTTTCGCAAACTACGGTTGGCAATCTCCGTCAACCGTGATTATGCGCGTCACCGATAGTAGCGGTAATGTTATGCTTGATAATACGCCGAAACCCCAATTGGTTCTTGACCCTTGGGCAAGTGCATCAACTATTGATATTATGCGTGCGGTAATTACTGAGGGTACAGGTAAAAACGCAGCAATTGGGCGCCCAGCAGCTGGTAAAACGGGTACAACATCTTCAGAAAAAGATATTTGGTTCGTAGGAACCGTACCGCAATTAACAACAGCTGTTTGGGTCGGTCGAGACGACAACCGACAACTCGCAAGTGGCGCCACGGGTGGTACAATGGTGACTCCTATCTGGGCTGACTTCATGCAACGCGCGCTCAAAGGAGTACCAGTACAAAACTTCAAGTCACCATCACAATTCCCACGTCCAAAATCTGACTA
>ERZ1066120.641-NODE-641-length-30127-cov-13.978485_pt1 | contig 30127 bp, 29 predicted proteins | sample MGYA00382767_ERZ1066120 | MGnify/ENA primary metagenome ERZ1066120 (study PRJEB33369, sample SAMEA5778350) | biofilm metagenome | biome: Industrial cooling water; feature: Water cooling tower basin; material: Biofilm | place: United Arab Emirates | collected...
ACAGATGAGGCAGAATGGGATGCGATCGCTTATCGTCGTTCTTTAGATATTCTGGTATATCTGGCGTTAACGCAATTTAGTCAGCGTCCCTCTTTTAATAAATTAGCACCTGCACTGCGCCACGATATTAAAGCGTTTTTTGGTAGTTATCAGGAGGCGTGTGAGGTAGCAGATAGTAAACTTTTCAGTTTGGGTAAGCCAGGAGTTATTGCTAAAACTTGCAAGCAAAGCAAAATTGGTAAGCGTTTACCAACGGCTTTGTACGTTCATGTCTCTGCAATTGAGGAATTAGATCCGTTGCTGCGGATTTATGAAGGTTGTGCGAGTCGGACTATTGGACGTTTGGAAGATGCAACGCTGGTGAAGTTTTGTACGGATAAGCCGAAGATTTCTTATTTGTTTTATCCAGATTTTGATACAAATCCCCATCCGACTTTACATACAAGTATGCAGATCGATTTGCAGGATTTGAAAGTATTTTATCGGGACTACGATCGCGCTGCTAATCCGCCAATTCTGCATCGGAAGGAGACTTTTGTGAGCGAACGTTATCCTTTGTACGAACAGTTTGCGAGTCTGACGCGACAAGAGGAGGAGTTGGGTTTGTTGAAAAATTCTCGCGAGATTGGGACAAGAGATGGGTGGTTGAGGTGTTTGGAGGAAAATGGAGTGGAGATTCGGGATAATTGCATAATTAAAGAATAGGTCACGCAAAGACGCTAAGGCGCAAAGAAGATCGCTAAGGGTTTTTGCATGAGATTCTGAAGATTTAATTAAGAAACCCACAGAAAGGCGATCGCTAATTTAATGCTGTTGTAGCTAGTGGGAGTTTTGGGATAAAAGGAATGCGATCGCTGCTACAAGTTTTTCAAAGTCGGAAGATGGCGACTTTGTTGTTGTTGGGTTTTGCTTCGGGTTTGCCGTTGTTTTTAACGAGTCGAACTCTGCAAATCTGGATGAAGGAGTCAAATATCGATTTAGGGGTAATTGGCTGGTTCAGTTTGGTGGCTTTACCCTATTCTTTGAAGTTTTTGTGGTCGCCTGTTTTAGATCGATTTGTCCCCCCTTTTTTGGGACGCAGGCGGGGTTGGTTGGCAATTACTCAAATTGGGTTAATTGTAGCGATCGCAGCTTTGGCATTGCAACAGCCTTCCCAAGATGTACGAGTATTGAATTTATTGGCAATTACTGCTTTAATTGTTTCTTTTTTCAGTGCTACTCAAGATATAGTTGGCGATGCTTATCGAACTGATGTTTTGAAGCCGCAGGAATTAGAAACTGGTGCATCTGTTTGGGTACTCGGCTATCGGATGGCGCTGTTAGTGACGAGTTTTCTAGCTTTAGTTTTAGCCGATTATTTACCTTGGCAAATAGTCTATTTACTAATGGCTGCTTTAATGAGTGTAGGATTAATTACTACTTTTTGGTCGCCACAACCAGAAAGCGATGTTTTAGAAGATCGATCGCCTCCTACGCTTAAAGATATAGTTTTCTTAATTGGCGGAGTTGGATTAATTTCGGGACTACTCTTAGCAGTCGGTACGGGTTATCTACCTTTACCGATATTTTATTGGATAATTGCAGCTTTAATTGTCGCGTGGTTAGCTACATCGTTTTTATTACCGGCAAAAACTAGAGAAATAGCCGCAGAGCGATCGCCGCAGACATTACAAGAGGCAATTTATTTACCTTTTCAAGAATTTTTTCAGCGTCAAGGACTCGGTTTAGGAATTGTCATTCTACTATTTATTTTGTTGTATAAGCTGGGAGATGCCTTAGTCGGAAATATGGCAAATCCGTTTTTAGTAGAGTTGGGTTTTAGCAAAAGTGCAATTGGAACAATTCAAGGAGGAATGGGGTTTTTAGCCACAACTGTAGGAGTATTAATTGGTGGCGTAATTTTAACCAAAATTGGTATCAACCGCGCCTTATGGGGATTTGGAATTCTGCAACTGCTGAGTAATTTAGGTTATTATGCTTTAGCGATCGCCGGAAAAAATAGCTCGCTGCTCGTCTTAGCAATTAACATTGAAAATTTCTGTGCTGGGTTAGTTACAGTTGTTACTGTTGCCTACTTAATGAGTTTGTGCGATCGCCGCTTTACCACCACTCAATTTGCTCTATTTTCTAGTTTAATGGCAATGAGTAGAGATATCTTAGCTGGACCTGCTGGCGAAATTGCTAAAGCAACAGGTTGGGCATCATTCTTTTTACTTACCATAGTTGCTGCCATACCAGGACTGCTACTTTTACCCATCGTCGCCCCTTGGAACTCGAAGTTTATATTGCCCAGACCAGGATTAGATGAAGAAGACTGGCAACAGTTGTAGGATGGAATAGGTAATGAGTAATGGATAATTGGCAACCACTAACCACCAACCTACCGACTCCCGACTCCCGACTCCCAACTCCCGAAAAAAAGATGGCTTTCTTCCGTCAGTACATTGCTCCGCTACTAGTCGTACTCGTATTCTTATTTGCTCTAGTTGCAGTCAGCGCCCGTATATTCATTCCGGCTGATATGGCTGCACCCGCACCCATAGAAGAAGTTAATCCCCAGCCAGGAAACGCCCAAATTAATTCAACAGAGACGATCGCCAGCGTAACACCTGCGAAGCGCGAAGCGTGAGCGTAGTTATCGTACCTTACTAACCGCGATCGGTGTCCCAACAACTGCTACCAGGTTACATCATTCATCCAGGCTCTAGCGCGGATCGATCGCTGCTAGTTCAATTCATGCAGCAGAGTTACCGAGAAATCTATCCCGAACAAAACTTCGCTCATCTCACCCGCACCGTCGAGCAATACTTCTCCAGGGATACACCCTTGTGGTGGGTGGAAGAAAGTCAAAAGTCAGAAGTCAAAAGTCAAAATTTTCTCACTTCCGACTCCCGCCAAAAAGTTGCTTGCTTGTGGATAGGAAATGCCGTAGATCAAATCAAAGGCGATCGCCATACATACATATTTTTACTCTACGTCAAACCCGAACACAGACAACGGGGTATTGGTAAAGCATTGATGAAATATCTCGAAAATTGGGCGCGGGCAAGAGGCGATCGCCAAATTGGTTTACAAGTCTTCCAATCTAATGCCTTAGCCTTAGATTTATACCACAAACTAGGCTATCAAATTCAGTCACTTTGGATGATCAAAACACTAGAAGATGGGTAGGCTCGATAATTCTTGTCAATCTTACACCTATAAAGTCAAACTAGACGATATTGTTGAATGGGTTCCAGAAGAGGTACAAAATGCTGATAACTGAGATTGACACGCTCACCTTGCCATCCGTACCACTAAAACAGCGGTCGCAACTCCCAGCCGCACGGCTATTTACTACTCTGAGGAAATTACGGATTGCGTTTGCCCTATTTGTCGAATATGCTCTAAGGGCTATTTAGAATCTAAGCTCAACTATGATAACCCTATGAGGATGCAAAGCCTCAAGTTGTATAAACGCGAGGTATAAAGTTATTGACACATTGATACAAAAATGAATCCTATTAAAAAATTTTACACTTTTCTGGATTTGATGTACAAGAAGTCGATTCCTGTAGTATATAAATCTTTCGAGAGATGAGGAGAGACGATGAAACAAATCCGCAGATAGAGAACTTGAAGCAAGTTTTTTCTTATTCTAGGTATACAGAGGTACAATAGATAGGAGAGTAACCAACTCTCTATCTTAAATAAATTCTCTTGTTGCCATCAATCTTAGTTAACATATGTTAAGATTGTGCCAGCTTGGTTTACGCAAAGTTTAATTTGAGGAGATTGGTATGAACAAACGCACAGTAGCTCTATTTGGTATAAAAACCGATTCGTAGGCATCGGTTCTCGAATAAAACAGAAGAGGTAAAAGGGGCTTGCAATATTATTGCAAGCCCCTTTTGGCAGCTACGAAGGCTTTACCATCGCCAACATAAGGAGTATTCGATACCTTCTTTTGGATTCTTAAATTCAATCTCCAACCTCCGAAAAGAGGAATCTATCTCTGGTGCTTGACCACTATCTTTTATATCTCCTCCAACTCCAATACAAGACCAGGCATCCCTAACAGTTCTATCAGCAGGAAGATTCACTACCATTTTCAGCAACTTGGTTTCTTCATTGACACCGTGCACTAAGGATTCTTCCTCGCTAGGAAAGGCATTTATTGCAGGGATGGACATGACTATATTTTTTGTATCTCCTCTCTGCATAGGGGGAAATATCTTGCAAACTCTTCTTAGTCCTGCTGCAGAACCTTTTTCATTAGGTTTTTGACCATCAATTTCTATACTTTCTGGATCGATTGTACCATCTGAACTTATCCCTGAAAAACAAAAGCGATCGACACCTTTTCGATTAGCTCTTATTTGAACACGATGTAATAAAACAGCCTTTGAGCCATTCTTATCATTAATAGTTAATTCTTTAACGACCTTAAGAGTTGTTAGTGCAGGACGTTCTCGGTCAAATCTAAGCCAAACCACAATTACTGTTAATAAACACAGGATACCTACAAGTATTCCAATCACAATTTGACCTTGTAATACGAGAAGTAAAAAGCTTGGTAAGCCAAGGATTAAACTAATTAAACCTATTACTTCTTCTCGCCAATTAGAGCGATTCACAACCATTGCCTCCTAAAATCAAAAAAATATCCTAAATTAGGATTATTGTTTAAATACAAATTATCATAAATTGAGTTAGCAGTAACTCGAACAAACTTATCTTAAAAAATTATTCAATAGTTTCAAGTAAAACGAAGAAATCAGACGCTCTACACAGCATTTCCTGGCGACCAACCTGGTTGCAACAATACACCGCAGACTGCAAAAGTATACTCTCCCCAACATCAGGAGATCGTCCTAAACACTTGTTTATTTTCTCTTTATGCTCCCCCTTCACTCGCCAATTACTAAACGTATACCTAACCGAAGTCAGATTCGGCTAAAACTTCGGGGCTATCTGGCAAACATAAATCAACTCTCCCCTCAGGGTCAAGCATTGCCCTCAGAGCTAACCAAAGCTGCAATCGTAAATTAGTAAAACCAATCTTACCCGTCTTATCTAAGGCAATTGCTATGGTTTTAGAACCGGTTTACAGTCCAAGTGGCAAAGGCACCCACGTCGTCTAACATGGGTTTTTTGGTGGTGTAAACTTTACACCAGTCAGCTCCCCAAATTTCCATAGAACCTTTAACCTAGTAGAAGCTATATAATCAACAAACCTCATGGTAGAAGCTATTTTAGAGCGATCGCGCCAACTCAAACAAGACTTAACCGATTTCGTCCTCGATGCAGAAGGAGAACTCGCTGAGGCTTTAGAAGCGTATGCAGCTGCCAATGCGCGTAAAGACAGATACGATTCGGTACAGCAAGAGATAGTCATCGATACATTTATTACTGAAGGGCAAGTTGGCGATAAAACACCCATAGATTTATTTATTGAAAGTCAACCCGATCTAACAAAGAGCGATCGCCAACTCCTCAATAACTGGAAACGTAGTTTCATCGGCTTATTTGCTGTTACTAAAATTCTACCTGACGGGTTGGAATTAATGAATTGGCTGACAGCAAAACATTATATTGTCAAACCAAACAACGAAAAAACCTTACAAGAAATATCTCGGTTTAAAGAGGGGGAAATCTTACTAACTCGACTTTCTCCCGTCACCGATAGCTATTGGGCATTTTCTTGTGCTTATACGCCGATGGGCAAATTAGGAAAACCCAAACTTGCTGTAGCAATTGGTAATTTTAAAGATAACTATAGAAGGCATCTTTACAGCGATGCTCCAGATTTATTAGCAGAAGCGTGGCAATCTGTTGCTAATTATCACCAAGAATTTATAGATTTCTTTGGCAGTGAAGAAGTGACGATGCCTGGTTATCAGCTCAACAAAAAAGTTGCTGAATTTCAAGAAATTTTGACTCAACAGCGTCTCAAAGCAGCAGGGGTTGATGAGTCTAAAAGTTTATCAGAACTAGCTGAGGAAGCGGGAGTAGGAGATGAGGAAATTGAAGCAGCTGCTAAAGAAGCAGGCGCAGATTCGCAAGCAATTTCTCAAATTCTCGCCGATAAAAGCAAGATCGAAATGGTAGCGCCAAAAGTAGAATTACCAGCAGAACTGAAAAAAGCCGAACAGGTAACGGCGATTTCTCATCCTCGCTGGGGACAAATGTTTTTACCTACGTATACTAAATTTGTAGGCTTATTAGAAGCTGAGGATTGGCGATCGCAAGAAGGTGCAGAAAAATTAGTTAGATATTATTTAGAGAATGCATCCATCAATACTTTCATCTGGAAGAAATTAGCAAAACAATATCCGCAACAATTAGAAAAAGTTTTGCAGGCAGTATTAGAACGTCCTCAATTTAAACTCGATCGCGATTTAGAACCGCTGTTACGAGAATATAACAAACCCATAGAACCAGAATTACCAGAAATTGCTAGCGTTCCGATTCATCTACATAACTTATTTGAAGAGGCTTTTGTAGAAGTAAATAAATCTAGCTCCAAAAATAAGGGTGGCAGTAAGAAGAAAACGGGTTTTGGTTTGCCAAAATAAACGTGTAACGTCTCTACTGCGACCCGACCGTTAAAACCTGCGGAGGGGTTGCATCTGGTGGGTAAAGGAAGTCTAATTGTACCAAACGGCGATCGCCTGGTTTCATTTGTAAAGTTACCAACGGTTCCCCTTGCTTTCCCCTTGTCTGGACCAAATGCACGTATTTCGTCCGGGGTAAGTTGCGATCGTCGTTGTAACGCAGCCTCACCGTACCGCGAAAGAATACCTGCTTGGCTGGCGAACTAAAGAAACGCAACCCGCCTTTACTCAACTTGTCTTCCTTCAATGGCGTTTGCAGGGATACAGTGACAGTTCGATCGCGATCGCTACTGTTATACAGCGGCAAAGTGAGACTGTATTGAATTCCATAGTTACCATGGGCGCGATAAGCAGTATCTGGGTAACGAACCAGTAGCGGCGCACTTTGAATTTGTTCTGTCCCCAAAGTCCCTTGGTTCAGCATACTTAAACCGTAGGAAAAAGCCTCCCCTGAGGGTGGAATACTTAAATAAGAAGCACCTGAATTATCTACTAATTGCGATCGCCATTGGGAACCCCGTGCGACTCCCGCTACGCGACCGTAAACTACTTTACCGCTAGTTTGTTCGGGTGGCGTGGGAGTTTTATCCCGGGGTCCAGCTAAATTTCCAGTATCTAGCATCTGCTGCCATTCTTCTAGCGTCGGCGATCGCTCTTGTCCATTAGAATCGGTATGCGCGTACATTGCCAAACTTGCAGCATAAACCGTTCCGCTACTCCGCAAGCGCATGTATGTGGACCGTCCGTTAATTGGCGGTTCTAAACCCTGTACCGGAATTGGTAGGTTGAGTAACATCTGGCTTTGTCCAGGCGGAATAATTAGTTGCGGCGGAAAACTCGTCTGTCGCTGTCCGCGCAAAATTTCATTCATGACGCGATCGCCTGGTCCGGCAAATATCGTCCCCAGATTATTTTCAGATGCAGGTGGTAGTTCGGCAAACGGTGCATCCGGTTGACTGAGATAACTTGCTGCTTGCAAAATATCTACCCGGATCGCTCGCTTGCCAGGATTGTGTAATATGACTCCTAAATACAGCGATCGCAGATCCTCTGGTGTAGTCGGTTGAAAAACGTGATGAGCGAACAGATCGAATCTGCCTCTGAAGGGAAAATTGAGATGAGCGGATTTAGATTGTTTTCCATCAGGCGGAAAAGTCGAAAGCAAAATCCCTTCTGTCTGTACTTTTTCGGGACTATTACTATTAAATACTGGCACTGTATCTAAACTACCAGCCAACGGACGTACAGTTTGCGGTCGTACGATTTCTTGGGGTGGGGGAGTCGTTTGCGCGATCGGCAGAATTGGTAACAAAGGCAGCATAAGCAAGTCAAAAGTCAAAAGTTAAAAGTCAAAAGTTGTAGAGGCGAATTCACAAAGTATCTCTGACTCCAACAAATATTTCCTGCAAAACCCGCCCAAACTAACGAGCAAAAGCTGCTAAGACGCGAGGAATAAATTCTTGGCGCGTTCTGTTTTTGTTCCTCCCAAGATGAACGATAACGAGTTGGCGTGAAGGAATAATCGCAGTGTACTGATCTTGAAATCCTTGCGCGGTCATAACTTTGCTGTGTCCAGATGGTGTAGAAACATTCATTAACCAAAAATGAGCGCCATAATTTTTCTTAGGTGCTGCTGGAGTTGGCGTGCGACTATAGTTTACCCAGCCTGCGGGTAAAATGCGTTGCCCTTCCCATACGCCATCTTGCAAATAAAGTAGACCGAATCGCGCCCAATCCCTTGCTGTAGCATACATAAAAGCCGAACCGATAAAGGTTCCCGATGCATCCGGTTCGATGACAGCACTAGACATTCCCAAGCGATCGAATAAGGCGCGACGAGGAAACATGAGATAATCGGCATCGCGATCGCCGATCGCACGGCGCAGAATCCGAGAGAGAATGTTGGACGTACCGCTGGCATATTGCCATTTACTATCTGGATCGGCTTCTAGAGGTTGGCTTGCAGCGTAAGCAGCTACATTACTTTGACCGAATAGCATTTGAATCAGATTGCCTAAAGGATTGCCTTCATTCTCGTCAAATTTCAAGCCGCTACTCATGCGGAGCATTTGATCTAGTGTAATTTGACTGCGGCGATCGCCTGAATTATTCCACTCTGGCATCAGATTTTTGTCTGTTAGCGATAGCTTACCTTCCTTGACTAAAATTCCTACCAGTGCATTCATAACACTCTTTGTCATCGACCATCCCAACAAAGGCATCTCAGATGAAAAACCTGGGGCGTAACGTTCTGCAACAATCTGACCTTTGTAAACAATCACGACAGCCCTAGAGTCATGCTGGGGATTGAAAATCCAGTCCATTGCTGCTGTCAGTTGCGTTCGGTTAATTTCAGGTGGAATTCGGTCTATCTTTCCTCGCAACCAACGTCTGTTTTGTGTTTGCGGAGTTAATTTTAGTAGCTTAGCTTGCGATCGCAATTCTGTTTGGGGGCGATCGATAACCAAAGTACAACCAAGCCCGGGACGAAAGATTGCTTGATTTCTTGCCCAACCAAAAATACTTGCCGTGACAGATTGCTGCGGGCGATCGATATTCACTTGAATTGACTTGACAATTGACTGCTCTACAGCTGATAAACCTGAAATCTCAGCTAAGACATCTCGATCGAAAATAGATTCTGGAGTGCGTTGAGAAACAAACACGCCCGAACAAAATTGTTTAGCTTGATAAGCCGTGCCAATACTCAAGATTTGCCACAGAGTAAAGCCAATATAGCCAATAATACTGACACTAATTACTCCAAAGCTCCACAGCGTGTACTTGAAGGCAGGTTTCATCTAATAATTACCCAGTCTTTGCAAAATAAATTCAAAATCATCTAAAACTAAGTTGAAATTTTGCTCTGTCAATATAGGTACGTGGACGAAAATACAATTTACTGGTAACTGATGACCGTTAATCCACTCTAAAATTGAATAATAAAATCCTTCGCAGACAAACTTGCCTGCATCGTGACTAATTTTGACTCTGTAGTTCTCCTTGACTAACTTTTCCAGATCGATATTTGTCTGTAAAATCTTACCATCACAAGTCGCATTAGACTCAATACTCAAATGCTGGCGGCGTTCTGCCATACCGCAACAAACAATTAAATTGGGTTCTAAGACTCGAGCTTTTTCGATCGCTATATCGCTAGCAAGTTGAATATTGACTGGCAACTGGCGTAAAAAATTGAGAGCGGCAAACGTATAGTTGAGTTGAGCGATTTTTGCTAATAGGTCATCAGAAGAATTCGTTATTTGATGCGGTAGCCAAGTTGTAAACGAGGTCAGAAGAATCTTTTTTGCCATATGAAGTTAAGTAAGTCAAGCATTCGTAGGGGTGGATTCACCCGAAATCTTCGTCGGAGTTAGGTTGTTTCGCGAACCGCTCGTACACAATATTCATACAAGCGGGTGTATTAACCTAAAATAAAAGAGTGCCGAAATGAGGATCGATTATGGCAACGATCGCAGTTGTAGATTATGACATGGGAAATTTGCACTCAGCCTGTAAGGGTCTAGAAAATGCAGGCGCAACCCCAAAGATCGCAGATTCCGCTAGAGAAATACTCCAAGCAGATGCGATCGTTCTGCCAGGAGTTGGCTCTTTCGATCCAGCCGTACAACATTTGCGATCGCGTGGTTTAGAAGCACCCATCAAACAGGCGATTGCCAGTGGTATACCTTTCTTGGGGATCTGCCTTGGTTTGCAAATCTTATTTGACAGCAGCGAAGAAGGCAAAGAGCCAGGACTGGGAATTATCGCCGGTACTGTCCGTCGTTTCACTTCAGAACCAGGAATTACCATTCCCCATATGGGTTGGAACCAACTGCAATTTACCCAACCCGAATGCACGTTATGGCAAAAATTGCAATCCAATCCTTGGGTGTATTTCGTCCATTCATACTACGTCGATCCCGTGAACCCCCAAGTCCGCGCCGCTACAGTAACTCATGGTAGCCAAACAGTTACAGCCGCGATCGCTCAAGATAACCTCCTAGCCGTCCAGTTCCACCCTGAAAAGTCCTCTACAGCAGGCTTACAGATTCTATCTAACTTCGTGACACAAGTAAGAGAAAAAGTTCTTGTATAGTTGGGAGTCGGGAGTCGAAATGACACTACTCACTACTCACTACTCACTCTCAAATGAGTTTAAGAATCTCCGGTAATCGCCAATTAAAAACAATCTCAGGTAAAGACACGCGCCCTACTACTGGTAGGGTACGGGAAGCGATATTTAATATTTGGCAAGGAAGAATTACTAATTGTTGCTGGCTCGATTTATGCGCGGGAACTGGTTCGATGGGTGCGGAAGCTTTATGTAGAGGTGCTAGCTATGTAGTCGGGATCGAACAATCTAGCCGTGCTTGCAGCATTATTCAACAGAACTGGCAAAAAATTGCCACACCAGAACAACAGTTTCAAGTATTGCGCGGCGATGTGGTGCAGCGTTTAAAAGCCCTAGCCGGACAGCAATTCGATCGCATTTACTTCGATCCACCTTATGCTAGTGGATTGTATCAGCCAGTATTAGAGGCGATCGCTCGCTACCATCTTTTGCATCCAGAGGGAGAACTTGCCGTAGAGTACGATGCCGCTCTTTGGCAAGCTCAAGCCTTACCTGGCTTAGAAATCTGTCGCCAAAAGATCTATGGCAACACAACTTTAACTTTCTACACAAAAGAGGCGTAGAGACATTGCATGTAACGTCTCTGCATCCTCTTAGTCAACTCCAAGCTTCTGTCCGCGCTTGAATTGTTCGTAAGCTTTGAAAAACAGCCCTGCTAAGGTAACGAAAACTAGACCTATGACAATGCCATCGAGTAGGGGTTCAACCACGTCAAATCTCCTGAATGTCAGCTGATAATATGTTTGCTTAGATTAAGTTTTTCTGCACGTCTTTAATCATACCTTTGTTTAGTGCGGGGTAGGAGAGCTTACCTAAAACTCTTTGGCTGACTAAAAACTAGTCAATTTTAACAAAAAATTAATCTATATAAATCGGATTTATTTGCTTGCCGATAAGGTCAAGAACTTTTAAGCTATGTGTAGGATATAGAAAAAAAGTTGTTAATTCGATCTTCAGTGAAACCTTTTGGATAACCAGCACGTCCTCAGTCAAAATTCGATTCAGCGTTTCGCCATAGTTAGTCTGGTGCTCCTGCTGGCGATCGCCATAGCGATTGTGGGTGCTTTCCTGCTCAGTCCCGCCGATCCTTATATTAAGGGTGTTTTATCTTTATCTGGCGATCCGATTCAAGGTAATGCCATCTTTCAGATGAACTGTGCTGGTTGTCACGGCTTTCAAGCAGAAGGTAATGTTGGTCCTAGCCTACAAGGAGTTTCTAAGCGCAAGTCAGGCTACGGTTTAATTCATCAGGTGATTAGTGGAGATACACCACCAATGCCAAAATTTCAGCCTAGCGAGAAGGAAATGGCAGACTTGCTGAGTTATTTGGAAACGCTTTAATTTTACAAAGTGCTTTACCAGAGACAGATTTCATAAGGATAGCTCAACTAGCTTTTTGTCAGGTTCAATCTCTTGCTGCTGACTGGCGACTTCTAGCCATCCTTCAACCGCATCTTCTAGCATCTCTAATAAATGCTTGTAACTTTCACCCCAAGTATGACAACCAGGTAACGCTGGTACAGAAGCACACCACACGCCGTCTTCTTGCCAAATAACAGCTTTAATTTTCACGTATATTTTTGTATCGTATCGATTTAATTTTAGCGTGTGACGAGATCGCTATTATTTAACTACTAAACTGCTGTGCGTAGAACCGCGCATAACGTCCCTCTAATGCCAGTAACTCCTCATGCGTACCTGATTCGACAATCTGTCCCTTTTCCATTACCAAAATGCGATCGCTACGACGTACAGTAGTTAAGCGGTGGGCGATAATAAATACAGTTCGATTTTGCATCAATCGTTCTAAAGCTTCTTGTACTAAAGCTTCCGATTCTGAATCTAATGCAGAGGTGGCTTCATCTAATATCAGAATACGCGGATCGAGCAAAACTGCGCGGGCGATCGCAATTCTTTGTCTCTGCCCTCCCGATAAATTTACGCCTCTTTCTCCTACCTGGGTATAATAACCATCGGGAAGTTGCGTAATAAATTGATGAGCGTTGGCAATTTTAGCTGCTGTTTCTACATCTACTAAATTGTATGTAGCTTGTCCAAAAGCAATATTTTCCGCGATCGCACCCGAAAATAAAACTGTTTCTTGAGGAACAATTCCTATTTGTCGTCGCAGGCTTTTTAACTGTACGTCACGAATATCAATACCATCAATTAAAACTTTCCCTGACTGCGGATCGTAAAAGCGTGGCAGTAAGTTAACTAAAGTTGTTTTTCCCGCTCCAGAAGCACCAACTAAAGCAATTCTCTCTCCTGGCTGGGCAATTAAGTCTAAGTTTTGCAGTACTGGTTGACCTAGTTTATATGCAAAACTGATGTTACGATATTCTACCTTACCACTGACTAAAGGTAGAGCGATTGTATTTGGTTTTTCTTCTACTGTTGGTTGAATTGCTAATAATTCAAACACGCGATCGACTGAGGCTTCTGCTTGTTTAAACTCGTTATAGTTATTGGTTGTATGACTGATGGGATCGATAATCGAAACTGCTGCTGCTAAATAACTAAAAAATTCTGCTACCGTCAAGTTATTTTGAGAGATTTGCCATGCTGCAAATAAGAGAACAAATAGAAAACTCAAGGCTTGCAGAAATCCGACAACTGGAATTTGAATGGCTTTGAGTCGTTCTGTAGAATATTTAGCTTGTAAAGTTCGTTCGGCTTCGTGACTGAATCGAGCAATTTCTCTTTCCTCGGCTGCAAAAGCTTGAATAATGCGAATGCCGCTAAAAACCTCTGTTAAAATCGCCGATAAATCTGAAATACGACTTTGACTTTTAAGCGAAAACTTGCGTACTCGTTCGCCAAACCAAGTAATTAATATACCAATGAGTGGCACGACTAAAATAATAGCAATCGTCAGCTGCCAATTTAGGTACAGCATATAGATCGGAATTGCCACCAACTGCAAAAGACAAGGAATAAAATCGTGAAAAATTTTATTTACGACTTCTCCAATGCGATCGATATCTTCTGTGAGTCGGTAAGATAGATCGCCTGCTTTTGCGGTCTCAAAATAGCTAAGATTGAGTTTTTGCAGGTGAGTGTAGACTTGTTTGCGGAGGAGAAAAGCAACTTTTAAAGCTGCTTTTGCCATATAAATATCTTGGATTGCTTGGGCAATTCCTCGAATCAGAAAAACGGCGGCGCATAAACAAGAAAGTTGAGCGATCGCAACGACATTACCTTGTCCAAACGGCGTAGTCAATCTACCAGCTAAATGAATTAAGGCTAGCGTAGCGACGACAAAGCCTAGAATTCCCACACCACCCTTAACTAGATTTTGCCATTGGGAACGGATGTATGGTAGCAGCTGCCAGTAATAGGAACGAGTTTTCAAAGTTGCGATCGCACTAATTAATGGAAATGCATTTTATCAATTTCTGTGGCGAAAACATCAGTATAGTCTACCGCCGCTGCTTCCGTCTGACGAACGTAATTACTAAACCAACAACCAGAGTTGCAAGTACAATTTTGGAAACAGGTGCTAAGTATTCCTCTACCAGCGTGTAGTTGTCACCCAAAACGTATCCAGCAGCGGTTAGCAGTCCCACCCACAACACAGTACCAGCAGTTGAGTAGATCAGGAACGGTACTAAATGCATATCGCTGATTCCAGCGGGAAGGGAAATTAAAGTGCGTACTCCAGGAACCATGCGACAGAAAAATACTGCTTTAATTCCGTGTCTGTCAAACCAGTGTTTCGATCTATCGATATCTTTACTGGTGATGGTTATCCATTTACCGTATTTATCTGCCCAAAGCTTTAACCGTTCTTCACCTAAGAATTTCCCCGCATAGTACCAAGGTAACGCCCCGATAACAGTTCCTAGCACTCCAGCCGCGATCGCCCATGCAATGTTTAGCTTACCTTGTGCTGCTGTAAAACCCGCCAACGGCATGATCAGTTCTGAAGGAATGGGGGGAAAAAGGTTTTCTAAAAACATTAACAACCCGATTCCCAAATAACCAAGGGTAGTCATGGTATTTACGATCCATTCTGTCATCTGGATGATTCCTCATGCCTAATTGATGAATTCATTCCAGATGATAAGCGAAATTCTATCGCTCGTCATTTGTCATCTGTCATGCATCATTTGAAAAGCATAGCAATGACCGATGACAGCCACAACTTCAGATCTGACGAATCGCTCAGGGTTACTATAGCTACACACCTTTGACCCAAGATCTAAGTAAGTCGAGTAGGCTAGAACCGCCGACAAACAAAGCAACTATAATCGACGTTGATAAAATTGCTCCCATCACACAAAGAACCAAACCACCTAAACTAATTGCGCCATCATCCTCGAGTAAGCCAAATCCCGTCACGAAGATACCCATTGCTGGCAGCGTATTTGTCCCAGGAATGGGAATCATCATCGAGATTGCCATGAGTGCGATCGCAATGCCGATCGTGACTCGCCCAGCAATACTCGTACACATATAGGACAGCCGAGGGTGAGATACAGCCTCTATTCTCTGCAACCAAGGAATCCCAGCTTTGAGAACGCCTTGAACTTGTTTTAACTCCAGCGAACGATTTGCCATCCGTGACGGTAGCCAAGGAGTTTTAGCACCTGCAATGAGTTGAACGGCTAAGACAAAAATCAGAATTCCGAAAGGTACGGAGTATCCTGGCGCTGGAATTGGTAAAGCGGAAGGAAGAGACAGGATAACGAATAAAAAACCAAAAACTCTTTCTCCAGATAACGCGAGTACCTGGTTGAGAGTTACTTGGGGGGGTGGTTCCTCAAAAAAGAAGCGTTTTAATTCTACGGAGAGTCGAGCCACTACAATACTTCCTCACACTTTAGCAATAAGGTGGGCAATGCCCACCCTAGATCTTGAACTAGCAGCAGTCTACATCTTAGACAGTCGCGCGCCCGAACTTAAGTTCCCGAAGTCCAAGAATTGATGTACTCAACTTGTTCTGGTGTCAAGCTATCGATTTCGATCCCCATAGCTTGCAGCTTTAGTCGCGCAATTTCTTTGTCAACTTCAACAGGAATGGAATGCAAGCCAGGAGCGAGTTTGCCCTTGTTTTTCACCAGATATTCGCAAGCTAAAGCTTGGTTAGCAAAACTCATATCCATTACGGCACTAGGGTGTCCTTCTGCTGCTGCCAAGTTCACCAGCCTGCCTTCACCAATTACGACAACTGATTTGCCGCTATTTAATTTGTACTGTTCGGTGAAAGGACGAACGTTTTTGACTTCTGCTGCTTTTGCCTTTAAAGATTTGAGGTCAATTTCAATATCAAAGTGACCGGAGTTACAGACGATCGCGCCGTCTTTCATCACGTCAAAATGTTCGCTACGGATAACGTGCTTGTTACCTGTAACGGTGATAAAGATATCTCCGTAAGGTGCAGCTTCCGCCATTGGGAGGACGCGGAAACCATCCATAACTGCTTCAATCGCTTTAATTGGATCGATTTCGGTAACGATGACATTAGCACCCATGCCACGCGCCCGCAGTGCCGTACCTTTACCGCACCAGCCGTAACCAGCAACAACTACAGTTTTGCCAGCCAGCAAAATATTTGTAGCGCGAACGATCCCGTCTAAAGTTGATTGACCCGTACCGTAACGGTTATCAAAGAAATGCTTAGTATCGGCATCGTTAACATTCACCGCTGGGAATGTCAGTACGCCATCTTTTAACATCGCCTGCAAGCGAACGATACCCGTGGTGGTTTCTTCCGTCGTACCGATCAAGTCGGCAATTTGATTTTGTCTTTCTTGAATTAAAGTTGCAACTACGTCGCTGCCGTCATCGATAATAATGTTGGGGCGATGATCGAGGGCGATTTGGACGTGTTTGTTATAGGTAGCGTTGTCTTCGCCTTTAATTGCAAAGACGGGAATACCATGGTCTACAACCAGACTAGCTGCTACGTCATCTTGAGTAGACAGAGGATTGCTAGCAATTAGCACTGCATCCGCACCACCAGCTTTCAGGGCGATCGCCAAGTGTGCTGTTTCTGTGGTGACATGACAGCAAGCGACCAAGCGAATTCCAACAAAAGGCTTTTCTTGGGCAAAGCGATCGCGGATCTGCCGTAACACTGGCATCTCGCGCCCAGCCCATTCAATCCGCTGCTTACCTAAGGTTGCTAGAGCAGGATCTTTGATTTCGTACTTTAGTTTATCGAGAGCAACCGTCATGTAGTTAATTCCTAAAGAGTTAATTTAGGTGGTCTTACTTAGCTTAACTGCATTTTTCTAGAAGGGGAATTATTACCCGAACATCAGGTGCAGCAGCAACATCCCAAACATAGATAGCAGCCCAGACAATGAAGACTAGCTGCTAATAGCCGTCAACCTGCCAATAGCTGGTAACCGCAAAATTTACACTCATTTCACACTTGAGCGAAAAAACTTCATGTTTCTTTTAATCAGTGGCTAGTGAGTAGTGACTGGTGACTAGAATTGAGTTCAGCCACTAGCCACCAGCCACCAGCCACTCACTTCCCAACAACCATCCTTCATCTAGTAATGTGTATAAATGTGAAAAGTAGGAGGTGTGGACGTGCGCTCTCAAATTCAGGCGATCGCTAAACCAAAACGCAGACGACGGCTAGTCATGTGTTTCACTTGCGGCATTTTGGGTTCAATCGTGCTGAATGCTTCTGTTATTGCCCCCACTCTAGCTAAGCCGACACAACCAGCGAATTTACAGCAATCGCTACCTATTCCAGGTCTAAATTCACTCGATCTCCCAGGAATAGACCATTTCCTCTCTGCTTACCAGCCAACTCGCGATCGCAATAATCCTCAAAGACAGGTCTATACTGACTGGATTACCCTAGATGGTCGTCGTTTGTTTCAAGTTACGGCATCTTCCAGGGAGGAGTTAGCCAAGCGGATAAATGAGGTGCAGTCAAACTTAGAAAAAATTAGCGAAGCTTACTTTGCCAGCGACTCTGAGGAACTTGAAGTCAGATCTCAACGACAAACGATTACGGATGCAAATAGTCCCACGGGTGTATCTCAAACTCCGCCAGCCATTTCGATTAACCAGCAGTATCTCTTCACTCCCACCGATTTAGATGCTGAGATTCAAGGAGAAACAAGCGTTCAAAATTTGGCACGCAAATTAGTACCAATTATCAAGCAAGACTTGATCGCAGCCAAACAAGAACGAAAACCTCCAGTTTTGCTCCGTCGAAGTGCGATCGCCGCTGGAATTTTTGTCGGTATGGTGGTAGCTAGCTGGGGAATTCGCCGTTGGCGCGATCGCTTGAATCGAAGAATACCACCTCCAGCGACTACTCCTAGCGATCCATCGGAGTCAGTCACAACGCAATTAACGCAGCAACAGCAAAATAACTTGCGGGAAGTCAGACGAAGACTATTTCAGCTATCTCAAACTGGCGTATGGGTTGGCGGAACATTAGTAATTTTAGGGTTGTTCCCCTACACGCGATTTATTCCAGTTTGGATTCTCGCGTTATTGCAAATTCCCATCATTAGAATTCCCGTTGTAGTTGGACTTGTCTCGATTGGAACCTATGTCGCTACCCGTGCCAGCTACGTTTTAATCGATCGCTTTACTCATGCACTAGCGAATAATGCCTTATTAGGCGCTCAAGATTACGTGCGCTTGCAACTGCGGGTGATGACAATTTCTGGTGTTGCTAAAAGCGTAACCACTATTAGTGTTGTCGCTTTGGGCTTACTACTTGCCCTTTCAACTCTGGGTGTAGACTTGGTTCCCGTCTTAGCTGGTGCGGGGTTATTGGGTGTAGCCATATCCCTAGCTTCCCAAAGTTTGATCAAAGACGCGATTAATGGCTTTTTAATTATTGTGGAAGACCAGTACGCGGTAGGTGACGTAATTAACGTCGGTAATTTTGGCGGGTTGGTAGAAAATCTCAATTTGCGGATTACCCAGCTACGCGATGCTGAAGGGAGATTAATTACTATTCCCAATAGCGAAATCAAAATTGTGGCAAACCTTTCTAGCCGGTGGTCGCGTGCCGATCTGAGTATACCTGTTGCCTATGATGCTGACCTCGACCAAGCACTATATTTAATTGATGAGGTGGGTGTAGAAATGGATCGAGATCCCCAGTGGCGAGATCAAATTTTAGAAAGACCGGAAGTGCTAGGAGTAGATAATTTTGGCGATCGCGGTTTAATTATTCGCGTTTGGATCAAAACCCAACCCCTCAAACAATGGGATGTAGCCAGAGAATATCGCCGTCGGCTGAAAAAGGCTTTCGATCGCGCCGACATTGCCATTCCCGTACCGCAACAAGCTGTCTGGGTACAGACTCCTCATACTTTGCGATCGCACCTCGATACCAATGACTCCTCTAGAGTTGGCAAGTAATTTTTGTATGGAAGCGCTGTAGCGCTTCTCTACCTATTCTCCATAATGTCCTCCTGTTACCTTGCCTCTAAATACGACGTATTGATAGAGGTTGTAAAACAGCATCACGGGAATGAGAAAACCTATAAAGATAATCATGATGACTAACGAACTGGGGTCAGCCGATGCCTCGTAAATTGTAATGTTAGGAGGAATAATGTATGGAAAAACAACTAAGGCAAGTCCGATAAAAGTCAGGACGAACAGCAGAATTGTCCAGACAAACGGCGCTCGTTCCTGCTTGCGATCGAGGCTACTTAAAAGTCGAGAGATTAACAGTACTCCCAATACAGGAATGACACCAAAAATATAAACAAGCGGCTGTTGAAATAAGCGAGTTCTAGCACTTTCATAAAATATAGGAGTTGAAACTGTGATAAAAATTGCTCCTATCAAAGTTGTAAAAGCAGCTATTCTTGCGGTTTTATAATGAGTTTCCTGTAATTCCCCTTCTGTTTTCCAAATTAAATAGGTAGAGCCAATTAATACGTAACCTTGAATTAAGGTGAGAGCGATTAAAATTGATTGCCAACTTAGCCAGTCCCAAGTGCTACCAATAAAATGTCCCGATTCATCAACTTTAATACCTTCTAATACGCTACCCAAAGCAAATCCTTGACCGAGGGCAGCTAAAAAACTTCCAGCTCCAAATGCCACATTCCAAATGAACTTACGCTTTGCTTGTTCGCGAAATTCAAAAGCAACCGCTCGAAAAATAAACCCAAATACCATTGCAATAATTGGGATATAAAGCGCGCTTAGAATCGTGCTATAAGCGAGGGGAAATGCCCCAAATAAACCCCCACCCATTAATACTAACCAAGTCTCATTAGCATCCCAAATATTACTCAAGCTAGTCATTAAAAGCCCCCGGCGCTCCTCATCATCGGAAGTGAGCGAGAGAATACCTACACCCAAATCGAAACCATCTAGCATCACATACAGAAATAGGAACAATGCCAAAATTCCAAACCAAACTTGAGGCAGAAAATATGTTAGTGTTTCCATGTGATGATTGGTAATTGGTAAGGAGTAGAAGGTTAATTTCTTAATTTTGAATTTTGAATTTTTACTGTCGTGCTTCTAGGGGGCGTTCGTCTGGAACAAACTCGCCAGGAGAGGTATCGATCGCAGGACGAATAGTTTCAACACCTGGAATGGGTAATTCTAAATTTGGTCCTTTGCGGATAATGCGGCTGCCAAAATATAAAGTAGCGACAAATAACATCGCATAGACGATCGCAAAACCTGTCAGCGAAACTAAGACATTGCTAGCAGGAACGTTAGAGGCAGAATCTACGGTGCGAATTTGATTGTATAACGTCCACGGTTGCCGTCCGACACAACGCACGATCCAACCAGAATCGATCGCGAAAATCCTAAAGGAGCAGCAAAAATCCAGGTGCGTAATAGCCAACGCTGTTGAGCTATTCTTTCGCTATTCAACTTACCAAGTAACCAATACAACGTACTCCACAGCATCAGAAAAGCTAGGAAAAATCCAATGCCAATCATGATGCGAAAAGAATAATAAATTAACCCAACTAAATGAGGTCGATCTGCTGGTTGAAAGTCTCTTAATCCTACAACAGGTTCGGTGAGATTTTGCTTGAATTCTAAAATGTATCCTAAAGCGTTGGGAATGGTAATTTCCCAATTGTTTTTTTGCGCTTTATCGTTAGGTAATGCTACCAAACTCCAATCAGCAGGTTGTCCGGCGGGGGTAGTTTCCCATTGCGCTTCCATAGCAGCGAGTTTGGCAGGCTGATAATGATACACCTGTTCGCCACTTAAATGTCCTATGTAAATCTGCATCGGTGCAACTGCGATCGCGGCTGCTAAAACAATTCGTAAAGACTTAGAAAAGAAAGCCGGATGGCGATTGTTGAGAATGTACCACGCACTGATCCCGCCGACGAGAAACAGCGAAGTCTCTAACGTTGCGAAAAACATGTGCAGGACGCTCTTTGCCATAAACGGATTGGCGATCGCCTGAAAGTAATCCCTGACAATAAACTTACCATCGATCATTTCTCCGCCCGCTGGCGATTGCATCCAAGAGTTTGCTGTTAAAATCCACAGCGTAGACAGGTTAGCGCCTAGCGCCACCATAATTGTTGCCACGTAGTGAATGGTAGAGTTGACGCGCTCCCAGCCAAACAGCATAATTCCCAAGAAAGCAGCCTCTAGCATAAAAGCCCAAGCCGCCTCGAACCCGATGACACTGCCAAAAAAGTTTCCTACAGCCTCAGAAAATGGAGCCCAGTTAGTCCCAAACTGAAATTCCATAGGAATTCCCGTGGCTACCCCAATGCCAAAATTGAGTACGTAAAGCTTAGACCAAAAACGGGCATGGTAGTAATAGTCGGGATTGCGAGTCCTCAGCCACAGTCCCTCAACGATTACCAAATATATTCCCACACCTGTAGTGATCGTGGGCCAAAGCATGTGGAACAGGGCAGTTAGCGCAAACTGCATCCGCGACAGCACGACGGTATTGGAAAGAAAATCCATGAATGCTCATCTCTTGTTCAGTGCAGTGCCATTCTATCGAGGCTGAGCATTGGAGGAAATTAAAACTTTAGTCAGGAGTCGGGAGCAGAGGGGAAGAAAGCAAAGGAGCAGAGGAGCTTCAGGTGCAGGGGGGAAGAGAGCTGAGGGAGAACGGGGAGAAAATTCTCCCTTGTGTCCTCCCACACTTCCCACACTTCCCATACCCTATACCCCATTCTTCGATAGCTGACTCCTCACAATTTCCTCAAACTCTTTTTATATATGTTGAAGATAGACTTAATCCATAGATAATTACAAATTCCGAATTCCGAATTACGAGTTGCAAAGGCGGTTTGTATGTTCCAAAAAATTTTGGTTGCAGTGGATACCTCAAAAAGTAGCAAACAGGTATTCGATACAGCTTTATCTTTAGCTAAGGCAAATAATGCCAACTTAGTGTTGTTGCACGTAGTATCAGAAGAAGAACTCGGCAGCCCCACACCGATCCTACCTAGCTTGGAATATTATCCTTCGGTGTACGAGAAAAACATGGAATTATACCAACAGCAGCGAGAGGCGTTTACCAAGCAAGGACTGGAAATGTTGCGATCGCGCCATCAAGAAGCAATGGCTGCTGGGGTCAATGTGGAATTTCGGCAATTATCGGGCAGTCCTGGGCGCTTGATTTGCGATTTTGCTTTAGCTTGGAAAGCAGATTTAATTGTTACCGGACGCAGGGGACGCAGGGGTTTATCGGAATTCTTTATGGGTAGTGTCAGCAATTACGTCTTGCATCACGCTCCCTGTTCTGTGTTAACCGTACAGCATCCGGTGCAGCCAGCAGAGGAATTACAGTCGGCTGAACGTGAAGTATCGGCAAACAGATAAATTTGCCATTCCAACTGCGATCGCACTAGAGTAAATCTGTACCCTGCCGCAGTCTCTCAGCCTTGACTCAATCTCAATCCAAGCGGATCGATCTCCAAGAATCTCACCTCAACCGCGCCCGTGCAAGTATCCGCCAAGCGCTTTCATGGTACGGGCATTTGCGTAAACCCAATCCACAGCCCGCAAAACTCGAATTAGCTGGATTGGTCAAACCAGATTTGGAAGTTCTAACTTCCACCCTCAATAAATTAGAAACAAATGTCATTTGTATCGCCGCTTTTGGATTGGTAAGTCGAGGCAAATCAGCGGTTCTCAATGCCTTAGTCGGGCAGAAAATTCTACCTACGGGACCCCTACACGGTGTCACCCAATATCCCCGTGCCGTGCGTTGGAATCCAGGTGGAAAAGTACAGATTGAATTAATCGATACGCCAGGATTAGATGAAATTGAAGGACAAGCTAGGGCGCAGATGGCGAAGGACGTGGCGCGTCAAGCTGACTTAATTTTATTTGTCGTGGCTGGTGATATTACCCGTACTGAATATCAAGCACTTTGCGAACTACGGCAAGCACAGAAACCGCTGATTTTAGTATTTAATAAAATAGATTTATATCCCGAAACCGATAGGGAAGCAATTTATAAAAATCTCCAACAATTAGGGGCTGGTAGTCCAACCGCAAGACGCTTACAGCAACTTCTGTCTAGCGATGAAATCGTCATGGTAGCCGCAGAACCGGCAGCCGAAGAAGTGCGGGTAGAATATCCCGATGGACAAGTAGCTTACGAATGGGAAACACCACCACCCCAAATTGCCGAGTTACAGCAAAAAATTCTCCACGTACTCAATCGCGAAGGGCGATCGCTACTGGCTTTAAATGCTTTACTACAAGTAAAAGATGCAGAAGCCGCGATCGCAAGTAAAACTTTAGATCGTCTTAATGAAGCTGCGGAAGATTTAATTTGGCAATATACCAAATACAAAGCTTTAGCTGTCGGACTCAATCCGATCGCCGTACTCGATATTTTAGGGGGATTTGTTGCCGATCTCGCCCTAATTCGTTCTTTGGCTAAGTTGTATAACCTTCCTATGACAGGGTTTGAAGCTACTAAATTATTGAGGACAATTTTATTTAGTTCTGGTGGTCTATTGTTGAGCGAATTAGGTAGCGGGATGCTGATGGGATTGGGTAAAAGTGCTACTGCGATCGCCTCTGGAGATAATCCGCTCAATATTACCGCATTTGCGGGGACTGCGATCGCTCAAGGGGGAATTGCTGGTTATGGTACGTATGCTGTCGGAAAAGCCGCCCAAGTATATTTAGAAAAAGGCTGTAGTTGGGGACAATTTGGCGCAAGTACCGTAATTCAAGAAATTTTATCTCAAGTCGAGCCAAATACAATTTTGTATCGGTTGCGGTTGGAATTGGGGCAACATTTATAGCATAGATTGTATACTCCACCAATAGAACTTGCTAGGTACGGTGTCCAAGGGAAAGAATTTCTTGCAGGAGGCAATGTCAGCTGTCATCAATGTCAGTCAATGAATTTGATGAGTAACAGATAAAATCTAGTAGTAAGGTGGGTAATACCCACCTTACAATTAAAATTCGGCACTACGATTAAAACTCAGCACTTAATGGCGCGCGAGGGAAGGGAATTACATCGCGAATATTACCCATTCCTGTCATGAACTGGACTAACCTTTCAAATCCCAAACCAAAACCAGCATGAGGTACAGTACCGTAACGACGCAAGTCTAAATACCACCATAAATCATCAGGATTAATGTCTTGAGCTTGCATCCGTTTTTCCAAAACTTCTAGCCGTTCTTCCCGCTGAGAACCGCCGATAATTTCGCCAATTTTAGGTGCGAGAACGTCCATAGCGCGAACGGTTTTGTCATCGTCGTTTACCCGCATGTAAAAGGCTTTAATTTGCTTCGGATAATCGGTAACAATAACTGGCTTTTTAAATAACTCTTCTGCTAAGTAGCGTTCGTGTTCCGATTGTAAATCTAATCCCCATTCAACCGGATATTCAAAAGTTTTTGTAGCCTTTTCTAACTGCGCGATCGCCTCTGTATAAGTAATCCGTTCAAACTGATTGTTGATAATATTATCAGCCGTCGCTAATACAGAATCATCAATTCGCTGGTTGAAAAATTCCATATCTTCTGGACAAGTCTCCAAAACATATTTGAAAATATGCTTCAAAAACGCTTCTGCTAAATCCATATTTCCGACTAAATCGCAGAAAGCCATTTCTGGCTCGACCATCCAAAATTCTGCTAAATGTCGGGATGTATTAGAGTTTTCCGCCCGAAATGTGGGACCAAATGTATAGACGTTGCTAAAAGCCATTGCCATGACTTCAGCTTCTAATTGTCCGCTGACAGTCAAAAAAGCTTGTCCGCCAAAAAAATCTTGGCTGTAATCAATTTTGCCGTTGTTAGTCTGCGGAAGTTTTTTAAGATCCAAACTCGTAACTGTAAACAGTTCCCCCGCACCTTCGCAGTCATTGCGGGTAATTACAGGGGTGTGAACCCACAAGAAACCCCGTTCTTGAAAGAATTGATGGATTGCTGTGGCACAGGCATTGCGGACGCGAAAAACTGCCCCTAATGAATTGGTACGCGATCGCAAATGTCCGATTGTCCGCAAAAATTCAAATGAGTGACGTTTTTTCTGCAATGGGTATGTTTCGGGATCGGCATCGCCAAACACTTTTACGCTTTCAGCTTGCAATTCAATTCGCTGTCCTTTACCCTGCGAAGGCACTAACACCCCGCTAATTGCCACCGAAGCACCCGTGTTTATTTGTTTCAAAGTTGCTTCGTAGTCTGGCATTTCCGCCTTGAGTACCGCTTGCAAACTTGCTAGGGACGATCCATCATTCACTTCCACAAACGCAAACCCCTTCAAATCGCGTTTGGTGCGTACCCAACCTTGAACCGTCACAGACTCATCTGGCTGTCCGTTGCGTAAAATTTCAATAATGCGTTGCTTCATAAAAGTGAGTGGGGAGTTGACAGTTAAGAGTTGACAGTTGACAGTTAACCGTCAACTGTCAGCCATTACCTAGTAAGAGACTTCAATATCCAGCCTACAATAACTCCCAAGCCACCGAAGCGGACAGCTTGCCAGAACGGAGCTTTCAGGCTTCCCCAAGAAAATAATTGGCTTTCGAGGTTAACTTCTATGGTTTCTAGTTGTGCTTGAATTTGTTTTAATTCTGCCTTCAACTGTACTTTTAAGTGAGACGATCGCGACCGTTCGATTTCTCGCTTGACCTGTTTTAATTGCTGTTGGAGTTCGGCTTGCTGCTGTTTGTCATGTTTTACTTGAGCGTAGCGTTGTTTCAAGGCGATCAGCGATCGCTCAACTTCCGCGATCGAGTTTTCCAACTCATCTTCTGACGGCGCAGGCGATTCTGGTGGCTGTGGCGGTTGCATTGATATTTGTTAGATTAGCGATCGAAACTAATATGCCCACCAGTATGCTTCAACCTACCAAGTTGGATCGAAAATCATCATTAAGCGAATTTAGCACCCTGGAACTAGCTCAAGTTCTGCTGGAAAGATTGTCGATCTCGCCTGACGACTGGCACAAGCTCAAGTCTAACCGCAAGGCTAGAGCCAACGAGCAAGCAGTGGCGGCGATCGTCTTTTTACTTAAAGATAAACCGGAAGAAGCGTTACCGAGGTTACAACAAGCAGTTGGTTGGCTAGATCGCTCGATCTCTGCCCCACCTTGCCCCACACACGGACATAATTCAGTTATCAGTGACCAGTAGAGAGTGGTGTATTGCTCCCTCAGCTCCCTCAGCCCCCTGAGCCCTTGGGGCTCTCTTCTCCCCCGACTCCCTAATTAAGCAGGGGTAAACGGAAGCGACTACCCATCTGCTTACCGAGTCTGAGTTCCGTTCCGGCTGCGTTCCAAATTACGCGATCGAATATTTTGTATAAAATACAAGTACCGCGACCGTTTTCCGATTCCACCGAGGGCAAATATGCTTCCGGATCTGGGTTGCAATCGCATGGACGCTCAAAACCACAGCCTTGATCGGAAATTATCCACCAATAATGGTCGTCTGTGTAAGAAAACCGGACGATCACAACCTTGCTAGGATCTAGCTTGTTACCGTGCTTAGCTGCATTGACTAGCGCTTCCTGCAAACCTAAGCGTAGTTCTGCTTGAAACCTACACGGTACTTCTGCTAGGAGTAAATCGAGGATAGAACACAAGTAGAGCGTTGAGGCAAAGCTAATCGTACTCCAGTTACGTCCCACTGGACGCGATGATAAAGTAATCACTACAAAAAACTCCGTAGCTTCCGGCTATTAAAAACACGAACTTGCTGAGCGACAAACATAACGAATTAACAAACGCTAGGTACGATTTATTTCGTTTGTGTGCATTCAAAGCAAACGTTGCTGACGTGCAATAGCTGAAAGAACTACTGCGAAGCTATGAAAAACTTACTTATACGATTTGCGATCGCCACTCCATATAGACAACCAATCGAGCGAATCCAGCCTTTCTTCCTCAACAGCATATAGCCCCTTGGATATCTGCCAACTTTCAAAAACAACAGCCAACCTTATATGTACGTTGACTGTATTTTCACTTGAATTGTATTTATCGAGATTGAAATTGGCAGCTGCCTCTTAATTAATATTAGCATCTTTGTTATCTCTTATCCTACATATTTATGCGGATCTATCGTAATTGTACCTAAAGTGTGGGGGCGAGGAGTTAGGAGTTAGGGGTTAGGGGAAGAAGAGAGAGTCGCGGAGCTACTTTCAAGTCGCAAGTTGCTTTTTCGCAGTTACAATTAAACCCCACACCTCCCACACTCCCCACACCTCCCACACTCCTCACCCCCTTTCCAAAAACGCTGCACACTCCACATGGGCGGTTTGGGGGAAAAAGTCGGCTGGTTGAATTCTGGTAAGCTGGTAGTTGCCGCTTTGGCACAGCAATTTTAAATCGCGGGCAAAGGTAGCGGCTTTACAGCTGACGTAGACGATACGTTGCGGTTGAGTTTGTAGCAAGGTTTCGATGACGGCGCGATCGCATCCTTGGCGCGGTGGATCGAGCAGTACAATATCTGGAGTCGTTTCGAGTTGGGGTAGCAGTTTTTCGACTTCTCCTACTTGAAATGTGGTGTTGTCAATTTGGTTGAGTCGGGCGTTGTTTTGGGCTTGTTCGACGGCGGCGGATTGGACTTCTATGCCAATTGCCTGTCGCACTTTTTGGGCTAAGGGTAAGGTTAACGTGCCGATGCCGCAGTATGCGTCTACCAAGACTTCGCAACCTTGCAAATTCAGGTGTTGCATAATTTCTTGTAATAGTGTTTCCGCCGCCTCCGTATAAACTTGAAAAAATGTATCGGGCAACACATGAAACTTTAAGTCCGCAAAGATCTCTAATAAATACGGGTGTCCGGCAATACAACGGGTTTCACTGCCAAAGATGACGTTGGTGCGATCGCTTTGGCGATTTAACGATACTCCTACTAGCTGTGGATAGCGGTTCAACCATTGCTGCGCCTGTGCTTCAATTCCTGGTAAATCCCAATCTTTTACTACTAAAGTTAATAGCATTTCTCCCGTACGGCGACCGATCCGCAGGGCTAAATGTCGTATTTGTCCTCGGTGGCGTTTTTCATCGTATACTTGCCATCCCCGATGTTGAATGTCTTGTTTGACTTCTGCTAGCAGGGGGTTGAGGCGAGGATCTTGTACGGGGCATTGATTTAAGTTAATTAACTGATGGCTACCTTTTTGGTAGTAACCGGCTTGAATTTGACCTGTAGCCGATTTTCCTAAAGGATATGTAGCTTTGTTACGATAACCCAGGTCGGCATCTCCTGTTAAAACGGCATCGACAGCAGGATGAGGAAAGCCGCCAATTCTTTCTAAAGTCTGAATCACTTGATGGCGCTTGGCTTCCAGTTGGTATTCATAAGCAATATGCTGCCACTGACAGCCGCCGCATTTATCGGCTACGATGCAGCGAGGACGGATGCGATGGGAAGATGATTCGAGGAGTTGTTGGAGTTTGCCGTAGGCATATTGAGGTTTGACGCGGATCAACCGGACTAAAGCGCGATCGCCTGGGGTAGTATCGGGAATAAATACAACCCTACCGTTGACACGCCCCACCCCATCACCACTATCATTTAGATCGGTAATGGCTACTTCTACTAAGTCGCCCTGTTGCCAGCGATCGGAAGGGCGATCGCTCGTGTTTTGTAAATTTTGTCCCCTTGTGACAGACATAACTGAAAAGATCCCTTTATTTGGGGGACATAGAATCGCTAAACTACAAATGATATTCTGACTCATTACCTATAATCATGAGTGTAGTAAGCCAAGTTATTCTCAAAGCCGATGATGAGCTGCGCTACCCCAGCGCTGGCGAACTCGAAAACATTAAAAACTTTTTGCAAACAGGCATACAGCGGATGCGCATCGCCGCAACCCTAGCCGAAAACGAAAAGAAAATCGTTCAGGAAGCAAGTAAAAAACTGTGGCAAAAACGTCCCGACTTCATCGCCCCTGGGGGAAATGCCTATGGCGAACGTCAACGGGCGCTTTGTCTGCGGGACTACGGCTGGTATCTGCGCCTAATTACCTATGGCGTGCTAGCTGGCGACAAAGAACCAATTGAAAAAATTGGTCTAGTCGGTGTTAAGGAGATGTACAATTCCTTGGGCGTTCCCGTGCCAGGGATGGTAGAGTCAATTCGCTGTCTGAAGAATGCTTCTCTGTCTCTATTGAGTGCGGAAGATGCAGCAGAAGCAGCACCTTACTTTGACTATATTATTCAGTCAATGTCATAAGATTTGAGATTGCTACCGCTGTAACTCAATTTGGTTTCAGTTCAAATAAATCGGTTGTCTCCCCACTCTTGGTAGTGACTGTGGCAGTTGTAGTGTCAGGTTGCTAGCAAGTGGTGGGGAAACTTTGTTTTATTTGTTTTGTAGTTGCGATAGATATAAATTTAAAATGATGTTAGTGTCCTACCAAAATGCATAGACATAGAGTTACTTCTCATAAAATATGTACAAAAGATCGGGCAATCAATTATTCATTAGAAACTTCACACCTGATATATTTTGACTCCAGGTAAGATGGTGGACGGGAAGGGCTTTCGTATCTAATTATTCGCCATTCACTAAGATCTTTATTCCAGCACTTCCAAGTACTTGCTTCCGTATTGTTATGAACGCCCTCCCAAATCGAGCCGCCAATCCAAATAAATATTAATCCTCCAATACCCAAAACTATTAAACTAAGACAGCCTGTTGCTAGATCGTTTCCCGTTGGTTGTGTCATATCAAAGGGCTAGTGTAAGTCAGAATATGCCTAAATTGCCCACTAATACTGCAACAGCCTTCAATATTTTCTCTGAAGCTTAGAAAAAACTTGAATAGTTTTAGTGCTGCTCCTAACAACGCCGCTCGGCTTAAATATCATATTTAACTTGCAAGGATTGGCCTCAAATTAAGTCAGTTTGTCGACTTTAGCAAGATTGTTAGCTTTTGAATAGAGAAATACAAAGATTTATAGCAATCGAAGTATAGATTAGGACGCAAGTCGCACAGATGTATCTACTC
>ERZ1066120.651-NODE-651-length-29597-cov-13.913141_pt1 | contig 29597 bp, 20 predicted proteins | sample MGYA00382767_ERZ1066120 | MGnify/ENA primary metagenome ERZ1066120 (study PRJEB33369, sample SAMEA5778350) | biofilm metagenome | biome: Industrial cooling water; feature: Water cooling tower basin; material: Biofilm | place: United Arab Emirates | collected...
CACAAAATAACTCTGCATGGTATTCAACTGACTCAGCCGCATGACAATATTCGCATAGATTGCCGTGCCTGGTGGGAAGTCAAGCAGAAAATAGAAATTGCGATCGCCTCTGCAATTAAACTCCAAGTTGGCGACATCGCATATTGGGCGCTAACTCATTATTGTTATAGTGCGGTTTCACTCAAGTTTCACTCAAGTCGTACAATTCACTACCTTTTAAAATTTTCTAATCGAGTCTTTTCTGCGTGTGCTTTACGGGAAAGCACTTGAAGATTCTCTAATGTGGTTAAACCCCCCTTTGACATTGGTATGATGTGATCTATTTGAAAATCCCTTCGCATCTGGCTCTTAAACCCACTAATTGCACAGGTAATGAATCCTTTTGCATCTGTGTGTTTAGCAAAAATAGTATCCTTAATATCTCGGTACTCAGCTGGATCTCTCTCTCGAATTTCAATAAGTGAAAGACTTTCCAGTGGAACCGTGTCAGGAATTACAATTGGAGGAGTAACTATTAGATCGGGATAGGCTCCAAGTAATTTGTTAATTTCAATGTCTACTTGATTCTTGAAATAAAGATAATTGTATCCAAATAAAACTTGCCAAAAAGATTTGCTATCGTTCCACATTGAGGCGAGATACTCAGTTGCTTGCTTAAACGTTAAATCGTTTTCATACATGTGCTTCGCCACAATTGATACATCACACTTTCTACGTTCGCTGAATGCAATGAATTCTGGTTCCATCTGCTTTTGAGCATAGAAACGTAGAATGTTTTTAATATCCTCATCTCTGTAACCCAATAAGAAAGGATAATCAGGGAAATAAAGGTCTTTGGTTAGCTGTAGAAGATATTCTAGTTCTTCATCAGTTAAAAATTCTCTGTCCTCAATATTTACACCCTTAAATACAGCCTCTAAATCATTGACAAAACTATCGTAAGCTTCTTCAGTATCGTTATATAGAAGCACATCGTAGTTTCTGGACACAGGCTCTTCAGATTCAGAAGGTTCAAGAATAGAAAAGCGATAAATACCAACAGGAACCCGTCTCAAAAAATCTAGTTTTTCTAAAGCAGTAGTATCAATGGAATCATCCATCATACGGGCAAACTCTTCAATCTTCTCAATCGAGATAAGTCGAGCAATTCTCTTCATTGTCTCAATATCTCTATCGACAAACCCAACACCCGGAATGTCAATTAATTTCTCAGGATTAACCCAATTGATCTTATCTTCCCAATTGTCGATGAAGCTTACAACATAAGCTTTTTCTGTACCTCCTGCTGTTTGCCCACGCAAAGCTCTACCAATCATTTGAGTCATCAAAATTGTAGAAGTGGTTGGGCGCGTCAGAAAAACAGTTTGGACATTTGGTAAGTCAGTTCCTTCAGTTAGCATTTCTATATTAATGAGAACCTCAAGCTCTCCTGCCCTGAATCGCTTGATTTTCTCTGAATTTTCTTTTGGAGAAACTGTGGCTCCAGTTTTTTCATCTACAATTTTTGCCGCTACAAAATCAGATTTATCAATCCCTCTAGCTTTGAACAAACCATTTAATTCAATTGCGTGTTGAATATCAACTGCAAAAACTAAGAGCGGTTTATACTTTTCTCGATTTTCAACGTAACGATCTACAATTTGTCTATTACGAATGCTAGACTTTGCAATTCTTTCAGCTACCTTCGTAGGTAATTTATCAAAATTCTCGATTGCTTTTATGTCTTTGTCAGTTAGCTCTTGATAAAACTTCAGTTCTGTTTCTAAATTCTCAAAAACTGGTTCGGCAAGCATTCCTCTGGTAATGAGCGTTCTTAAATGCTCTGAGAAGATGATATCATCGGGAAAGACTTTTTTAAGTAGACCTTGTTCACCTTCATCCGTTCTGAATGGAGTTGCTGTCAATCCCAGCATTCTAAATCCATCTGTTCTTCCTCTATCTTTAAAGTTCTGCTTAATGCTATCGATTAGTTTGCGATAGGTTTTTGCCGTTGCATGATGTGCTTCATCAACTACTAAGAGGATTGTATCAGAGTGTTTTACCCACTTATTTATAAGATAATCCAGTCCACTATTGAGACTATCTTTGCTGGCAATAATAATATCATCAGTTGGTTTGATGTTGACAGGGCGATCGTGCTTAGGATGACCAGAAATTACGCGATATCTAAATTTTTCTACATCATTTAATAACGAGGAATAAGCACTAAATTTCAATGTTTCCAATGCTTGATCGAGTAACTCATGTCGATGAGCAATCCACAAAACTTTTTTGCGCTTATCAATAAAGTTACGCAGTAACCAATGAACGGCTGTTAAGGTCTTTCCACCACCCGTAGGCAAAACTAATAAACCTTCAAAAGGAAACATATTATTCCGATCGAGTGCCTTGATTGCCTCGTTTTGATGGGCGTAAAGTTCTCTCGGATTTTTGCCTGTATTAACTTGGATTTGACCTGAGTACTCAACTTGAACAGCTTGCATAATACTGGAAACCTAAAAATAGTTGTAAATCTGGGGCTTATTCAAGTGTTGATAACCTTGCAGCACCCTCGATCCCAGTATTCCCAAACTGAATGCAATCAACACCAAACTTAGTGCGATCGCCTTACCAACAACTTCCGTCAACCGTCAACTGTCAACTGGCAGCCAAATTCCCATATTGATAGATGCCCTACATCTAGACCTACAATTACGATTGTTGTGTTTTGCAGTTGAGCATCTAGAGGTAAGTAACCTTGAAACTCGTGTCCGATCCCGCGATCGCTGACAAAATTAGCAGAATGAAGGAACGAGTGCGGTGGCAAGATCCTGTCATTCAGCGCAGAGGAATTGACCAAACTCGGCTGGTACTAGAAGACGAACGAGCGAATAATTCTGAGTTTTCATTTCTGGTTATAGGCGATACTGGCACTGGTTCGCACCGATATAATAATCCCCAACGCGAGGTAGCTGGACTATTGCAACCACATCTTGCTGATAGCAGTTTTATGCTACATACGGGCGATGTGATTTATCTCGTTGGATCGAGCGAGTTTTATCTAGAAAACTTCATCAAGCCTTACCGTGCATTTATTGTCGGCGGAGAAAACCCCAAAGCGATCGCCTACGATCGAATGACTTTCAGCTTGCCCATCTTACCAGTTCTGGGAAATCACGATTATTACAACTTGCCATTATTGTTTGGCGCAATCTCTTTGACGACATTACCCGTGCGCCGTCTGCTCAAATTCAGAAGAGACTTTGATGTCGGATGGCGCGGCTCTAAACAAGGGGATGCTTATGCACGAGCATTTCTAGATTATCTCAAAGCAATTAAGCTACCAGGCGAGCTAGACAATCATTTAAACAGACACTACACGGCGAAAACGGATACGGGTTATTGCCTGCGCTACAAACCCGGACATTTCACCCGCTTGCCCAATCGCTACTACACTTTTCGCTATGGTGGCATTGATTTCTTTGCTTTAGATTCCAACACGTTCAACGACCCGATACCACTATCAACCACCCCAGAGGGAGAAGCACGTCGTCAGCAGTTATTACAGCGCCGCGATCGCCTAGAACAAGAAAAGCTACAAATTCTCGATGCCTCAGACAAACTGAATCCCGATAATCCTGACGATGCAGAACAATTGGATGACTTGCAAGTTAAACTGTCGCAAATTGAAGAAATTATTGTCGATCTCGAAAAGCAATTAGCTATTAACAAAGCAGTAGTGACCGATACCGAACAACTTGATTGGTTGCAACAGCGATTGATTGAATCGTGGCATACAGATGAGGTACGGGGCAGAGTACTGTACTTTCATCATCCCCCTTACGTAACTGAAGCAACGAAATGGCAGCAAGCGCAAACTTTAGCAGTTCGCGATCGCTTGCGTAGCGTCCTCAATGGCGTCGCTGAGGCTGTGGGTTCTCTTCCCCAAGGTCGTCCCATCGTCGATCTGGTTTTAAACGGTCACGCCCACTGTTTAGAATACCTAAAAACTACAGACACGGGACACGCTGACTCTTATATCAATTGGATTGTTTGTGGTGGGAGCGGGTATAGCTTACGCCGCCAGCGCGAAGAAGGGACGGATTTAATGGAAGGAGAAGAGGAAGAAAAGCTAGTAGCGCGATCGCATCTTTTTGTCGGTCGCAACGGTCATAAATCCGAAAAGCGCCGTCCCTATTCTTGTTTACGGATTGACGTACAAGATGGTCGTCCCCCCAAGTTTATCATCAACCCTTATGTTGTCGAACGATACAAACAACAATGGCACAGATACGCGATCGAGCCTTTTACGATTTGAATCTTTCATTACCGCAGCCGTCCCGATCGCAGGATACTGAAAATTAGCCACAGTCCTAACAAACTTGCTGCCGCAAACAGGACGCTACTGAGCCATGATAGCTGTGTTGTCTGGGCTTTGGAGGAAATAATCGCCGCACCCATAATTAACGAACCTACTAATACGCTAAACGAGAGGCGGTTAGCAGAATCATCAAGGGTACGACGCAAACTATCTAATCCCCGCACCGATAAATTCCATTGCAACGTCTCTGAGGTCACGCGGTCTAGCAACAGTTCGATCTGGCGAGGAGATTGCAGCGACAGACTTTTGAGATCGAGAGCTGTCCGTAAGAGAGATTCTACAGGGCGATCGCCTAGTAATTGACGGCGAAATAAATCTGTCATTAAAGGTTTGACTTCATCGAGGAAATTAATTTGTGGATTAAACTGACGAGCTAATCCTTCCAAATTGGCAAGAGTTTTCGCGTACAAACCCATATTACTCGGCAAGCGAATTTTATTGTTGCGAGCAACTTGCAGCAATTCGTAAATAATCTGACTGAAGTTGATTTGAGACAGATCTAAGTTGTAATACTTCCGCAACATGCGATCGTAATCATTTTCCAATCGCGATAGAATTACGGGCTGAGCTGAATCTGACAATTGTAATGTCAACTGACTGCATCTTTGAGCGTCAATATCCACAATTGCCAACAACATTTCTACTAAAATTTGCTGGGTACGAGGGTCGAGCTTGCCTACCATACCGCAATCCAACAATGCAACGCGCCCATCTTTGAGATAGAAAATATTGCCTGGATGCGGGTCGGCATGGAAGAATCCATCAATATAAAGTTGCTGGAAAAAAGCCCGAAATAATAAAGTTGTAATTTCTTGCCGCTTAGTTTCGGGAGTTACACCGTTCCCGTCACTTTCAGTTAAATTGGCTGACAGAATAGGAACTCCATCTAACCATTCCATCACTAACAATTTTTCTGTAGTTAAATCCCAGAAAATTTCTGCTATCACTAATTGCTGGGGATCGAACCAGCGGCTGGCAGACAAATTGCGTCGTAACTGATCGGCAAAATGCGCTTCTCTAGTAAAGTCTAATTCTGCCTCCAATGCAGCCGTAAATTCACTTGCTAAAGATTTAATTTCATAATTCTGACCAAAGTCAGTCCGCGCCACTAAATCGGCTACTCCCTGAATCAAAGAAATATCTTGAGCGACGATCGCATCAATCCCTGGACGTTGCACTTTGATGGCAACTTCTCGACCATCTGTTAACGTAGCGCGGTGAATTTGTCCGATCGATCCGGCGGCGACGGGTTGAAAATTAATTTTACTAAAAGTTTCTTCTAAAGGTTTTTTGAGCTGTTGGCGGATTGCAACTTCAATTTCTGCCCAAGGAATAGGTGGAACGTCATCCTGTAGGGTTGACAGCTCATCAATATAAGAAGCAGGTAATAGATCTGGACGGGTAGACATGAGTTGCCCGAATTTTACATAAACGGGACCCAAATCCACTAGGATGTTGCGTAATACGGCTGGAGTCGGTAACTGAGGCTCGTCTGTTTTACCTCCAGTTAGGAGCCGTCGCATATAGTCCCAGCCGTTACGGAAAAGAATTTCGGCAATTTCTCGTTGACGAGAAGTATTTTGAGTTAGGAACACGAGGGATTAGGGATTAGGGGTTAGGGAAGGGACAAGGGAGACAAGGGAGAATAACTACAAATGACAAATGACGAATGACTACTCACAATGGTATGCAGCAAGGAATAATAATGCAGCGAAAACCAGCAGCAGTTTTTTGAGTTTTGAGGATTTGACTAGCGCGGGAACAAGCTTGAAATCGTTGGGTTGATAATTTCACGGTTGATAACAGACTCTGCTGCGTGAGTAAGTTTTTGACATAACTAGAGCAAGATTGACTACCATACAGAACTCTGTGCGGACAATCAAAGCCTTTTTGAGGAGAAATAGATTTTTGATAGAACTCAATCGAGTCTAGCGCTACTGTTCTGGCTATCGTATCCCATTGGCTTATCGGCATAGCTGTCAAATTTTTAGCTACCAACAGTCAATTTCTATCCTAAATAGCAACTTAACTCATCTGCCACAAGGGGAAGAAGAGAGCTGAGGGAGCTGAGGGAGCTGAGGAGCTTCAGGTGCAGAGGAAGAATGGGGAGAAAATTCTCCCTTGTGTCCTCCCACACTTCCCACACTTCCCACACCCTACACTCCACACCCCACACCCTTCTTCACGCACCACACACCACGCTCTTACAATAAATGACTAAATTTAGGATTATCCTGCAATAATTTCAGGACTTGTTTGATTTCTTGGGTGCGGTCTTTTTTAACGATTAAGGTAACGTTACCATCGCGCACGATCACGACATCTTCTAAGCCAATGGTTACAACCACATCTTCGTCGTTCTCAGCGTAAATTAAAGTGCCTGCGGTATCTAGTCCGACATGATGACCGACCTCGACATTGGCGGTTTCTCCTTGGAGTAAGCGGGCGATCGCGTTCCAGTCGCCTAAATCGTCCCAACCAAAGTCGGCTGGTAGCACGTAGGCAAGTTTGGTTTTCTCCATCAAGGCATAGTCGATGCTAATTTTGGGCAACTGAGAGTAAGCTGCTCTGCCTTGCTGTTTGAGAGGGATGAGGATGTCTGGAGCGTGGGTATGCAGTTCTTTGAGTACCACCCCAGCCCGAAAGATAAACATGCCGCTGTTCCAACAAAATCGCCCCGTAGTGAGAAATTCTTCGGCTGTATGTATGTCTGGTTTTTCAGTAAAGCGGTTGACGCGATAGACGGGTAAGTTACCATAAATTCCAGTCCGATCGCCTTGCTCGATGTAGCCGTAGCCAGTCGCCGGATAGCTAGGCTTAACTCCCAATGTGGCGATCGCGTCTGTGGTAGCGGCTAGTTGGGCAGCAGCTTGTAAAGTGTGTTGAAACCCTGGCAGATCTCCAATCCAAGGATCGGCAGGGAAAAAACCGACTACAGCTTCTTCCCCATAGCGTTGCGCGATTTCTAACGTACTCCAAGCTACGGCTGGAGCTGTATCCCGCCCTTCTGGTTCTGCCAGAATGTTCTGGGCTGGCATCTGGGGTAATTGTGCTGCTACCCCCTCGGCGAGTTGGCTTGATGTCACCACCCAAAGATTTTCCCAATTCCCTGCTAGGGGTAAGAGGCGATCGGCTGTTGCTTGTAGTAAACTTTTACCGCTACCATCTAAGCTTAAAAACTGCTTCGGTCGATGCCTGCGGCTGAGAGGCCAAAAACGTTCGCCTTTACCTCCAGCCAAAATCACGGGGATGAGAGAACCATTCATAAGCGTTGGCGTCAAAAATTGTTAAATCTGCTTTCGAGTTTACTTTGCTTTTGCTAGAGGCAATCGTAACTTATTAGATTACTATTTCTGTAAGGTTTGGCTTGGGGAGATCGGAAACTGTGATTGGGGTACTAAAACGGGTCGATCGACGGTTGAAACGACAACTGCAAGAGGTAGAGGTGAGGCGATCGCTATCCGTCACTCGCCACAATTTCTTGTCTTTTCGCCGTTGGTTGTGGTTTCAGATGACGAGAAACCGTCTCCTCTTTTGGATTGGTGTCGTCAATTTGTCGATCTTGCTAGGGGCAATGGTGGCGCTACTACTACCAATTTGGAGCGATCGCACTTCTTCCGACTTGCTGTCTAGAGATAACTCTCAGCAACCACGCAGTACTTTTCTCCGCCATGGCTTACCCTACAATCTCTCCCGTCCGGTAAACATTCTCGTTCTGGGTATCGAACCTCCTCCTAGCACCATCGGGCACAATCCTAACTCTGGGTCTACAACTAGGACTAGCGATACAATGCTACTAGTCCGCTTCAATCCCGACCGCCCAGCCATAAGGGTACTTTCGATTCCTAAAGATAGTCAAGTTGTCTTACCCAAGATCGGTCTAGATAAAATTTCTCGCGCTTATGCTTTGGGGGGCGCACCTTTAACAGCGCGGGTAGTTAGCCGCACGTTAAATAATGTCCCGATCGATCGCTATCTCAGCATTAACGCAGATGCTTTGCGGCAATTGGTAGATCGGATGGGAGGGATTGAGGTATTTGTCCCCCAACAGATGTCATACCAAGACCGGACGCAACGGTTACAGATCGATCTACAGCAAGGTTGGCAAACTTTAAATGGAGAACAAGCAGAACAGTTTGCTCGTTTCCGCGCCTCAAACAATGGAGACCTCGATCGCGTCCAGCGCCAGCAGATGTTAATTGCAGCTTTGCGCGATCGCCTCACCAGTCCGGCAATCCTACCCCAATTGCCAGAAATTACCAAAATTATGCAAACTGCGGTTGAAACCAATCTCAGTCCGGAAGAGCTGAGGGCGATCGTAAGTTTTAGCGTCCAAATGAAGCCGGAACATTGGCAAATGCTACTGTTACCAGGAGACCTCAGCCCTTATAGTCAAGATCCCAGCAGCTATTGGCTCTATACTTCAGGTCAAGACCGGATTATGAGTCAGTATTTCGGTACTTCTACGCTTGGGGCTGTACCCAAACCCCAACCGCTGACAAGTTTGAAAATTGCCGTACAAAATGCTTCGGGAAAACCCCAATTGAGTCAAAAAATTGTCCGATATCTCAAGCAGAGAGGCTTTACTAACGTTTATACAATTTCTGATTGGTCGGATATTCAACGCCAGACCAATATCATTGCTCAAAAAGGCGATATTGAAGCAGCCACAAAAATTCAGCAAATCTTGGGTGTAGGTAATATTGAAGCAGCCGCGATCGGCGATTTAGATTCTTCGCTCACAATCCGTGTTGGTAAGGACTGGCGGTGAGAACAAGTCAAAAGTCAAAAGTCAAAAGCTTGCCCTCGAGCCCTTCGTTTCACTCAAGGGTAAACTCCGCGAAGGGTTAAAAGTCAAAATTTGCCTCTTGTCTCTCGCCTCTTGCCTAACTCATCAATTACCAATTATTTAGACATCGTACCTGTCTCTTGCATGAGATCTGTAATGACTGCAATTAGCGTGTCTGAGTTGATGGGTTTAGGTAAATGACGTTGAAAGCCAGCCGCGATCGCCTGAGACCGATCCTCAAGTCTGGCAAATTCTGTCATCGCGATCGCCGGAATCTGCCGTTGCACTGTCGTTCCAGTTCTGAGATAGCGGATCAAAGCATATCCATCTTCTCCAGGCATTCTTATGTCACTGAGCAGCAGATCTGGCTGGAAAGCTTCTAGAGCTTGCAAAGCTGCTTGCACTGAACTTGCAGTATACGCCCTAGCGCCGCTCGTTTGCAAAATAATTGCGATCGCCTCAGTGCTATCTAGTTCGTCATCCACCACCAGCACGCGCAGGTTGTTGAGGGGTAGTGGAGTAGTGCGTGGTGCGTGATGAGTCGTGGGCGGTGCGCGAAAAGACAATGCTCCCTCAGCTCCCTCAGCTGTCTCCATCAGCGGCAAACATACTGTAAATGTGGCTCCTTGCCCTTCTCCCAGGCTCTCGACAGCTACTGTACCGCCGTGCATCTCCACCAAATAGCGCACGATCGCCAAGCCAAGTCCCAGTCCCTTGTGGTTGCGGGTAGTCGAAGCATCCGCTTGCCGAAATAGCTCGAATACATGCGGTAAAAACTCAGTAGCAATACCTTGACCAGTATCGCTGACTTTAATCTGAGCGTAAGTCGGATTGGTGGTTGGTAAGGGTACGCTATTTGCCGGGACGAGAAAGTCAGGGGATGCTGGTTTATATCCTGCGACCGATCTGTCGCTCTCTTCTACTACTGATAAATGTACTTCAACGCGCCCACCCAATGGAGTGAACTTAATTGCATTTGTCAGTAAATTCCATGCAACTTGTTGCAATCGATTGGGATCGCCATAAACAAATCCCAAATCGCGATCGAGAAATACCTGCAGTTCGATTGATTTGGCTTGGGCGCTCAACTCAACCGTTTCAATTGCAGCTTGAATTGGGGTAGCTAAATCGAGTGGAATAAACTGTAGCTTCAATTTACCCTGAACGATGCGAGACACGTCGAGCAAATCTTCAATCAATTGAGTTTGTACCTGAGCGTTGCGCACGATCGTACTAATTGCCCGTTGTAGTGTCGTTTCATCTCGTCGTCCCGATTCGAGAATTGTTGCCCAACCTAAAATGGCGTTCAGGGGCGATCGCAACTCATGCGAAAGCATTGCCAGAAACTCATCCTTAATTCGGTTGGCAGTTTCAGCAGCATTACGGGCAACTTGTTCTAGCTCGATTAGCCGCGCTTGTTCTTGTTCGAGTTGTTTGCGCTGCGTGATATCCAAGGCAATGCCAAACAATCCTACTGGGTTTCCCGCTCGATCGTAAATCGCTCGCCCTTTGTCTAAAACCCATGCAATTGAACCATCTGGTTTGAGAATGCGAAATTCGCAGCTGTAGGTTCCCGTTGCGATCGCAGCTTGAATCCCAGCTTGGAATTGTTCTCGATCGTCGGGATAAACGAGATTCACGATTTGCTCGAACGACCCCACGATCTCGCCATTGCCAAGTCCCGACAAGTTACCCGCATTCTTTAAACGACGAACTTCTCCAGTTTGCAGGTTCCAAGTATAAGCAGTCATATCAGCTGCTTCGAGCGCAAACTGTAAATTCGCTTCCGAAAGCTGCATTTGCTCGATCGCTCTGGCGTGTTCCTGGCGCAAGTTTTGCTTTTCTATAGCTTCGCGCACCGCGATCGCGAGGCGATAGGGTTCTCCCTTGCGGATGTAATCTGTCGCTCCCCGTTTCATAGCAGCAACGGCAACTTCTTCAGTGCCGTTATCGGTAAACATAATCACCGGGCAATCGGCATACTGAGCTTTTACTGTCTCTAAAACAGCCAGTCCATCGCTCCAGTGCAATTGATAATCTGTGATGACCAGATCGAACCCGCCTGCTGCTAAAGTGCGTTCTAACTCAGCTGCATCGATCGCCGTTTGAATTTCTATTTCGGCAAACTCGCGCTGAAGTTCGCGGCTTTCGAGCTGGCGATCGCTAGGATTATCGTCTATTAACAGAATACGCAACATTCGATTCTTAATTTTTAAGATTTTTTTAAAAGTTTAGTGTTTTTACTACAATGAAATTCATCCAATTTTTTTTTTAAAAAAATCAGTCTAAGTTAATTCATTGATAAAAATTTTAATCATTGTTTGCATATAACAAAATATAGAAACTTCAGCAATTAGCGTTACTACTTTACTACTTTTATAAGTCCGTTTGTAGTATATCGCAAGAGAATAATCGCGCCAACTTATTAGTAAAAAACTGAAAAAATCGCTAAAAAAAGAAGCAATGACTCGTTTGACTGCTACTCCAATGTCATTTTGGGATGCAGCACCGCAACAAAGCTAGAATCGACCTAATCGATCCAAAATCATTTGCCCAAATAGTTTGACCTAGAAAATACACTGATGGCATTTCATCAAGGTTTGGCTGCAGAAAAATTGCGCGATCGCACCACGCACCACTTTCCACGAACAACTAACACCCAAAACAATAAATCTTCTGGGTTTCTAGTCTATCGAAGATGGCAGAAGGTGGAGTATCAGTACCAATATTGTGTCGGTTTAATTGGACTTGTAGACCCGTGAGCGGATCGTGACCGGGGGCAACGAGAAATTCTAGTTGCTGGACGTAGGGTAAGGTAGATATACTATCGAGAATTTGAGCGATCGCCTTTAAATAAGGATGATTCGGTTGTTGATACCAATCTGGTGCAGCTAGTTCGGGTTGATCTAAGCCAACGTGAAATGTCAGGGAAGGTTGACCGAATAGTGCCACCGCTAAGGGTCGCGCCTCTTCCTGCAATAACAAATCGTGTATCCTAACGATGTGCCGTAGCTTTTCCAACCGCTCGTAACGTTGCGTGACGGACAAAGACGTTTCTTGCCAGTGAATTGCCACAGCAACTAAGTATGTTTGCAAAAGCATATGCCCTAGCTTGCTGGCTTTGGTGGCAAGGTAGTTCGAGTTGTAATCGTTGGCTTCAATCAGCAATGGCACGCGATCGACGACTTCTAAACCGTATCCCTTCAACCCAGCAATTTTGCGGGGATTGTTGGTAATTAACCGGATTTGCTTCACGCCTAAATCGTTGAGAATTTGCGCTCCTACTCCGTAATTGCGCAGATCGGCGGGAAAGCCGAGGCGTTCGTTAGCTTCTACAGTGTCCAGCCCCATATCTTGCAGGGAATACGCCTTCAGTTTGTTAATTAAACCAATGCCTCTACCTTCTTGACGCAGGTAAACTACGACTCCCGCACCTGCATATTCGATTGTTTTCAAAGCTGCTTGTAACTGCATCCGACAATCGCACCGCAACGAACCTAGAGCGTCACCTGTGAGACATTCAGAATGCATCCGCACCATCACGGGGCGATCGCTAAATTGAGCCGGATCGCCTTTAACAATTGCTATATGTTCGGAGTTATCTACGTTATTGCGATAAGCATAAATTTGAAATTGTCCGAAGGAAGTCGGTAATTGAGCGATCGTTTCGCGCGTCACAAATCGCTCGTTTTGCAAGCGATAGCTAATTAAATCGGCAATACTGATAATTTTTAGTTGGTGATGTTTGGCGTATTCCATTAACTGATTCAACCGTGCCATCGATCCGTCGGGGTTTTGGATTTCGCAAATTACCCCCGCTGGGTACAGCCCTGCTAATTGAGCTAGATCGATCGCCGCTTCTGTGTGTCCGGCACGTTTGAGTACTCCACCCGTCCTGGCGCGGATCGGAAAAATATGACCGGGACGGCGCAGATCTGAGGGTTTCGTGGCAGGATTAATCGCTACTTGAATCGTGCGGGCGCGATCCTCGGCAGAAATACCCGTTGTCACGCCTAAATGTGTCGCAGCATCGATACTTACCGTAAAAGCTGTTTGGTTGCTGTCAGTGTTATTAGTCACCATCAACGGTAGATCGAGTTCGTCCAGGCGATCGCCCGTCATTGCCAGACAGATCAATCCCCGTGCCTCCACTGCCATAAAATTGATCGTGTCTGGGGTCGCGAACTGAGCGGCACAGATGAGATCGCCTTCATTCTCGCGATTTTCATCATCTACAACAACAATAGAGCGTCCGGCTTTAAGATCGGCTAAAGCGGCATCGATTGAGTCAAACACAAAAGATTGATTAGAAGCGTTCTGAGGCTGCACAAAAATACATCACAAACAGAGTCTACCTCTGATTTTAGCCGCTTTAGCTGAACTGGGGATAAAGGGAGATACACGAGCTGTAAGGGCGCATAGCTAGCTATACGCCCCTACTAACGTATAGGAAACAAAGAAACATTCTGTTTCCTGTTTCCTGTCTTCTTTTCTACTATTTAACTGTTACTCGCCGATGCCAAGCTCGATATCCTAGGGCAAAGATACCTAAAATCGTGCTAGTAAAAATTGAGGGTTCCGGTACTGCAACAGTAGATCGATTTTCCTTGACTTCTACTAAGGTGAGATTTGTCACGCGCTCGAAAGTACGAGAAAAGATCCCTTCAGTTGAAGCTGTAGCAGATTCGCGATCGCCTCCAAAATTTGTATTCAAACTGACATTACTCAGATTTAACTGAGTTCCATTACTTGAATCAAAATTTAGAAAATCGTTACCTGCAGAAGTAACATTTCCTGCAATTGTAAATGAGTCTAGGAGCGTCCAACTATCTACATTACTAGTATCGTATAAAGCAAAAGAAACTGTACCGTCAGCGATCGCGGTTTCAGTTTGTGGATTATCTATGGATGTCGTTAAATTCAAATCGGCATCGAAATTAAAAGAAAAAGTTTCGCCACTATTGACGCTAAAGTTACCTAAAACTCCAGCGAAACTGTCTGCCGTGCCAGAGTATTCGTTACCAGTACCATCCGTACTACTAAATGATAAGTTGAAACTAGATGGTGGTTCCGTAACAAAACTTGCTACTGCGTCTGTACTAGCATTAACATTACCATCTGTGGCAAAGGTATTCGTAAAAGTGTCAGTAATTACCTCGCTATCGAAGGGATTATGACTAAAATTATCAATCGTAACTGTAGCTTCAGAACTAGCAAAAGTTGCAGCCACAGTAGGGGCAGTCCCTAAAGTCAATACTAGTGGTACGGCTGGCGCTAACGCTCTGATAATTTCTCGAGTAAGTTTGAGTTTTGTCACGAAAATTCTCCTCACATGAATTCAAAAATCCGTATCCAGAGCAATTTTTCTGACCGACATAATCTCTGTACCGACAGTTCCGATATTGCTGTCAGTAGGATCGGACTCCCTATAGCTTAAACATGAGTAGTATAAATTATTTCGGAGAATTTGCGTAGCACGATGCTAAATATTGCCGTCAATAAACGCGCAGGATAAGTTAACTTGATATCTTCAGTTTTGTCAAGAAAGCCGAGAATTACGACATCCTGCAATTGCATTAACTTTTGATAAAGACAGAGTAAATCTTTTATGAAGATTAGGCGTATTAACGCGAGCATTAGCAATCTAACTGAATCTTCTACTTATTTAAGTCCATAACAAACTAGCTAATAATTGCCGAACCCTAGCGGTTCTACATCATTATGTTTCTAAACTTAACAAGCCCCTTCTAAAAATAGGGGCTGCTCTTTATCATGATATTTAATGAATCAATAGTATTACGCGCGAAACACCCAGCCACGAAGTTTGTAGCTAGAAAGTGTCATTGGCATTAAATAGAAAAGCGACAACCGTATCAACTCTAGAGGTTGAGTAATGGTAGAAACTTCACAAGATTTCAAGCCACACCCAGTAGATAACGCGTCCAATACCACCCTGTGCCTCAATGTTATTCAAAGCTGGCTCAGCCAGTTTTTAAGGCATAGCGATGCAGCCGCAACCTTTACTCAAGAATGGGAGTTGGGGGAGTTTCAAGTTGGGGATGAAGTTGTCTTTTATACTACAAAAGCTATTACAAGTACGCAAGTTCGTAGCGAACAAAACAGCAATTATTTTTATTTAGTTTGCCAAGGCAAGGTGCGACTGTTAGGGTTTGACCCGCAACAGCAACGGGAAGTTTCCACGCTAGTACTACAACCTGGAGAAACCTTTGGGGCAGAAAATCTTGAAGACAACTCCCAACTGACCCGTGCGGTTGCTGCAAGTCAGCTACAAGTTGCACGCATTTCCCTAGCGCGACTACGGCAATGGTACGAACAATTCCCGAATTTGGCAGAGGAGATCCGCCAGCAAGCACAGCAGCGCCAATGCTTGGTATTCTTCAAAACGGCAACGGAAATGCGATCGCTTTCCAGTCACCAACTGCGAAGACTGTTGCCCTACATTGGAAAAATGCAAATAGAGCGCGGTGTGTTGCTCTGCGAGGCAACTCCTGCCGATCGCGGTCGCTTTTGGCTGGTAAAGGGAGAAATTCACAGCCGCCAGTCGGACAACCCTTCACCGCAGGCAGGACAAAGCTGGGGCGAGCCACAAGCAGTTCCCTCAGACTGGATAGCTGCTACGAATTTGGTGGTTTACTATTTATCTAAAGAAAACTGGTCGGAGGCGCAAGCGATCGCGCCGATTCTGCTAGCATCAGCGGTTGGGGAAGCTCAGCCAAGCCCAAATATCTCTTCCAAGGGAGACGCTCGCTTATCTCTAGCGAATAGTTATGCCCTAGCTGCGACTCCTGTGCCAGTCAATCCGCAGCTGCGATCGCTACCCCAGAGCCAGCAGCTAACAGTTCCGTCCCAACCGATCGTTCATCCAAAACCGCTGACTCGTATTTTGTCAAGTCGCGGGTTTTGGCAAGCTTTACCATTCATCGAACAGCAAAGTTCCTCTGATTGTGGTGTTGCCTGTTTAGCTACAATCTGCCTGTATTGGGGCAAGCGTTTTAGCATCAACACTTTGCGCAATCTAGCCGATGTGGATCGAGCAGGTGCTTCCCTGAAAAGATTAGCTCAAACAGCAGAGACGATCGGCTTTCGTGCCAGTCCGGTAAGAGCCAGTCTAAATCGCCTAGAGTCCCTAGAGCATCCTTGGATTGCTCACTGGGAGGGAAATCACTTTGTCGTAGTTTACCGCGTCAAGGGCGATCGGATTCTGATTGCCGATCCAGCCATAAATAAAAAATGGATCTCTCGCCAACAATTTCTCACTAGCTGGACGGGTTATGCCATACTGCTCGACCCCACAGAACGGTTAAAAGCTGTCGAAAACGAGAAAGTCTCCCTCGGTCAATTCTGGAGTGTGATTCTCCCATATCGCTCTGGGATCTGGCAGATCGTCTGGATGTCACTGCTAATTCAGATTTTTGGGGTCATGACTCCCCTATTGACTCAGATCGTAATCGATCGCGTGGTAGTAGAAAAAAGCTTTGTTACCCTAAATGTTTTCGCTCTGGGAATACTACTATTTAGCCTCTGGCGCACTGGCTTAACCGCTACACGCCAATACCTACTAGATTATATCTCCAACCGCTTCGACCTGATGTTAATTAGCGGTTTTATCAACCACACTCTGTTGCTACCGCTGAAATTCTTTGAATCGCGACGGGTGGGGGACATCGTGACTCGCGTGCAAGAGAACCAGAAAGTACAGCTATTCATCACCCGACAAGCGATTTTAGCGTGTTTAGATGCGCTGATGGCAGTAGTTTACATGGGGCTAATGTTCTACTACAACTGGCATCTGGCTCTGTTAGTTCTAGGCTTGATTCCACCCATCATCCTCTTAACTTTAGTCGCCACTCCTTGGCTGCGACGGGTATCGCGGGAAATTTTTAATGCCGCTGCCACAGAGAATTCCTTACTGGTGGAAATGCTAACAGGTGTGGCTACTGTCAAAGCCGCAGCCGCAGAAAGAGAAATCCGTTGGCGCTGGGAAGACCGCTTTACCAACGCTCTCAATGCCCGTTTTCAAGGTCAAAAATTGGCAAATGGCTTGCAAGCTACGGGTGGATTAATTCATGCTTTGGGTTCTACTGCCTTGCTTTGGTATGGGGCGACTTTGGTGATTCAAAACCAGCTCTCTATCGGTCAGTTTGTGGCATTTAACATGACGATCGGTCATGTCATTACCCCTATTTTGTCGGTGGTAAATCTTTGGGACGAGCTACAAGAAGTGTCGATCTCGGTGGAACGGCTGAATGATGTCTTTACCTCACCCACAGAAGAATTGCCCGGACAACCAATGCCGGTCTTGCCTCAGTTGCAGGGTGATGTTTGGCTGGACAATGTTACCTTTCGGTACAATCCTGACGAAGAACGCAACACGCTGCAAAATATTTCCTTTCAGGCAACTGTAGGACAAACGATCGCGATTGTCGGTCGCAGTGGTTCAGGTAAGAGTACGTTGGTGAAACTACTCCAGGGACTATATCACCCCAGTAGCGGGCGGATTCTGATTGACGGACACGACATTCGCCATATTTCGCCCCAGTCTCTCCGCAGTCAGATGGGCGTCGTACCGCAAGAGTGTTTCTTATTTTCTGGCACGATTCTAGAGAATATCGCTCTTTATCGGTCTGATTTTACATTAGAACAGGTGACTGAGGCGGCGAAACTCGCAGAGGCACACAGTTTTATTCAAGATTTGCCGCTGGGCTACAACACCCAAGTCGGAGAAAGGGGAATGGCTCTTTCGGGAGGACAAAGACAACGAATTGCGATCGCCCGGGCTTTGTTGGGCAACCCTCAGATTTTAGTTTTAGATGAAGCTACGAGTTCGCTCGATTCTGAGTCAGAACGCCGCTTTCAAGAAAATCTCCGTCGCCTCTGCCGCGATCGCACTACCTTTATTATTGCCCATCGCCTATCTACAGTCCGCTACGCTGACAAGATTTTAGTTCTCGATCGAGGCATTTTGGCTGAGTGCGGTACTCACGAACAACTGATAGCCCAAGAAGGTATCTATTATTACTTAGCTCAGCAGCAACTCGATCTTTAATTTATTTTCGCTGGCAAGGTAACGGCAGGAAAAATCGGCATTAACTACTTAGTAAAGGACAATTATCCTCCCTATTTCTACTAGTAAGCTCAAGCAGCTTTTGGCATAGATTTGACTAGAATTTTCTCTAAGTTTATGTAATCTTACAACTTAAGAAAAAGCATTGATGTTTTGCTCAAGACGAAAACATTGTTAATTATGAAATTTTACAAAGCGCTCGGCATCTGAAAATGTCTAATGCATAAATATTCGATAGCGTAGCGAAAACAAATTTCATGAGTTGAAAGACTCGTAAGACATTAGCACAAATATTCTTAGCAGCAATTTCTTTTTAAAATTGAGGCTGTAAATAGTCAGTGTAACTGGAAATACATTCCATGATTCAAAGATATAAATCTTAAATAAAGTATGTATTAATGCTTGCAATAAACAAGTGTTTTATGATACTGAATAAGAAGTAGGATAAAGTAGCAACTGATGCTGAATGTATAAATTGTTAGCACACCAGCAATAAGTACTCCAACTAAAAGTACTCCAACTAAGGCTAAACTTATGCCAAAGCCTACGATACCTCGAAAAGATGCAGCAGATGTCGATCTGGCTTCAACCAACGCCGCATCAAGTCGAGAAAACAGCCTAGTTACGACAGAATTCAACTCAAACCAAGACGCGATCGCGAAATTTTCACCTTCTAAATCTGACCTAACTGTCAATCGATGGTCTCCTACTTTGCAAAATGTTTTAGAGCAACCACCAGCGGCTTTTCCGCAACATTTACTCATTGGGGGAATGGTTTTTTCTCTTGCTCTTGCTGCTTGGACTTGGCTGGGAAAAATTGAGGAAGTCGGTCACGCTCGGGGACAGTTAGAACCGCAGGGAGATACATATAAAATTCAGCCAATTGAGGCTGGTAAGCTCTGGCAAATCAACGTTAAAGAAGGCGAGTTTGTAAGAGCCGGACAAGTTCTATTTGAACTCGATTCTCAAATAGCTAACAATGAAGTTGAGCGCCTAAATCACAAAATGAAAGACCTCCAAGAGCAGCTCAAACAAAAGCAAGCACAAATCGACAAATTACAGCAAGAATCTCAAATTAATCTCAAATTGTCTCAAGCTAATTTGAGGGTTCAGAAAGCCCTGATTGATGCAGCCAAAGCAAAGGCTGCAAATAGCCGAGAATTATTAATACAAATACAGGTAGAAAAAAAAGCCAGTCAAGAAAGATTCAGCAGTCTTAGATCGCTGACGACAACTAGCAAAGAGCAGCTGAAACAATTGCAGCAAGATGTGGCAGCCCATAGAGAGCGGGTAAATCGCCTCAGACAATTAGTGAACGATGGAGCAATCTCACAAGAATACCTGTTTCAAGCGGAACAAAGTTTGCGCGATCGCCAAGCAGCTATTAACCAAGCTCAATTGCAAGAAGGTGCTAACACAGGCGATCGGCTATTTGATGCCCAACAGAAGTGGCGCGATCGCGCTTCCGCCATTACCGAACAACAAGGGGAGTTAGAACAATCTTTGGTACAAATCCAAAGCCTGCAAGCACAGCTAGAGCAAAAACAAGCAGAAGCTAACATCAACAAGCTGGCAATCCAACGGCGAATTGGGCAGATGGAAACAGAAAAAACTCAGCTTCAAGCTGCAATTGTAGAAACGCAAAATCTGCTCAATACTGCTAGAAAAAGGCTGATTCAGAGGTTTCTTTCTGCTCCGGTCGATGGAATTGTATCATCCCTAGATATCCAGCATCGAGGTGAAGTCGTACAACCAGGACGAACGATCGCAGAAATTGCTCCTAAAACAGCTCCTTTGATACTATCTGCTAACTTGCCCGATCGAGAAGCTGGCTTTGTCAAATTGGGTATGCCAGTGCAAGTTAAACTAGATGCATTTCCCTATCAAGATTATGGCGCGATCGCTGGTAAGGTTAAATCTATTTCACCTGATACAAAACAAGATAAACAACAAGGAGCAGTTTACAAAGTAGAGGTTAGTTTAGACCGTAACTTTATCCTTACTAAGGAACAAACCATCCCGTTTAAGGCTGGTCAAACAGCTACAGCAGATATCGTTATTCGTCGTCGTCGCATTGCTGAAGTCTTGCTAGATCCAATTAGTAAGCTGCAAAAGGGTGGTATGAATTTGTAACGTAACAAATGAATAGCTCTATAAATGCAGAGATTAAATACCATGAATCAAAAAATTTCTTTTTCCGAGTCTAGCGACTTTAAAACTATCGATTGCGAGCAAACAAATCAAATTATTGATGCGATTTTGGCTGGTAAGTATTCCTGGGCTTGTTTTTTGCTTCTACGTTGTATGGGCTACGATCCTTTGCACTACATTCCTTACAGAACTTATAACCGTTTAGTAAAAGAACATTGTCAAGCTAGTAAACTAAACAAATTGGATACCGAGTGTCCGCCGCACGCTAATAGCAAAGTTGTTGAATTTAGTGCTAGCGATAACTATGCATGCGAGCAAGATAGTAAGATTACTGACCTAGAATATCTCGAGAAAGTTGCTCGAGAAAATACTCCTATCAATGGTGGTAGTACCGAGCGATCGCTAGAGCCAAACTCGATCGAACTCAATCTAATTCTACACGTATTTTGAGTTTCGCTCGATTTAAATAGAAAACTGCCAAAATGGCAACTTCCCCCTATCCATCTCGAGTACATTGTATGTAACAACTAAATACACGTTAGTTGTTGAGCAAAGCAAATTTTGAGAACTGAGAAGGAGTCAAACCATGATTATTTCCGATTTAGAAGTATTGCAAGTTGTGCGAGAAGATGAAGATGTATTAGGCGGATCGGCAAAAGCAGATGCCTACTCTGATGCTTATGCAAGCGGCAAACGTAAAGCCAAAACTTACAGCGATACTTATACCTCTGCTTATAGTTCTTGGGGTTATAAGAGTGCTTATTCTGGCTCTCGTGCCAGCTCCTATGCTGATTAATCCCGTGCTTACAACCAAATCTTAAGAGCTGAAGAAGTTGCTGTGCCGCTGCTAATTTTTACAGATTGGCAGTGGCTTAGAAAAATGCAAGCTAGTTTTTCTATTTGCAGCTGTTTTTTTATTTATTGATATTTTATATTCAGTGATGAGTGAACTTGCGAAAATAACAATTTCTTCAGAAGAAATTGTTTATTTTTTGAGAAAAAACATCCAACTCAAGGAACTATATGAACGGATTTTAAGCCAAAAAATTATCGAGCAGGCTTCTCGTGAAAGAGGGATAACAGTTACAGGAGAAGAAATTCAGGCTGAAGCAGAAAGAGTTCGCCGCGAACAACGTTTAGAAAAAGCTGCGGATACCTTAGCTTGGCTAGCCGATCGCATGGTAACACCCGATGAATGGGAAGCAGGAATACGCGATCGCCTGCTACAGAAAAAATTAGCCAAATCTCTATTTGAACGCGATATAGAAAAGTATTTTGCTCAAAATAAACTAGATTTTGACCGAGTTTTGCTTTATCAGATTATCGTTAATTCAGACAAAGTTGCTCTAGAAATCTTATTTCAAATTGAAGAAAAAGAAATTAGTTTCTACGAAGCAGCTTATTTATATAATCTTGACGAGCGGCGCAAATATAGCTGTGGCTACGAAGGTAAGCTATATCGTTGGAATTTAAAACCCGATATTGCAGCGATCGTATTTTCCAGTCAACCAAAACAAATATTAGGTCCGCTACAGACCGATATAGGGTATCACCTATTTATGGTAGAAGAAGTGATTCCCGCTCAACTCGATTTAGCAACTTATCAGAAAATCTGCGATCGCTTATTTCAAGAATGGCTAGTAGGAGAAACAAACTATTGGTTGCGCGATCGTACGAATTAAGTGAAGAATGATGGCAATTATATCTTATCTACTCATCCCGATTGGTTTACTATCGGGAATTGTGATATCAATAGGAATGACTTCTACCGCTATTGTCGTAAGTGGTGGTTGAATTGCATTAGCATTTCCCACAACTAGGGTGACGAGTTTTTCTGGCTGGAGGTACTTTTTAGCAACTCGTTGGACATCAGCAGCAGTCGTATTTTGTACGCCGCGTTGGTAGCGGAACAAGAAATCTGCTGGATAGCCAAAGTATTCGTAGCGCATCAAGCGAGACAGAGTTTGACTGGGATTTTCAAAGTTGAAGACAAACGAATTTAACACTGATTCTTTAGCGCGTTGCAACTCATCTGGATGAACTGGATCGGTTTGAAGTTTTTCAATTTCAGTCCGAATAGCACGCAGAAGAGGTACGGTTGCAGCCGAACGAGTTTGTCCCCCTGCAACAAATAAGCCAGGATAATCGAAACGGGCACTCCAGACACCATAGACAGAGTAAGCCAAACCTTGACGCGATCGCACGGAATTAAACAACCGCCCGCCAAATCCGTTTAAGACTTGATTCATCACGTCTAAAGCTGGATAATCGGGACTGTTAAACTGTCCGCCTAAATGTCCGACTTGGACGTAACTTTGAGTTAACTGGGGGCGATCGACAAAAAACAATCCACCCAACTTAGACTGAGAAGCTGTTGGTAACTGAGGTTGAGATAGATTTGGTTGAGATTTCCAATTACCAAAATACTTTTGAATCAGCGATCGCATTTTCTGCGAGTCGAAATCTCCGACAATTCCCAAAATCAAATTATTAGGATGAAAATATTGACGGTAAAAATCAATTAAGTCCTGACGGGAAATATTATCTAAAGTTGCATATTCTACTGTCCGTGCATAGGGGCTATCACTGCCATAAATTAACTTTTGAAACTCCCGCCCGACAATTCCATTCGGATCGTCATTCCGACGAGCGATTCCGCCTCTAAATTGAGTTTTTGCCAAATCTAACTTTTCTTGAGCAAATATTGGTTGTTGTAAAACTTCTGCAAATAGCCCAAAAACTATTTCTAAGTCTTCACTCAAGGCGCTAAAACTAGCAGAACCGGAAGCACCATTAATTCCAACTTCTATCGCCGCTGCTCGTCGTTCTAGTAGCTGATTTAACTCATCTGCGGAATGTTTCTGCGTCCCGCCAGTCCGCAGTACCACTCCAGTCAAATTTGCCAATCCCACTTTATCTGCTGGTTCCAAGCGATCGCCTGTCCGAACTATCGCCGTTCCTCCCACTAAAGGTAAATCCCGATCTGGCATCAAATAGACCACCATACCATTAGGTAGTTCGTAGCGATCGTATTTGGGAATCTGCACCTGTTCGAGGGGGGGAAATTCTAATTCTGTATAGTGCTTGGCTGTAGCTGCTACGGCTGAGGGATGGTAGATAAGTGTTAATAGAATGGTTATGGCTATTAAACCAATGTTGTAAAAATTACGGCTACGGTACTTGTCCCAGATCATAGAATTTTGGATTTTCGGATCGTACAAATAGTAAGGGCGCACAACTGTACGCCCCTACGATGATACGGCAATTTAATCTCAAAAGACGGGCAAGATGCCCACCCCACAACAACAGTCAGTCATCCTCATTTAAGTCAATTCAAGCTAAAATTACACCAAAGAGCGATCGGTGAGGATTTCGTAACCGCTTTCTGTAACTAACACAGTATGCTCGAACTGAGCAGAAAGCGCATTATCTACCGTTACAGCTGTCCAGCGATCGGCAAGAATGCGTGTAAATCTCGATCCGGCATTTAAAATTGGCTCAATTGCTAACGTCATTCCTGCACGCAGTTTAACGTTAGGCATCTCGCGGGTACGGAAGTTGAAAACCGAGGGTTCTTCGTGCAAGTTGCGACCGACACCATGTCCGGTAAAGTCTTCGACAATCGTAAAACCATTTGCCTCTACGTGGTCTTGGATCGCCCCAGCAATATCCATCAGATAGTTTCCTGCTTTGACCTGTTCGATCCCTTTATATAAAGATTCTTCGGCAATGCGGATCAATTTAGCTGCCGTCGGACTAACTTCACCAATCGCGATCGTAATGCAGGAATCGCCATGAAAACCTTGATGAAAAGCTCCTGTATCGACTTTTAAAACATCTCCCGTCTTCAAAACTTTTTTCGGGTTAGGAATGCCATGTACGACTTCATTGTTAACGCTGGCACAAATCGAGGCAGGAAAGCCGTGATATCCCTTAAAGCTAGGAGTTGCATCCATTTCTCGGATGCGCTTTTCAGCATAGGCATCGAGATCGGCAGTCGTCATCCCAGGCTGCACCATCTCAGAAATCTCTTTCAATACCATTGCCACAATCTTAGCTGACTGCCGCATGATTTCTATTTCACGGGGAGATTTGATTTCAATACCCCGCCGTTGCTTTTTTTGGCGCTGAGATTGAGCAGGTTGTTGGGGGAGGAGATTGCTGAGAATGTTCATGGAGTTTTATGGGAACAGATAGGGATGACTGTGGAAAAACTGTGTTGGCTCTGACGCGATCGCGCTTGTCTATAAAATTTGCAATCTGAATTTGCGATCCAGGCTAACGATTCAAACACCTTTTCTATTTTAATTTACACTCCTTCACTTTGAGCCGATTCTAGTTTTACTTATGCTGCGATCGCGATATTCCCCTTCATTCCTGCTTCTGTATGCCCAGGAATCGGACAGCGCAAAGCGTACTTACCCGACTTTAAGGGTACGAATACCCATTCTGCTTTTGCCCCTGGTTTGAGTTCTAATTCGTGGATCGCTCCTTTAATCTCTACATTGCCAGCCTCTACTTTTTGCGTCCAAATGCCATCAGCAAAATCTTTTGCCGTGAAATAGTGCTTTTGCGGACTGGGATTTGTCAGTACGAGTTTGTAACGCTTGAAGGCAGAGAATTCTAGAGAATCTGGCACAAACTTCAGCTCGTTACTAGCAGTCCCCAAGCTGACGGAAATTTCTGTCGCTGGTTGACGCAACAAATCTATAGATGGGGTTGCACTCGCCGCCGCCTGAGCTGAATTCGGGATAGCAAGTACAGTACAGAGTATTAACCCTGCTAGGCAAAATAGTTTTGTTAAACAGCAAATCATAAAATCTACCTGTGATGGTAAATATCTAACTTGTTAGGAGCGGGAGTCCGGAGTCGGGAGTCGTGAATAGGGTGTGGGGTGTGTGGAGAGTGTGGGAAGTGTGGGAAGTGTGGGGTTGACTTGTGACTTGAACTTGCGAAAGAGCGACTTGTCTTGCTCCCCCATCTTCCCCCTCTCCCTTGTCTCCCTTGTCTCCCTTGTCCTCTCCTCACTCCTCGCTCCTCACTTCCCCTGTGCTGTAGCACTGCCTGGACCAGCAGTGACGATCGCTAGCTTATCTGGTTGCAACAATTCTTTTGCTGCCAGATTGACTTTTTCCAAAGTGACGGCTTGGATTTTTTGCGGAAAGTCGCTTAATTCCTCTTCACCTAGCCCGAAAACAGCATTCATTAATATCGTACTAGCAAGAGCGTCAGGATTGGCGAGGGAAACCGTGTAACTACTGGTGAGAGAGCGTTTAGCTGCCTGTACTTCCTCTGCTTTCACGCCTTGAGTTTGAATTTGTTTTAACAATTTGCGCGTGCTGGCGATCGCTTTTTGGGCATCAGTTGGGTCAGTTTGCATTCTAATTGCGAATGGTCCGGCGTGTCTGCCAGCTTGAAATGTACTATAGACGCCGTATGTCAACCCTTGGCGATCGCGAATTTCTGTGCCTAAGCGACTAGAAAGCGTATCGCCACCCAAAATTTGATTCAATACCAAAGAGGTATAGTAGCGCGGGTCTTTGCGATCGATTCCCCGATATCCCAAAATCGTAATCGATTGCGTTTTCCCTGGCATAATCGGGTTAAATTGCTCGACTTTCGGTGGTAGAGATACAGTTGGATAGGTAATTTTTGGCGGTTTACCCGTCCCTTGCCACTTGGCTAATTGTTGCGTCAACAGCGATCGCACTGCTTTCGGATCGAAATCCCCCAATAAAGTCAAGATTGTTTGGTCTGGACGATAATGAGTTTGATAAAACTCCACTACTTCCTGACGGTCAATACTCTGTAAACTTTCCTTAGTGGGAAAGGTATGGAAAGGATGATTCGCGGGATAAATTGTCTGTTGAAACTTTCGTTGCGCCACCCGTGCGGGATTATCCAAGTCTAGTTTGAGTTGAGTCAGAGCGCGTTGGCGCGATAGCTCTAATTCGCGATCGGGAAATGTGGCATTTTGTACTACATCCGCCATCGTTTGCAGCACTACAGGCAGATCTGTTTTTAAGCTATAACCGCCAATTTCTACTCCTTCACGATTGGCAGAAAAACCCAGGCTTGCCCCTCGATCTTCCAACGTCTGAGCCAGTTGCAAAGCATTCTTACTCTTCGTCCCGTTCATCAGGTTGTCTGCGGTCATGCTTGCCAAACCACCCGACCGATCTGGATCGAATTCTGTCCCTGCTCTGATATAACCGCTTAAAGTCACAGTTGGCGTACTGGAATCAGGTAAAAGCAATACCTGCAAACCGTTATCTAGAGTAAATTCTTCCGGTAGCCGTCGCGCTTTCGGTGTAGCCGTTACATCCACTGGTGGCAGATATTTAGCTACTTCTGCCGGATCGACAGGCGCACCCAGGTTAAAACTTTCCGCAGTTTGACTAGTCGCCGCCCCATTACTACCAGGTCGTCCGGCGATTTGGGTGGGTTCAAATTTGCCTACAGTCCGTTTTTCAGTAGCTAAGTAAGTATTTGCTACTCGCTTAACATCGTCTACCGTCACTTTATCTAAAGCAGCTAAGTAGCGATCGATGTAGCGATAATCGCCCGCTGTGGTTTGGCTGTAACCTAATTGCGTTGCTTGAGAACTAATATCGCGATTGCTCAAAATTACCGTTGCTTTCAGTTGAGCTTTGGCGCGGTTGAGTTCTTCCGGCGTGACTCCTTTATTACGCAAATCTGCGATCGCTTGTTCCTGCACCGCTTCAATTTTATCTAACTGTTGCCTTGGAGCTGCTGTAGCCGAAAGTTCGTACCACCCGCCTGCCATCATATTCGCCGTGCCACCACCTGCTGCACTAGCCAAACCGGATTCCACCAAAGTTTGATACAGTCGAGAACTCCGTCCTTCTGTCAAGATGTAGTCCATTGCATCTAATGCAGGAACATCAGGGTGATTAGCATCCGGCAAGGGATACACGACTTGCAACGTCGCCGCCGCCCCTGGTTCTTGAAGAACGATAGGTTCACCGTCAGGACGAGCTGAGGAAGCTGAGGAAGCTGAGGAAGAGTTTACTCCCCCGTGTCTCCCCACTCCTGACTCCCGACTCCCGACTCCCGCTTCTTTGACCCGATCCGGCACTTTGCCAAAAATCTCTTTTACTGCTTTTAGCGTTGGCGCAGTGTCGAAATCTCCTACTACAATCAATGTGGCGTTGTCAGGGCTATAAAATCTGTTGTAATAATCTCTGACTTTTTCAGCCGTAAACTTTTCCACGTCGGCTTTCGTACCGCCTACAGGCAAGCCATAGGGCGAATTAGGAAATGCTGCCCGCCTGACGGCGCGATCGAGGCGATAAGTAGGACTATTCTCATAACCCTGTAACTCGGAAATAACAACTCGCTTTTCACTTGCTAGTTGCTCGTCATTAATTAATGCATTCTGCATCCGGTCTGCTTCAAGTTCTAGCAGTGCCTTCAGTTTATTCCGTTCTACTGTACCAAAATAAGCAGTTTGGTCGAAGCTGGTAAAAGCATTAGAATCGCTACCCAAAGCGCTAAACAGGCGACCGAACTGAATTGGACGGCTAGTCGTGCCTTTGAATAGCATATGTTCTAATTGATGCGCAATGCCGTTTACCCCTGGCGATTCATTCCGGGAGCCAACTTTGTACCATACCTGCACGCTGACGACTGGCGCAGTGTGGACTTCTTTAGTTAAAACTGTTAGACCATTTTCTAATACGGTCTTGCGGACATCTTCCGTGACAGATAAAGCCGATCGCGGTATTGTGGCAGCAGGGCGCTGAGAGTCGGCGACAGCCGGAAAACTCAAAGTTGCCCCATTAGTCAATAGCAGCACTCCACTCAGACAAAGAGTGAATAGAATAACTGCTAACCGATGACGGCGTGAGTAAGTAAAAATTCGCATGAATTGTTTCGATTGACAGTCAGTGGTTGCTAAGTTAAGTAGTCTTATTGACTCTACTGTAGTCCGCCAATCGGAACTTAAGGATTAGCATTTATTTACTTAAGCATCGACTTTTGTTTAATTTTTTTATCTCAATCTATCTGCGATCGCCTTTCAGCCAAAACTCACTTTTTCGATCTTCACTCGAATAAAGTTTAGAAGAAAATGCGAGATATCGATCGACCGATCTAGTCATGTACGTATTCTATACGCCATCAATGAGAGCGCTCGCGATTCAATTACTAATTCAATACTTAGATCGTAGTTCATATATCCTTGAAATATTTCAACGGAAACTTTCATCATTGCTTCACAATTTAATCTGGTCATTTTCTGTAGTTGTACGTAATAATTTTGAAATAGGTAAAAAACAGAAAAATATTTTTGAACGGAACATAAAAACTAAATCAAGTAGGTTATACTAGCTTTATATGGTTGGTAATCCTATAAGTAGCTAACATGAGTTTGTCCGATCGACAGAGAGAAATCTTAAAAATTTACCTTAAACTTTATTTTGAAATTCGTATCGTAGCTGCGTTCGTAAATCTGATATTTTGCAGCATTCTTAAACACTGATTGTATGCATTAGCTCTGTAATGAATAAATGCATCTAATTGCTGCATTGTATATTATTACTCAAACACTATCTTTCAAGTCAAGTCATGTTTTATAGATAATTGACTAATCGAATCTATATGAATTAATACTTTTCTTGCTTGTACGAGCTAACTCTCAGTAATTACACTGATTCAATTCAAGGTAGCTAAAAGAACACTATTAAACTTTATACCTCACAGAAAATACTAGTTGACAATCTTAAGAAATAATGAAATTATCGAATCATAACGAGTTCCAATTCTTGCGATAAGAAATCTTAAAGTTACCCAACTCAAACAACGTCAATAGTTAGGAGAAAAGTGACTTTTGGTTGCTTGATACCTATAGTATGCATTGAGTGAAACCTCATCACTGTATGTAAAAATTATCTGCTAGCTTTCATTTCTTATCGATATATATTTAGTTAATTTAGAAAACTATGTATATAGCTTTCTAGATAAATTCGCTCTAGGTTGAAGTATTACATGAGTTACCTTCAGTTCGAGATTTTGCCAAACACAGGTAAAAAACATGGCAAAAAATTATCTTTGACAACTAGAAGCTATATAGATAGTTTCTCTTACCTCAACTAAGTAAGGTTAAAAATGCTAAAGCCACTTTTTAGCTCTGGTATAGCTCTTGCATCTCAGCTATCTCAAGCTAGTTCTATGCATTGCAAGCTAAGTTG